>SCPP01000463.1_pt1 | contig 14136 bp, 26 predicted proteins | sample 6106811 | NCBI WGS metagenome assembly SCPP01 (sample SAMN10720449, study PRJNA508395) | human gut metagenome | isolation source: Participant 2 stool, 15 month | host: Homo sapiens | collected 2018
AAATCCAAGGCCCGCAGCCTGGCGGTGCTCTCCGCTGTCGGCGCGGTGCTGACGCGTGCTGCTTGTGACCCGGGTACAGAACATGGACGACCACCAATCCCTGGCCGTCGCACCGTTCTACCTGCTGGGCTGCTTCCTCTGTGCGCTGCTCATCGCCAACCTGCCCTGGGCGTGGCCCCGACGCGCCGTAGCTGCGGTGCTGGGCGTGCTGTGTGCCCAACTTCGGCGCGTGCAGCCAGCTTTGCCGGTCATTCTGCCAAACGCTGTCAACAGCGGACTGTATTTCTATGTGGACAGCCCGCGCCGACCTGGCCCAGGTGGCTGAGGTCAACGCCTGGCTGCGGGAAAACTGCACCGGCCGCCTACATGATTTGTCACGGCGTTGTGTACAGCCCCGATGTGTTCCGCGTGTCGGCGCTGCCGGATGAGACGATCCGCGAAATCTTGCCCTACGGTGTCTGTAACCCCGGCAACGACGCCTTCCGAAGGAACTGTTCACGGCGCAGGTCGTGCTGACCTGCACGCCGTTGACCAACATCCACACCGAGAAGATGGACGCCGCTTTCCTGGAAAACCAGGAAAAGTACGCGCCGTTTGAATTGCAGCGGAGTTTGACATGGGCAACGGCTACACCATCACGGCCTACCGCCGCATCAAGGCCCCGACTGTGGCCGAGCTGGACACCTACCGCAGTTATCTGGCCGAGGAGGACGCGCGGTTCCCTTACAATTTCAGCGCCGTGTGGGACGAGCTGGCCGCCCAATTCGCAAATAACGGCTGAATCCCTTGCAACCGCGCCGCGTGTTGGCTATAATAAAGGTATCCCTATATAGAGGAAGGAACGTGCAAGCTATGCAGATCTTCAACACCATGACCCGCCAGAAGAGGAGTTCACCCCCCAGAAGGAGGGCGAATACCGCATCTATGTCTGCGGCCCGACGGTTTATAATTATATCCACATCGGCAACGCGCGCCCGATGATCGTGTTCGACACCCTGCGCCGCTACCTGGAATACTGCGGCAACAAGGTCTACTACGTCTCCAACATCACCGACATTGATGACAAACTCATCAAGAAAGGCCAGGAGGAGGGACCTCGATGCAGGAGGTTGCCCGCAAGTTTGAGGCCGAGTACATCAAGGACTCTGACGGTCTGAACGTCAAGACCCCACCGTGCGCCCCGCGCCACCGAGCATATCGGCGAGATCATCGGTATCGTCAAGGATCTGGTCGAGGCGGTCGCCTATGTGGCACACAACGGCGACGTCTATTTCCGCGTCAAGTCTGACCCCGGCTACGGCAAGCTGAGCCATCTGAACCTCGACGACCTTGAGGCGGCAACCGCGAGCTGCGCAGCCGTATGGACGACGATTTGAAGAGGATCCCGCCGATTTCGCGGTCTGGAAGGCTGCCAAGCCCGGTGAGCCCTACTGGGAACCCCTGGGGGCACGGCCGTCCCGGCTGGCATCGAGTGCAGCGCCATGGCCCCAAGCACCTGGGCAAGACCATCGACCTCCACGCCAGGATCTGATCTTCCCCATCATGAGAACGAGCTCGCCCAGGCGAGTGCGCCAACGGCTGCACCTTCAGCCGCTACTGGATGCACAACGGCTTCCTGAACATCAACAACGAGATGTCAGAGCGCGAACAACTTCTTCACGGTGCGCGAGATCGCCGACAAGTACGGCTATGAGCCGATCCGCTACTTATGCTGACGGCGGGCTATCGTATGCCGCTGAACTACACGGTCGAGCTGATCGAGGCTGCAAGAACAGCCTTGAGCGTATGTACACCTGCCGTGATAACCTCGATTTCGCCATTGAGCACGCCCACGGCACCGACACTGCGCTGGTGGAAAAGTGCGCAGAAGCGCGCAAAAAGTTCAAGGCTGCCATGGACGACGACCTGAACACCCCGATGCTTTGGCCGCTATTTTCGACCTGGTCAAGGACATCAACACGCTGTCCGATGTCTCCGACAAGGCAACGCTGGAAGAAGCCGCCAAGACGATGGACGAGCTGACCGGCGTGCTGGGCCTGCTGTACAACCGCAAAAGACCGACAGCATCCCGCCGAGGTCACGGCGCTGGTCGAGGACGCGCCGCCGCCAAAGGCCAGGACTGGGGCCGTGCGGATGCCATCCGTGCCCAGCTGACCGAGATGGGCTGGGTGTCACCGACACTGCCCAGGGCGAAAATCGCAAAACTGTAAGCAAAACAGATGCAGGGGCGGCCTGCGCATCTGCGCCACAGGGCGCAGGTGCGCGGGCTGGCTATTCTTTGTGATGATATGACGAAGCAACGAGAAAAACAAAACATAACCCTTTGGCTGTTGCTGGGCTGCGGGCTGGCGCTGCGGCTGGTGCTGGCCCTTGTGACCGAGGGCTACCTACGACATGAGCTGCTTTGTGGCCTGGGGTGACAAGCTGGCCGCCGAGGGCCCCGCCGCCTTTTACAGCGAGGGCTACTTTGCCGACTACCCGCCCGGCTACCTGTGGGTGCTGGGGCTGGTGGGGGCCATCCGCACCGCGCTGCACATTGCCTACGAGTCCAAATGGACCTACTTTCTGCTGGCGCTTGTGCCGTCGCTTTGCGACTGCGCGGGAGCGGCGCTGGTTTATACCACAGCCCGGCGCGGCAGGGTAGGGGCACATGGCGCTGGTGCTGGCGGCGTTCACAGCGTTTAACCCGCTGCTATTGTTTGACACCGGCGTCTGGAAGCAGATCGACGGCGCATTCGCACTGCCGCTGCTGCTCTGCTTTTGCTGCTGGAACAGCGCCGCTGCCTGCCGCCGCCGTCTGGTTCGGCGTGGCGCTGGCTATCAAGCCAGGCGCTGCTGTTCGGGCCGGTGCTGGCGGCCTGCTACCTGGCAGCTATCGCTGGAAGAAGATAAGCCCGCGCCTTTGGCCGCTGATTCGGCGGTGCGGCGCTGGCATTGCTGCCCCGCTGGCGGTGGGGCTGCCGTTTTCGGCATCGCACAGTTGCTCCCCAAGCTGGTAGAAAAGTACACAGGTACGATGTCCGGCTACCCTTACGCCACCATCAACGCTTTCAACTGGATGGCGGCGCTGGGCGGCAACTGGAAGGGCCTGGCAGAGACGGTACTGCTGGGCATCACCTGGCAGCAGCTGGGGGGGTCCAATATCCTGCTGGTCACGGCGGGCCTGGCCTACTTTGCGGTGCGCAGCGCCGGGGCGGCAGCTTCTCGCCGCTGCTGCTGGCGGCGTACTATGGCATCGGTGTGTTCACGCTGGCCCACTGTATGCATGAGCGCTACATGGTGCCCGGCGTGCTGCTGACCCTGCTGGCCGCTGCGCATTGGAACGATATCCGCCTTTACGCGGCTGGGGTGGGCCTGTCGCTGACCGGGTTCATCAACCTGGCCACGGTCTACTCGCTGACCGGCTCCGGCGACGAATGGCTGACCAGCGCCACCAGTTCCACGGTGGCAATCTTGACCGGCCTGGTCGAGACGGTCTGCTTTTGTGCTGCTGCTGTTTGCCATGTGGGATATCACCCGCCACAGCCACACGCTGCCCTGCCGGAGCGTGAACCCGAGCAATCCCCGCCGCAGCCTGCCGCACAGCCGAAATGGACCCGCCGCGAGGTGGGCGCACTGGCATTGACGGCGGCCACGGCGGTGCTGAGCTTTGCCTACCTGGGCAGCCGCACCGCGCCGCTGGACTCCACCGATACCGTACTGACCGAGACGGTGACGCCACAGGGCGACGCGGTCTCGCTGTGGGTGTACCGGGCATTTCCTTCGGCGGCAGTATGACCGTGACCGACGCTGCGGGCAATATGGTCTTTGAAAGAACTGAACTACGGCACCTGCTTCAGCTGGACGGCCAACGATGTGGCCGCTGCGTCAGGGCAGCCTGACCGTGACCGTGCAGAACGCCCAGCTGTTTGAGCTGGCCTTCCGCGACGCGGCGGGGCAGCTGGTGCCGGCAGCGGCGGTGCGCTGCTTGATGAGCAGGCCGCTGTGCCGGACACTATCAGCCAGCTGAACAGGTATGTATTTTGACGAGATTTACCATGGCCGTACCGGTTATGAGCAGCTGCACAAGATGCCTGTCTACGAGACGACCCACCCACCGCTGGGCAAGGATCTGATCATGGTGGGCATCGCGATGTTCGGCATGACCGGCTTTGGATGGCGGTTCTCCGGTACGCTGTTCGGCGTGCTGCTGGTGCCGCTGGCCTGGTGCTTTGTGCGCCGCCTGACCCGCAAGCCATGGGTGGCGGCGGTCTCCGGCGTGCTGCTGGCGCTGGATTTCATGCGTTTTCCCAAAGCCGCCTGGCAACGATTGACGTCTACGGCACGTTTTCATCCTGCTGGGGGCGTACTTCATGCTGTGGTACTGCCAGCAGGTGCTGACGGCAGGCGTGGACAGCGCCCTTCTGCCGATGGCGCTGGGCGGGCTGGCCTTCGGCCTGGGCTGCGCGGCCAAGTGGACCGGCATCTACGCCGGGGCCGGGCTGGCGGTGCTCTACCTGGGCGTTCTGTACGCCCGCTGGCGGCAGAAGCAGCCCGGCTTCTGGGCAGAGTTCCGCACGGCGGCGGTGGGCGGCGTACTGTTCTATGTGCTGCTGCCGCTCTGCATCTACATTGCGTCCTACCTGCCGTACTGGTGGCGCAGCCTTCGTTCAGTCTGGGCGATTGGTGGCAGTGCCAGGTCTCGATGTATAGTTACCATTCCACTTTGCAGGCGACCCACCCGTTTGAGAGCCGCTGGTACACCTGGCTGCTGGGCCTGCGCCCGGTGTGGTACTACCGCAACGGCTATCTGCCCTACGGCATCAAGGCCAGCATCGTGGGCATGGCAGGGCCGGTCATCTGGCTGGCCGGGCTGGCGGCGTTGGTGGGCCTGCTGTGGCGGCAGGTCAGCGGCGCGGCAGCCGCCAGGGCGCGGGTGTGCTGATTTTGTACGGCACGCAGCTGATTCCCTGGATGCTGGTGTCGCGGTGTACGTTCTTGTACCACTATTTCCCCAGTTCCATGTTCTGCCTGGCGGCGCTGGCCCTGGTGTTGGCCCGCATGAAGCGCCGCGACTGGGCCAGGCGCATTGCGGGCGGCCTGTGCGTGGCGGCGGCCGTTCTGTTTGTGCTCTACTACCCGGCCCTCTCCGGCCTGCCCATCCCCGCCTGGTGGGCGGATGCCCTGGAAGTGCTGCCGAGCTTTGGGTTCTATTAAAAGGCTCCCTTGTCAAGGAGCTGTCGCCGATAAGGCGACTGAGGGATTCCAGTCCATCAGCCTTGCGAAACCGAAAGGAATCATTACTTATGACCGGCAAGCACAACAAAGAGATGACTCCCATTGCAAGAAGGCTTCGCAAAGATATGACGAAGGAAGAACGTCACCTTTGGTACGACTTTCTCCGGGGGTATCCCATCCGCTTTCTGCGGCAGAAAGTTGTCGGCAAGTATGTTGTTGATTTCTACTGTGCGGCGGCAAATCTGGTGGTGGAACTGGACGGTTCGCAGCATTTTGAGGATGCCGGACGTGTATGCGATGCGGCCCGCACGGAGTTTTTGCAAAAGTACGGTCTGCGGGTGCTGCGGTTTGCAAACAATGATGTGATGAAAAATTTTGAAGGCGTATGCTGCGATTGACAAAGCGGTGCAGGAGGGATGGAGCTGCTTCCGTAAGGCAGCAGGAATCCTCCGGCCTCGTGAAGCTCGGCCACCTCCCTTTGACAAGGGAGGCTTTAAAAACGCCGCAGTAACGGAAGTGATTTCCCGTTGCTGCGGCGTTATTGTATTCTTTAGTTACTTTCTTCGAAGAAAGTAACTTACGCCTCGGCAGGTAGATATGATGCGGTAGGCCCTCGACGTAGATCGGGGTCAGCTCGGCCTGGACCAGGGGCAGGGCGTAGGCCAGGAACTCATCCGTCATGGCGGTGTGGTCGGCGTTGACCCACTCCAGCGGCACCTTCTTTCCAGGTTGGCAACCTCGCTGATGGGGTGCAGGCTCGTACCGCACTGGTACGGCGCGTTGAAATGCGATCCAGCGCGACCATCTCGCCGGTGTGGCCCTCAAATGCGGCCTTGGCGGCGGCACCGACCTGGTAAGCCTCGGTGATATCGGTGCGGCTCGTCAGATGACCCGCGCAGCGCTGCAGGGTAGAAAGCTCGATGCAGCGCGTTTTGTGTCCAGGCGGCGGGCAACGGTGTTCGCCAGGAAACGCGCCGTGCCGGTCAGAGCCTTGTGGCCGAAAGCACCGCGTGGACATCGTCGGCCAGCTCGCAGACGTAGCGGCCATCCTCGAGCTTGACGCCCTCAGACACGGCGATGACGATGGACGGCTTCTCCTTTGCATCCGCTCGACCTTCCACGAAATGATCTACGTTGAAGGGCACTTCGGGCAGGCAGATCATGTCCACGCCCTCGCAGTCTTCGGCCTTGGCCAATGCAGCGGCGGCGGTCAGCCAGCCCGCGTTGCGGCCCATGATTTCAACAATGGTCACGTACTTGGTGCCGTAGACTGTCGCATCGCGGATGATCTCCTTCATCACGACACCGATGTACTTGGGCGCTGCCGTAGCCCGGTGGTCGGTGACCATCAGATCGTTGTCGATGGTCTTGGGCACGCCCATAAAGCGGATGTCGCTGCCGATGTGTGCGCCGTAGTCGGCCAGCTTGCCGATGGTGTCCATCGAGTCGTTACCGCCGATGTAGAAGAAGTAGCCGATGTCCAGCCCTTCAGGATCTCGAACAGCTGGATGTAGACGGCCTCGCCATCGGCGGTGTGCCAGTCGGGCAGCTTGTAGCGGCAGGAACCAGATAGCTGGACGGCGTGCGCTTCAAAAGCTCAATGTCCAGTGCGGTTTTCAGCTTGTCGTCCAGTACGCAGGTGCGGCGCTCTAACAGGCCGGCCACGCCGTGCAGCATACCGTAGACCTTGCCCGCGCCGCGGCGCTTGCAGCTTTCATACACGCCCGCGAGACTGGCGTTGATGACGGAAGTCGGGCCGCCGGACTGACCGACGATCGCATTTTGCCATAGTTTTCCTCCTTGCAGGCAGGGCCTGCAGCTTGTGGCGTGCCCGCGCAGGGTAGAGGCGGCGCAGAGCACACGAATATTGTCATCCTCAGTGTACCATGCGGCGGCGGTTTTGGCCATTGCGGCGGTTGCTTAGATGAAGGCGCGGGCGGCAGAACGATGCGATTCCGCAGGTGGAACTGCGGTGCGCGGCAAAATTAGGCAGATGGAATAGCGTTCCACAGTATGGAATTTTGCATCACGAATATTTGCAAGAATCATTCGGCAACCTTGCAAAAATTGCGGAACCGGGTCAAAGTTGTGCAAGATGACGAAGCACGGCGCACCCGCCGTGCCGCCGACCTGCTGAAAAAAACAGGGCGGACGCCCAAAAATCTGAAATTTATTCTTGACAGGACTGCATGACCGTGTTATTCTTTACTCAACAAAAGCGTCGATGGGGAAAAGTACCGACCAAGACCCGCATAGAGAGCCTGGCATTTGGTGTAAGCCGGGACGGTGACAGGGCGCGAAAGAACACCCCGGAGCTGCAGCCTGAAATGCAAAAGTAGGGTGCGCCGCAGGCCGTGCGTTACAGCGGCAGCGTTTCAAAGGTGAACGTGTACGGAAAAGTGACCGTATGCCCTTATTTCGGCTGCGGTAATTTAGGTGGCACCGCGGATCAAGACAGCGATTAGTCCTAATGACAGGGCGAATGGGCTGTCTTTTTTTTACCATTCGGAAAGTGTAAGACCGAAAAGGAGAAACAAACAATGTGCTGCATTATGGTTATGCCGGGCATGATCTGCCCAAGGAAACGTTTACGGAGTATCTGCTGCGTACCACCAGCCGCGGGCCGGACGACCAGCGTGTGGCAGAAACTGAGTTTGGCCTGCTGGGCTTTGGCCGTTTGGCCATTATGGGTCTGACCCCGGAAGGCATGCAGCCCTTCTTCCGCGGTGCGGACTGCGTGGCCTGCAACGGCGAGCTGTACGGCTTCCGCCCCGTCAAAGCCGAACTGGAAGCCGAGGGCTATACCTTTGAGTCCGACCCGACTGCGAGATCATCCTGCCGCTCTACTACAAATACGGCCTGGATATGTTCAAGCATCTGGACGCTGAGTTTGCGATGATTCTGTACGACAGCCGTAAAAAGCTGCTCATCGCCGCCCGCGACCCCATCGGCATCCGCCCGCTGTTCTACGGCTACAGCGCGAGCGGCTGCATTGCCTTTGCGTCCGAGGCGAAAACCTCGTGGGGCTATGCAAAAATCTATCCGTTCCCCATCGGCAGCTATTACTGCAATGGTCAGTTCGTGCGGTACTGCGATATCGCCGACACCCCCGCGTACAGCCAGGATGAACTTCCCGAGGTATTGACGAACATCCGGGAAAAGCTCGTCGCGGGTGGACAAGCGGCTGGATGCCGACACGCCGGTCGGGTTCCTGCTCTCCGGCGGTCTGATTCCAGCCTGGTCTGCGCCATTGCGGAAAAGCTGGGCAAGCCCATACGCACCTTTGCCATTGGCATGAGTGAGGACGCCATTGACCTGAAATACGCCAAGCAGGTGGCTGACTACCTGCACGCCGATCACACCGAGGTCATCATCAACAAGGACATCGTCCTGGATGCGCTGGAAAGCGTCATTTCCATGCTGGGTACCTGGGATATCACGACTATCCGCGCGTCGGTGGGTATGTATCTCGTCTGCAAGTACATCCACGAGCACACCGACATCCGCGTGCTGCTGACCGGCGAGATCAGCGATGAGCTGTTCGGCTACAACACCGACTACGCACCCAGCGCTGCCGCGTTCCAGGCCGAGAGCCAGAAGCGCATCCGCGAGCTGTATATGTACGACGCTGCGCGCCGACCGTTCCATCAGCGTCAACAGCCTGGAAGCCCGCGTGCCTTTCGGCGACTTGGATTTCGTCAAGTACGTCATGGCCATCGACCCCGAGAAGAAGCTGAACACCTACGGCAAGGGTAAGTACCTGCTGCGCAAGGCTTTCGAGGGCGACTGGCTCCCCGAGAGCATCCTCTGGCGCGAGAAGGCCGCCTTCAGCGACGCGGTGGGCCACTCGATGGTGGACGATCTGAAGAGTATGCCGAGACGATCTACACTGACCGCGAGTTTGCCGAGAAGTGCGGCAAGTACACCTATGGCCGCCCCTTTACCAAGGAAAGCCTGCTGTACCGCGAAATTTTTGAGAAGTATTACCCCGGCCAGGCGGAGATGATCGTGGATTACTGGATGCCCAACAAGGCATGGCCTCACTGCGACGTCAACGACCCCAGCGCGAGAGTGCTGGCAAACTATGGGGCGAGCGGGCAGTAAAATTCCCAAGGCTCAGCGGAAGAAAAACTTCCCTTGCATTTCCCCAAAACCCGTGTATAATAAAACGATATCGCAGAGTAGGAATCCGCGCGTGGGGCGCTGCCCCAAAGTGCCTGACCAACGGGGAGTTGTGGCAGGACGAAGTAACCGCAAGGTTCGCGGTGCGGGTTCCGCATCCCACTGCTGCATGATGGTGTGCAACGGCGGATGCGGCGTTGTGCCCGTCCCAACCAAAATTGCCTCCTCCCTTGTGCGGCAAACGCACAAAGGAGGATTTTATGTGCACTGTATCCGAACAAACCCTGTCCGTCCTCACCCCGACTACTGGCGCACCGCCCGGCGGAACTGAACAACCCCGCGTGCTGGCGTTCTCGGGCCTGGTCTGCGCTATGGCCATCGTGCTGGAAAGCCTGCCCATCTACCTGATGGGGCCGAGCCTGAAAATCTACTTTATTTTTGGCCGTCTCGCTGGGATGCAGCTGCTACGGCCCGGTCGTGGGCATGATGGCCGGTGCCATCATTGACAGCGTCGGCTTTCTGCTCTACGGCTACGGCGAGCCGTATTTCCCGGCTACCTTGTCACGGCGGTGCTGTCGGGGCTGATCTACGGCGTTATGCTCTACCGCCGCAAACCGACGCTGCCGCGCATTATTGTGACGCGGCTCATCATCAACTACGGCAGCAATGTCTTGTTGGGCAGCGTGTGGAAAGCCATGCTCTACGGCAAGGGTACCTGTACTACCTGACCTCCGGTGCGGTGAAAACACGATCATGCTGCCCATCGAGGTATTCCTGACCTGGGTCGTCCTGAACGCCGCCGCCAAGCAGGGATTGGACAGGAAGTTTATTCATAAGCGGTAAAGTATGCCCGGTGCTGGCGTTTTCACCAAAATTAGCGGAAATTTTCTGTACGTGGTTACGCGTTTAACCTTTGCCCTGGGGCGGCATCTGCCGTATAATGGTAGTGCGCTGTATAACGGAACAGAGAGGGGGCACACCATGCAGGAAAAACGTATCCGCATTGTGGATATCGCAGAGCGGTTGGGGCTGAGCACGGCCACGGTGTCCAACGTCATCCACGGCAAGACGTCCAAAATGTCACCGCGCACGGCCCAGCGCGTCTGGCAGGAGCTGGAAGCTGTGGGCTATATCCCCGACATGGCGGGCGTCTGGCTGGCGCAGAAAGCTCCCGCATCATCGGCGTGGTCGTCGATGACAGCCCCAAGTACGAGGGCAAAGTCCTGGAGGATGGCTTCGTCACGGCGTCGCTGAACGCACTCTCCCGCGAGGCAAACGAAAAGGGCTTCTTCTTGATGGTTAAAACCACCCGGACACTGGATGAGGTCCCGGCGTTTGCGTCGATGTGGCGGATGGAAGGGCTGATTCTGATGGGCTTCTGTGAGGCTGACTATGCCGCACTGCGCCAGGCCATCCGCACGCCCATCGTCGTGTACGACGGCTATTGCAGGGCTGTCCGGGTGTGGTCAATCTCGTGATCGACCACGCCGACGGCGGGCGGCAGGCCGGGCAATACCTGAAAGCCGCAGGCCACACCCGGGCGCTCTGCCTGGCAGACAACAATATCTGCATGGACAAGGAGCGAATGGACGGCTTTGCGGCGGCCTTTGGCCCCGACCGTGTGACCCGCTGGCAGGTTCCGGTGCAGGCCCGGCCCCGGCAGCAGTTTTATGAAGAAAATTTCGCAGCTCTGCGCACATCCGGCATCACGGCCATCTTCGCAGTGTCGGATTTTACGCGCTGGAATGTATGCGCTTTTGCAGGCCAAGGGGCTGCGGGTGCCGGGGATATGGCCGTTGTTGGCTTTGACGACAGCGAGGCCAGCCGCACCGGATACCCGTCGCTGACGACGGTACGGCAGGACGCCGCGCTGCGGGCGGGCATTGCCGTCACCAGCATCGAGGCCCTGGGCCGCGGCCAGAGCTGCGCGGAAAGATCGTACTGCCCGTCACATTGCTGCCGAGGGAGAGCACAGGAGGCGTATCATGTCAAAATTTATAAGGGAACTGGGCAAAATTGCTGTGCCGGTCACACTGCAAAGTATGCTGCAGGCGTCGTTTTCTATCGTGGACCAAATCATGATTGGCCAGCTGGGGGCAGTCAGCATCGCGGCTGTGGGGCTGGGCGGCAACTATTCGATGATTTTCAATGTAGTCAGCGGCTCGGTGGGCACGGTGGCGGGCATTCTCATTGCCCAATTTCTCGGCGCAGGGGATAAAAAGAGGCGTGGAGCAGCCTGACGCTGAGCACCGTGATAAGCCTGTGCCTGGCGGGGTGTTCCTGGGCGTCTCGCTGGGGGCGACGGCGCAGATTCTGGGCTGTACACAAAGGATGCTGCCATCATCGCCGAGGGATGCGTCTACTTTAAAATTATCGCGTTCTCCTTCGCGCCGATGGGCCTTTCCACGGTCTTGTCTGCCTGGCTGCGCTGCAGGGGCACGCGAACATTCCCTTCGCGGCCAGCATCGGCGCGGTGCTTTCTAACGTGGTGCTGAACTATGTGCTGATTTTCGGCAAGCTGGGCCTGCCCGCCTGCGGGTGCGCGGGGCGGCGATTGCCACGCTGGTGTCGCAGCTGGTAAATCTGGCGCTCATCGCGACGGGATTCCTACACTGTCTGCGGCAGGACGGCGAGCGGGTGCAGCCCCGCTGCATTTTACCAAAATCACCCGGCGGGACTATCTGGGCATGATCACGCCGATTCTGGTCAGCCAGTTTTTGTGGAGCCTGGGCCAGAACGTGGAATCCGCCGTGTATGGACACCTGGGCGCAGAATCTGGCGGCCTACACGCTGACCTGCCGATACAAAGCCTCATCGTCGGGGCGCTCAGCGGACTTTCCGCGGCGGCGGGCGTGCTGATCGGCAAGCGGCTGGGCGGCGCAGAGTACGACGAAGCCTACGGCGACGCCAGAAGATCATGGCCACCGGGCTGGTGGGCGCGGCGGTGGTTTCATCACTGCTGGTCGGGCTGGCCGGGCAGTACGTGCGGCTGTACCGCGTGGAAGACGAAGTCCGCACCCTGGGCCACATGCTGCTGGTGGTGTTTGCGCTGTATGCGCCCATTAAAGTGGAAAATATGATTTTGGGCGGCGGCATCTGAAAGCGGCGGCAACACCCGGATGGTCATGATCATCGACATAGCGGGCACCTGGGGCATCGGCATCCCGCTGTGCTTTTTGCGGCCTATGTACTGCACTGGGTCATTGTGGGCGTGTACACGCTGCTGACGGCGGAGGAACTGTTCCGCCTTGTGGTGTCGCTGGTGGTGTTCCGTAAGAGAAAGTGGATGGTGAGCTTGGCGTAAAAGCAAAACGCCAAAATATCCCTAGTATCGTAATAGTTCCGGTACTTATACAAAGCCCTCCAAAGTCATACTTTTGCACAACAAAGTATGACTTCTACTTTTTGTTGTGCGTTCTGCCCGATGTTGTGTGCACGCAGGCAAAACATTTACCCTTTTCGCTGAACTTTTCACAAAAATTTAAAAATTATTGCAAACGGTTTGTAAAGCGTCTACAATGGGTCATGCAAGGTTACAAAATGCGTTGATTTCCGGCACGTTCCGACAAAATGAAACGCATTTTTGCTATTATGCACACACAACAGGGAGGAACAACACACATGAAGAAATTGATGGGTATTCTGCTGGCCACCTCTATGGTGTTCAGCCTGGCTGCCTGTGGTTCCACTGCAGACACACCGCTGCCAGCAGCGCCGCCTACCACCACCGCTACTGCAGAGGGCAGCAGCAACAACCAGGCCCCCGACGTCAAAGGTCCGGTGCCATCATCCTGGGCGATGAGACCGAAGGTTACAGCGCTGCGCACATCAACGGCATCAAGGAAGCTGCCGCTGAGCTGGGCATGAGCGACGACCAGATCGTCTGGAGTACAAGATCGCTGAGGGCGGCGTCACCGCCGACGCAGCCGAGGACCTTGTCGGCCAGGGCTGCAACCTGATCATCTCCAACTCCTACGGCCATCAGACCTACATGGAAGAGGAAGCCGAGAAGTACCCTGACATCAACTTTGTGGCCGACCGGCGACTTCGCCGCCATCTCCGACCTCGACAACTTCACAACGCCTTCACTGCAGTTTACCAGAGCCGCTACGTCTCCGGTGTCGTCGCCGGCATGAAGGTCAAAGACCTGGTCGAGTCTGGCACGCTGACCCCGAGACCCAGCCTGACAGCTTCACCGCTGACGGCAAGGTCAAGATCGGCTACGTGGGCGCTTACAACTACGCCGTCTCCGGCTACACCGCCTTCTTCCTGGGCGTCCAGGCGTTTACCCGATGTCCAGATGGAAGTCATGTACACCAACTCCTGGTTCGATATCGACAAGGAAGGCGCTGCTGCCGAGGCCTGATCGCCAACGGTGCGGTCATCATCATCGGCCAGCTGACTCCACCGGTGCCCCGCCGCCGCAGAAGCTGAAGGACTCCGGCAAGATCTGCTATCCATCGGCTACAACATCGATATGCTTGCCACCGCCCCCACCGCTGCCCTGACCTCCGCGACGAACGTCTGGAAGGTCTACTACAGAGGCTGTTCGAGGGTGCGCACCGTAGCAGCATCCCGCAGGACTGGTGCAAGGGCTATGAGGATGGCGCTGTCGCCATCACCGATGGCCCCGAAGTTGCCGACGGCAGCACCGCCGAAGGTCGCCGAGGTTGAGGCTGCGCTGAAGGACGGCAGCCTGCATGTGTTTGATACCAGCAAGTTCACCGTCGACGGCGCGGAGGTCACCACCGCCCCATCGACCTGACCTACTACGATTTCAGCACCAGGTTCTCCTGT
>SCPP01000616.1_pt1 | contig 14088 bp, 13 predicted proteins | sample 6106811 | NCBI WGS metagenome assembly SCPP01 (sample SAMN10720449, study PRJNA508395) | human gut metagenome | isolation source: Participant 2 stool, 15 month | host: Homo sapiens | collected 2018
TAATGCAGGATTGGCTGCATAATGGGGTATCCGCTTCCGAAATCTTCGTCAAACTCATCCGGATCGGGTAGGAAGAGAAGTCGGCAACGAAAGAACCGATCACGAACATCTTATTATTGTTCTGCCCTGGCTGCCGCCCGGTGCGTCGGCGGAAATATCAGAGCCTATATATAAGGCTGGATATTGTAAAACCGTTACTTTCTGTGTCAGGTCTACGCCGTTTTACGATGAAAGTGATCTCTTTGGTAACAGGGTAACGCGCTGATTATAATGATGCCTGTTTTACATTATGCGAATAGTTGATAAAACTCCTTCACTACCGTTTACGATCTCCTTGCCATTGACAGCTATATCAGATACTTCGACATCCGGTGTGGATGACTGGAACGTGGTTGTAAATTTAGTGCTGTTAGGTAACTTTATATTTGTATCCTCTACATAGATAAAGTTGAAACCTTCCCTGCAACGATCACCTCTTTGGTTGTCCAGTCTTTATCACATAATTGGCACTGATCTCGATTGCAGTCAGGGTGGGTGATCCCGGCTGGTCTACCAGAACTGTTATGTCGTACAGGTGGTTGCGTTCTAATCTGTATATTGCATTACGTTCAGCCTCCTGTTCTTCGGATGGATTTGCCGTATCATCGGCCGGAATACGGAAGTTGACAGGCACTTTATAATAGTTCTGTGCATACTCCTTGCCATCAGGCCTGTTGCCGGGATGTTGACTATCAGATAGGTTTCATTCTGTGTTTCTTCAGGCTCCAGTCGTTCGGATAGGAATAGACAACAATTTTATCTGTTCCCGTACCGGGGTAATACCGGTAAAACCGGACATACTTTGTAACTGAGGAACAACCGGATTACCGTTTTCAGTACGGAGGTATTTGTTGCGCATACTGGAACAGCTTTTGCTGATGGTTCCGCCGGCGAAAGCCGAAGCCGTTCGTATAGGCTGTCGATACCCTGATTTTGATGCTGCCCGTTTCAGTGAGACTGCAATTTCCTTTGTTAACGACACGTCCGTCATTCAGGATATTGGCGGCAGTACCGTCCATCAGAAAACTGTCCTGTATTTTATCGGGGTTCAATGATGATACATTCAATGCCTTCAGGTCTGAGCGGCTAAGTCCGTCAGCCGGTATGCTCCGGAATAGTTGGATACCACATAAGTATTATAAGTTGCATTCTGGACAAACTGATCCTGCGTAGCATGCAGTGTTGCGGTATATTCCCGCTTCCTGTCTGCTCCGGAGAAGGTGATATGCTCGTAGAAAGAACAAGTTTCCTGATCTTCCTGTAAAATGAAAACGTCCAGTGTCTTGATCAGGTTTTCATTCAGATCATTTTCTCCAACTTCCGTATCGGTCCGGGTGACGGCCGGTTGCGACAGGGATAGCCGGAGGGCTATCTTGCCGGAACCGGATACAGCCTCCGGCTGCGTCCATCAGTTCCTCCTGGCTACAGGAAGAGAACAGCAGACCAGTGCCGATATCAATTGAATGATGTAGATATTATTTCGTTTCATAACCCTTTTCTCCTTTTATTTATATTCTGTTTGTGTGATCAGAATATCCGTGTCGTTGTTACCCGGCAGCGCCCGCTGTCCGTTGCTGCGACCGGATTGATCTTTAACTTTGCCCTTCGGTGGTGATATAGAGATAGACTTTCCTTTCCTGGCTGTTCCAGGGTCTGGAAGCTCCTACCTTGATTTCATATGTATTGTCGCCGGCAATCCCTTTCGATATGGCAAGTTTGCCATTGGTAGAACCTTCCGTTCCGAAAGTAAACTCCAGGCCGTTTGTCAGTGTCGCTGTCCAGACAGCTCCGGCCGCCGTCAGTTTGAAGTTATAACTGGCATACGATGTACTGTTCTGTGATTCACCGTTCAGCACATAAGGATACTGTACGATTCCTGTTGCTGCTTCCGTGTTATTGGCACTGAAGCTGTAATCTCCCTCATTAACCACATGGCCGATCTGTGAGGATGATTTTGTCCATGGCAAAGTGGTTGTTTTAGTGTCAGCAGATTATCCGGATTATCAAGCATCGCGATAATGCGGTAGACCGTGTTGCGTTTCAGACTGTACTTATCGGTTGTTTGTCCGTTGTCGGTGATGTACCTTTATACCGGTGGTTCACCCGTCTATGTCTGCTGTTATCAACAGGTAAGGAGTAACGTTTGATCAGGGTCTGCCGATGCAGCAATATTCTGGTAACTGTAAAAAGATTCCGTCGCATTGGCGGGAATAATTCTGACATATCATCCGGCATGACTCCCAGTACATTGTTGCTACTGATCGTTCTGAGGTCATTTTGAGTTTCGACCGGCGATACCATGATCGTATTCTGATATTCTCCCCGTGTATTGGTTATTTGGTTGACCAGTTCGATGGACTTTAAAATAACCGTGTTGTTCTCTAACCTTCTGCTTTTGAACATATATACATCCAGGCGGGCAACGAGTCTTTCCATTGGAATAGTGGCATCTGTCACAAGACCGTCGATTTGAACCACCTGTTTTCCGACCATCAATAGGTTTGTATCTTTAAACCCGTTCTTGTTCGATATAGTCATCGTTTCCAACTCCGGTAAGAGTTTGGAACCGTCGGGTATCATCGAATAAACTTTATCCTCGTCGTTGTAATTGCCGATGGCATAGATGATTTTATCCTGTGGTGAGACCTGAATTGACCGGGTTAACTCGTCCACGTATTGCGGGGTGATAACCGGGATTAATTCCGAGTATTCGCATACGCCGTTTTCCTTGTTGAATATGTAAAGTGCCAGGCTGGAGAATTTACTGTCGCCACCTTTACCTGGTCATCCGCAGCTGCGCGGGTAGAGATGGTCAGGTTCAGCCGGGCATTCATTTCAAGCTTGCCAGTTCGATCTCTTGCTCGTCGCTACAGGATGTAACCAGCAGGGCGACAATGAAGAATCCTATTGACGCTATATAATTGTTATACCTTTTCATATTGTTTGTGGGCTTATCCCAGGCCCGGTTTTATCACCTCTTCATCCCAGGGTAGAACTGTGACCGAGGTTCCATTGAAACGAAAACGGATTCCGACTGTGACTTCATTGATCCCGTCTACCGTGATCCGGTTGTCCTGCATAAAATCCTTCAGATTCAATGTGTATATTGTTTTGTTTGTCTTTTACTGACTAAGTTGATATAGATACTGTTATTGTTGTTGAACCGCAATACGTTGAATCTCGATTTAAAACCGGAGGCGTTTCCTTCTTCTGTACAACCGGCTTGTACGAAACATTCTCGAAGAGAATGTTTTCACAAAGTCGACTGTAGGACTCAGGTTACCAACCTCGATTTCGATCGGAGATGTACCGTCAGCCATGGCTATTTCTTCCAGCCCGTCAATTCTAAATACATCTTTATATGTGAACTACTGAAATAAACAGTATCTGTGCTTGAGGCATCCTGAAAATCTCAATATCCCTGCTTCCAATGTACAGGCTATCATTAGTGGTAATTATTTCTTTTGTAAAATAGTGAGGGGCAGCAACCAAAGCTGTGTTTAATGCCGCAGCCTGATTGATCCGGGTATCGTTCTTGGTGTTACCCCAACCAACGACCCGGTATTTGCCGGCCGGGAGGTTGAGGGGAGTTCCTGATTATTTCTTAAATCACCCTGATCTAGTCCAATCGTTTCTACAGTGCTCCGTTTTCGCTATATACATACAGATCCACTTTTCTATTTTTCAGGGAAAATATCCTTTGTCCCGTCTCCGAAGTATCTGAAGATTAGATTTGTGTCGCAACTATCCATGTCTTCTTTGATACAACCGGTCGTCAGAGCAACCAATAGCATAATGCTGAAATATTTAATTCGTTTCATATGTTCTGTATGTTGAAATGATGATGAAATCGGATATTATTGAGCCAGGTCGAATCCTGGAGTGATAGATTCAACTGCCCAAAGGCTCGATTGTTACCTTAACTAATACGTTAAACTGTATATTCTGCAGGTCGTTGTCCAGCATCGGGATCAACTCGACTTCCATATTGTAGATCGTACCGGCTTTAAAATCGGTGGCTGTCATTTCGGTATTCGTATCTTTGAAATACTTTACGATATTGGCGAAACGAATGAGTGTTAATCAATGTCGGATTGAATACGTTTACATCAGTCGATGACAGACCTGCGATATTAAGGTCAGCCAGGTCGAGATGAATTTTAGGCAGCTGGTCGCCCGGGAAAATATTGAAAGCATAACTTTTGTTGGCCGGCAGTGTAAGAGGCAGGTCTTCATAACTACCACCTGTGTATTTATAGCTGGCATATGCAGATGCATCTATGGACGAATTATTAAAGAGCCATTGGCCTTCCTTAATATTGTTTACTGAAGTTGTATTATCATACAATTCCGTAGCACTTGCCGTCCTGATAAACCGTATAGAAATTGTTCAGGTAGATGCCTTTCAACTTCGGATTAAAACCTGTCCAGCTTACTGTCGCTTTGTGCGAACTGCCACTGATCACGCGGGTGAATTCAAAGGATCAGCTGTCTTTGACTTTGATATTTGTAATTTGCAGACGGGTACTACCGGCTTAATGGATACATTGGCTGTATAGGTCTGTCCGGTAGTCGGATCCGGGTCGACCGGTTCGCTTACGATTGGTGTAAGGTCGTCGTCAAAACCGAAGTACAAGACTTCAGAACCTTGCTGTTGAGCGAGTGTCGTATTGATCTTGTTGTCGGTAACGGCACTCCCCGGATTACCATAAACATATACTTTAGATACACTTTGGCACGTTGACAAATTTGAATCCTTTATCGGACTAACCAGTTTATCCCAGTTTGAATCCGTAGTTGCATCTTTTGTGATGGTTTCCGATTTAACTACTGTGCCACTACCGTCTGCCAGATTGATAAGTATGCTGTTGACATTCATTGTATCGGCTGTCAGGAAACTTCCGGCTTCTGTCGATTTGGTTTTACTCCTGATAATCCGGCTAATGATACGGATATAGATTTTGTTCCTTTATTGTCGGGAACGGGTGATTCGTCGTCTTCGCTACAAGCGAATAAAGTAGAAGCTGCGAATAATGCTATAAATAAATTTTTTGATTTTCATAACTCTTTTGAAATTAATGATTAATACTCTGTGTGGAAGTCTTTCCTTCCTGCCTGTCATTAGTGGTCTCTTTTGCTCCGGCTAAGCATAAGTATGGCCGTACATATAAAAATATATGTATATTCTTTCTTAAATTTTCTTATTGATATCTCCTTTCTATTTGAGGATGTAGATGAGGCTTACACCTGCTTTGGTAGGATGAAGTAATTCTTATGGCCGTCTTTGAGCTTTGTCCACATTTACCACAAGGATATTTATCATAATCCAGTAGCCTACACCGATGGTTGCTTCTATGCTTAGCCGTTTATTTAATATGCAATGGTAGCCGTATGAAACTCCGGCACCATACAGGTTTCCTTGATAACGATGGTCTTTCAGTCCTAGCATCTTGATGCCGCCAACGTTGTACTCGGCATAATGTGCATGAAGTCCGAAAAGTGTCCGTTAAATCGTTCGCAAGTCCAGTAGCGCAGTTCGGGTTGAACCAGCCAGTGTTTGAGTTTCTTGCTGTCGGAAAATGTCCATGGATTGTAATTTCGACAAGTCAAGTGTAAATTTATCGGATAGACCTATTTCAAACCCCAGGTTCGGAGTTGTAGTTGCCCAATATAATGCGTTTGTCTTGATAGCGTAAGCTGGTAAACTATTCTTATTATCTTTTACTTGTGCTGTTATGCTACTGACAAATGCATACATAATGCATATTATCAATATTCCTCTTTTCATCGTACTTTTACTCACTAATTATTAAAACTCTCTGAAGAATTCCCTTATCACGATAGACGTTTAATCGTCTGATTTTTACCCTATGAGATTCTTGTTCTCTTTATAAATTAAACAACTAAAATTCAGATAAGTTTTAGAAGTATGTAGAATAAGAAATTTTGACATAACATTTAGTTTTGATGATACTATTTAAGGTTAAAAGGGCTCAAAAGTAACATAATCGTCGCCTAAATAACCGGATAGTTCATCGTAATATATATGTAGGTCGTCAAAGTAAATATAGTCTCCGTTAGAGTATTCCATATAAATTGTTCTGTAGTCGTCATCCCATTCCCACCAAAAAGTAGATTCCAATTCTTCATAGTCATCCGGAAATCTGAAATAGCGGGTGATAATTTCTTCGCCCCTGCCGTCAGAATGGAAAATAAGCCGTTGTGTGCAATAGAAATTATCAATGTCTGTATACTCGTCAAACCAGCCAGAGCCATTGCATAAAATATACTCCGGATCTTCTATGGGATCAAGCGGCTTATCCTCGCAACTATTGAATCCGCAAAGGATGGTAAGTAAAAAGATGAGACTGAGTATGTTTTTTTTTCATAACGGTTACTTTTGTTGAGTACAAAGATACTCTTTGTTTTACAATTGTGCAACTTATAGCTGCAAATTGTGTAAGTTATTCCGGCAATTCATTTTCTTCCGGTTCATCCCACTCGCCGTTGTTCCCGATGATCAGGTTGAAGGTGTTTTCTGTTTCATCCGGTTTGGGAGGCGTATATAAGATACCTGTGTAGCGGATTATTTTGTTGGCGATGGGAATAATATCGGTTACTGTCCGCTTTCGCAGTACCTGATTATCCGAACCGGTGGCCGTGAGCGTGACGGATATCTTTTCATCGCCTGTCGGAATAAAGGAATAAAAGGAATGGATTTTACCGGATTGTCCTTTTCTTCCGTTTTGAATTCATAAGAGAAATCGTTGGGCCCAGCAGATACGATTCCTTTTCCGGTCAGGATATCGAGCCGGTCGGGATGATTGCTGACTGCCAGTTCAAACCGGACGATATCTTCCGGAATCTTGTCGGCTGCCTTAAACTCTATCCGGCTGACAATCCGTTGCAGGTTTATATCGACGTTGGTTTCGTCTCCTTCTTTCAACTGGAGCTCCTGGCCTTTATAGAATGAATCGGATAGTTCGTCAAAACTGAAAGCGTTTTCTGAAAATGTAGCTTTTGTGACTGATGAGCCAGCAGGTAAATCTGATAATTGCCGGCAGGAAGCGTGTCGTAAACAATGCCGAAGTCCGGTTCTGTGTTCGCATGGTAAGTCCGGTGTTTTACCAACTCCGGCTGGTCGCCGTCTTTGTAAACCAGATATTCGATGGCAGAACATAACTCTTTAACTCTTTGTCTGGATTCTCTTCATTCGGAACTGTCGGTTCGGGCACCGTGTTAGGTGGCATACTGCGGGTAGAGGAGAACGGAAGTACCTCTTTGAAGTTGAACACTAAATTGTACAGGAAATAAATTCTTTACAATTTCAATTTCGTCCGAAGCCGGATCACTACAACCTGCCAGCCAAAACAGGCAGGCTACTGCACATAATTCTTTCTTTTCATAGCAAGGAAAATGTTAATGATAAAATCTACACAAAGAAAATACTTATTTTGGAATTTAGAAAATATTAAGGAGGAACTTGCAGATTATGAGCGGAACTTTTTAGATTTGTAGAAAACAGACTCAATGTAATAACCTTAAAATTAAAAGAAATGGCACGTCCAGTAACATTATGTACCCTTCAATGGGGGGATTTACCCCTCGAAACAGTTTGTGAAAAAGCGAAAGCATTCGGATATGACGGATTGGAACTGGGTTTACCCAACCATCTGGATGTCCGGCGAACGGATCAGGCCTATTATGACGGCATAAAAGAATTGTTTGCCAAATATGACCTGCAACTTTATTGTATCTCTATCCATCTGATCAGCCAGGCGGTTTGCGATACTATCGACCAGCGGCATAAGGCGGTTCTGCCTGATTGTATCTGGGGCGACGGTGAACCGGAAGGTGTGCGTCAGCGTGCAGCCGAGTATATGGTGCAGACGGCGCGTGCGGCAAAAGCTTTAGGTATCGACACGGTTGCCGGATTTACCGGTAGTCCTATCTGGCATTGGCTTTATTCTTTCCCTCCGTTACAGATCAGATGATTGAAGACGGTTATGCCGATTTCGCCCGTCGTTTTATCCCGATCATGGATGAATATCGAAGTTAGGTATCCGTTATGGTCTGGAGGTACATCCGACGGAAATAGCATTCGATACTTATTCTGCCCGTAAAGCGCTCGATGCGCTGAATAATCATCCGGCATTCGGGTTCAATTACGATCCGAGCCATATGGGATATCAGGGCGTCGATTATGTCGATTTTATTTATCAGTTCTCCGACCGCATTTTCCACGTACATATGAAAGATGTATACTGGAGTGATACCCCTAAGCAGATCGGTGTGTTCGGCGGCCATTCTACTTTCGGCGATTCCCGCCGTTTCTGGAATTTCCGTAGTATGGGACGCGGACGGATTTGTTTCGAAGAGATTATCCGTGCTCTGAACGATATCGGTTATCAGGCCGTTGTCGGTTGAGTGGGAAGACAGTGCGATGAATCGTGAACATGGTGCACGCGAATCTGTCAGTTCGTTAAGCAGGTGGATTTCCAGCCTTCAGGGCATGCTTTCGACGCTTTTTAAAAAAATAGGATGCAAATGTGTCGTAACCGGGAAATCAAAATGAGAAAACCTTGTAACTACTAAAATAAACGACTGACCCGTACGAGCCAGTCGCTTTAGCTAAAACCTTAACTATGAAAAATACGTCTTTTCGTAATTAAAATGTACTATAGTTTTTATAACAAATTATTCGGCTAAAAAATATGACCACTTTAGTTGTATCCTGAGGGTAGTTACTCAATTTCCGGGCGGTCGCTTCCGCCTTCTTCCGGTGTTTCCGGCTCCTTGCCGATGCGTTCGAGGCTTACTTTTCGATCATGGCGCGCAGCTTATCGCCGGGGGTGAAGATGATTTTCGGTTTACGGATCATGTTGGCGAAAATCTTTTTCTTCGACTGTTCCGGAACTACCGATCGACAACCGGAAATTACCTAGTCTTCCAAGTTGAACTACTTCGTTGCGGAGTAAAGCTTCTTCCATCGCACGAATCAGGCCGAGAACAACCAGTGCCACGTCGCCGTCGCTCGCTGTGGAACGGTCGGCTATCAATTCACAGATGGAGTCGAAATCCATCATTCCGCTCACCGGAGCAGATGCGTAATAACGTTTCGCATCTGCCGTCGCTCCTTGGTAAGGTTTTTTTCAAGACCAGTTTGTACTTTACTGACATGCTGTTAAATGTTTAAGGGTTAGTGTAATAAGAACTTGTTTCTGAACTACATTGCAAAGATAATACAGGCTTTCTCCTTCATGGGAGGCTGCGGGATGGTGCGTAATGTTCAGTATGTATTTTTATTTGATAAATATTCGTCTTTTGCGGAACAACGTATTGATATAATGCTTATATTGTGGTGTGTTAATATTATAATTTATAAATAATTATGGAAGACAAAACAGAAGTTTCTCCCTGGAGGAGAGCCTATGGCGTAACGGAATTCGCCCAACTGTATTTTCCCGGTCACACGCCGGTCGTTGCCTATAAACGTATGTGGGAATGGATACGCACCTCCCGCGGACTGAAAGCCAAGCTGGAGGCCGTAAACTCGAACATATGGTTCGTTACTCCGGTTGCATCTGCTTTGATCTTGATGATGTGCTGTTGCCACCTGAGCAAATTCTCAGCCAGGCTGTGCAACTCGGTTATGTGAAAGCCGGGCATATCAGTCCTTCCCATACGGGAAACAAACTCTTCGTGCTGGTGGACAGCGATCAGGAACATCATCTGCAAGCATTCGAACAGGTACGGGCGATGATCGAGAAAGACCTCCCTGGTGTAACGGTGGATATCTCCGGCAAGGATGCCAACCGCGGTTGCTTTGCCAGCTATGATCCGGATGCTTTTTATAAAGAGGTGGCCGAAGTGGTACATGTCCCGCAGGAAACGGTGCCGGTGGCGAAAAAGGCTCCGGCTGTCCGTGCGTCGTCCTATTCGGACAATTCGCTGTCCAACTACATTGACAAATTTGAAGCAAACAATCCTTTTGCCGGTGGCGGTCGTCATAGCTTCGTGCTCAAATTGGCTTCGGCCTTGAACAGTGCGGGGTTTGCCGAAAACGAAGTGATGGCCGAATGCCTGCGCCGTTATGTGGAACCGGGCTTTGCGGAGAAGGAAATCCGTGGCATCGTCGCAGACGTGTACCGCCGTTATCGCTCGTCGCACGGCAGCAATCCCTGGTGCCCTCCGACGGCTTCTACTGGACAAAAGAGTCTCACGAGTGTCACGAGTCTCACCCCCATTTCTGAAAATCCACCAATAGAGGGTGAGTCGCCTCTAGGCTTTGATATTGATCCGGATGAGGTCAATTTGCCCCACTTCGACAGAGCGATTTTGGAGCGTTGCCCCGGACTGATTAGTGAGATTCTGAAGGTGGCTGCCGACGATCGGGAATATGACCTGTTGCTCCTCTTCGTTGACCGTGCTCAGTACCGTCATGCCGGGTGTCAGCGGCATGTTGAAGAATCAATTGTATAAACCGCCTTTCTATACCTTGATCGTCGGTCCTTCCGGAAGTGGCAAAGGAGCATCAATGGGTCCGTAAGCTGGCTGATCCCTGGCAAAACTATGTGTACGACGTTTCGAAAGCGCAAGTGAAGGAATATGAGGAGAAAGAGAGGCATCAGACAACTACAAGGCGCAGGTACGTGCCGCGAAAGGAAAGAAGCCGGCAGCCTCCTGTCGAAGAGCCGGAGCTGGTTCGTCAGAAGCACCTGCACATGAGTGGTTACACGACGACGGCGCGTATGATCGAACAGTTGGATGTGAATAGTCCTTATGCTTCGTTTTTGTACGAGACAGAACTCGAATCGGTAAACAATACGATTATGCAGGACTTCGGAGGGTATAGTTACGTCTTGAACCAAGCATTCCAACATGAACGGATCGGCTGTTCATCGAAAACCAACGGACTTCTTATATCGAATTTCCTGAACTGGGTTTCTGGCAACAGGTACTCCCGGCATGTTGACAAAGCTGATCCCTTCGACCGAGAGCGGGCTATATAGCCGCATGTTGATTTACCGCATTACCGGCCGTGCCGACTATCAACCGCTTACATCGGTCGACGTGCAGCGTGCGTTATTTTGAAAGGCTGGGGCAACAGGTGCTTGACATGGCGGTACATTTGAGAGTTCGTCGACTTTTGTCTTTTTCCGACAAGCAGCGTAAAAGACTAGATCGTTTCTTCGAACGTGAATATAATAATGTACGTGTATTTGTCAACAACGATAGCCTCTGTCGTGTTGCCATCGCCTGATCGTTTTCCGCATGGCAATGACGTTGACGGGGATCCGTAAAGGTGAATCGCGGAATACGGACGGTAAAATCGAGATAGCGGACGACGATTTCGAGATCGCTTTCCATATCGGGAAATGCTGCTTGCGTCATTCGTTGCTGGTGAGCACTTCGTTGAAGCATAGCGACACGGAGCAGCATTACAAGTTGCCGGATGCGCAAGTTGACCTTTCGAGGCCATGCCGGATGAGTTTAAAACGTCGGATATACTCGAGGAGGCTCGTGTCCGCGGAATTAGCCGTGCGAGTGTGTTCCGTATGTTGAAAAGGCAGAATATGGCCTAGTTCTTTAGTATCAATCGGTTACTATCGGAAGACGGAAAAGGCAAAATGTCAAGAAATGAAAAGGGGTGAGACTCGTGAGACTTTTGAGACTCATCGGTATTTCACGTTCTAAAACGGCCTTTTTCAGAACGGGTAGTTATCGCTCCGAAAACGAGTAGGCATCGGGGTTCTGACGGGTAGGCATCCGTTGGAAGGTATTAGGGGAAAACGTCTGTTTACCGGATTCAAAAGTGCTTATATCGGTTGAATATTAATCAGTAGAGGGGAAAATGAGTGACTAAAAAAGGTTCCTTTTTTCTCGCCAGCAAAATTACGACATTCTTTTAAACCACCAATCTTTTTCCGAATATTTTTTTTTTCTATGTCCTTTCTTATCAATACAATAACAAAGTTAGTACAAAAATCATCCTTTTCATACGAAAGCAAAAGAGGGGAAAAACGTGACTAGAAAAAGGAACGTTTAAACTCGTCATTTAACAATTTGTGACATTTTGACGTGTCCTACGGATAGAACTTTTATAACACTATTATTAATATTAAATTTATTGATTATGAACAAAAGTTTTCTACTCTTTTGGTCAGTCTCCTGCTGGCCGGAGCTTGGACAACATTGGATGCAGCGGTTGTAAAGACTACTCCTGTTATTGGAGGAACTTATGCGATCGGAACAGGTGATGTTGCTGAGACTATGATGCTTTGGAATAGCGGTTTTAGCGTAAGTTCTGTAGCAGTTTCTGGAAATGCAAAATTCGTTTTAGAACAGGTTCCTGAAAAGGCTGGGCAGTTCTATATTAAGATGGTAGGTGATGAAAGTCAGTATCTGTGTAAGGACGCTGATGGCGGTAGTAATGATTATTTGAAATGGGCAGCTGATGGTAACAAGATCGTCTTTGAAATCAAGAATGGACAGATCGTAAATGCCAAAGGTTCTACCGACGGATTTAAGGATGAGCTTGCATTGTATGTAACGGCTGATAACAAAGTTCGTTTGGTTATGATGATAAAGCAACAATCCCTGCTGATGCTAAATCGCTGGTTTATGTAGCTTACAACGAGGACGTTAAATTTGCTGGCGAAAACCTGCCTTTGCAGGCAACTATCACAGCTAACGAATACTATGTTATTGCTGCTGACGGTACCCATGTTTTGAAAGCTGATGGTACTACTGCAATGGTTGCTGAAGCTGATTTGGATCAGGTACTGTGGGTAGTAACAACAGGTACAGCTGCTGACGGTAAAACTGTAACTTACAAATTCACAAACAAAGCTACTGGTAAGGTTTTGGTAATCGAAAACCGTGACAACTTCATTGTGGCTGGTTCTCCTGCTAGCTTCACACTGGGGGTAGGTGAAGGCCAGTTGCTGGATGCTGATCTTAAAGTAGGTACTGCTGTTAATTTCGGTATCTACAAATCACCGATCGTTAAACTGAACTCTGATAAGCTGAACGCCATGTTGAACGACGGTTTCAATATGACAATCAAAGAGAGCTAAAGGTGATAACAAGACTATCGAAGGTGCTGAAGCATTCGCTGGTGACTTGGGCTGTACAGGAAGATGCTACTCGCTTCCAGTTGAAGAGCGGTGACAAATTTGTTGTCCTGAACAAAGCTCTGTGGGGTGCTAACTTGGGTCTCCTGATAACAGAGGTGCTAAGTTCGAATTGGTAAGCGAAACTGAATTGAAGGGCGCAAATAAGGCTAACTATCTGTCTTATTTCGAATTCACTCAATATGCAGGTGGTGCAGAAGACGTTATTGATTTAGTTTCTGTATTTGCTGCTAGTGACGCTGATGATGCATTCGGTAACCTCTTCGTTCAGACATTGATGACAAAGCTGTTTTGACAACAAGTTATGCAAAAGATGCTGACGACGTGCTTACAGAACATGGCCGTACATCACTTTGGGTGCTGACAACATCGTTAATCCGAAAGAATTCTTACAGAACAAATTTGCTGTAATCAAAGCTGAATGAAGAAGGTGCAGAAGATGATGAATTCTTGGCTGCAACATGCGATAATGAATATGTTTGGACTAAGACTGTAGCTAACGATTTGGAAAAACAGTGGGCTATTGCTTACAACGAAGAAACAGAAAAGTACACAATTGTAAACCGTGAAGACAAGATGTTGAATTAACTATCGCAAGAATGAATTGCGTGAAAATGGCGATAAAACTGATAACATCTATGTTTGGAAGGGTGAAGACTACGAAATCAAATTCGTGTCGGTAGATGACGCAAACTATATTACAAATATCTGGCTGAAGATGCAGCAGAATTGAAGGAAAAGTCATTCGAAATGTCTTTCTGGTCAAATGTATTCGAAGGCTATGCTAAGGTTGGTATGAATGATGCTAAAATGCTATCGTTGGTACTTCTGTTGATGCAGTAAATTTACAGCTACAAAGACAGGTGATTATGAAGTGAAATCATTGATCAATTATTACGAAGGTAATACATTG
>SCPP01000549.1_pt1 | contig 14054 bp, 12 predicted proteins | sample 6106811 | NCBI WGS metagenome assembly SCPP01 (sample SAMN10720449, study PRJNA508395) | human gut metagenome | isolation source: Participant 2 stool, 15 month | host: Homo sapiens | collected 2018
GGAGAAACGCTGCTGCTTACCGTTGCGGCGGACGAAACCGGATCAGCCACAGCGCGCTTCCAGGGAAATGAAGGCGGAACCGCTTTTGGCTCCGATAATCCAGGTGTGCCTTCGGTTGAAGCAGCCAAGGTATGGCGAAAAACAGGGCAATCTTCCCAATTTTGACTTTTTTAACTATGCAGGAATCAACCGTCCGGTACGGCTGTATACAACACCTGTTTCCCGCATCTGCGGTCTGACCCTGATACCGGACATAGACGACACCGATGGGATTCTTCAATATGAGGCTGAGACAGAGGGAGAAGGCGCCGTTCATGTGGAAATTTTTGATGTGGAGGGGAATAAGGTAGCAGAGGCAGAGGGAGCTTCTGAACCATTACCATACCTGGATGCCAGATTGTGGTGGCCCTGGCCGGGAACGCCTTATCTGTACCGGGCTGTATTTACCTTTGGAGAAGATATCTATGAGGAAACCTTTGGCATCCGTACAGTGAAGGTAGAAGGAACCCAGTTCCTGATTAATGGAAAGCCATTTTATTTTAAAGGCTTTGGAAAGCATGAGGATTCCCCATTTCATGGAAGGGGCTGGATCTGTGCCTGGATGTAAAGGATGTGAACCTGATCCACTGGCTTCATGCCAATTCCTTCCGCACTAGCCATTATCCCTATGCGGAGGAGATGTATCAGCTCTGTGACAGAGGGGGAATTGTGATCATTGATGAAACGCCGGCTGTAGGAATCGGAGCTGGCGAGCACTGCGATCCTTATCAGATATTTCCTATTCGGGGGCACCACGAGGCTGTGCTCCGGGATATGATCGAGAGGGATAAAAATCATCCCTGCGTGGTAATGTGGTCTATGGGAAATGAGCCGGATACAGAGCATTTTCCGGAATCAGCCTATGAATACTGGCACAGCCTGTATGAGTATACGCACACCCTGGATCCGCAGAACCGTCCTGTGACCTTTGTCTGCTGCCAGAATAATTATGAAAAGGATCTTGTGACCCGGACGATGGATGTAGTATGCATCAACCGGTATTACGGATGGTATAACTTGTCGGGCGATCTGGACGCAGCCTGCTATGCTCTGAACATGGAACTGGACTTCTGGGAAAAAATAGGAAAACCTGTGATGATTACAGAGTATGGGGCAGACGCTGTGGCGGGCATCCATCAGTGTGTACCGGAAATGTTCAGTGAAGAATATCAGATGGAATATTACAGGCGGCAGAATGAGGAATTTGATAAAAGGTCTTTCTTTATGGGAGAGCAGGTCTGGAATTTTGCGGACTTTGCGGCATTTCAGGGTTGCATGAGAGTGGACGGCAATAAGAAGGGCCTGTTTACAAGAGAAAGACGGCCAAAGCTGGCAGCACACTATTTCAGAAAGCGTTGGGAGAACATTCCCAATTTTGAGTATAAAGCAGGAGGAAATACGGATGAAAAGTAGAAATCCAAGGATTTCCTGGCTGGATAATCCGGAGGTTTTTGAGGTGAACCGGAACAATGCTCATTCAGATCATGTATATCCTTTTTTTCAGGAGGCAGGATCAGAGGGAATCGGTTTTATGCTTCTGGATGGTGTCTGGGATTTCTGCTGGGAGGAGCAGCCACCGGAATATGCGCTCAGGGGAACGGAGGATTCAGACGGAGTTGCTTTTTATAAAGCTGCTTTTGAGGAAAAGGACTGGGGAACGATCCAGGTTCCCGGCCATGTCCAGCTTCAGGGTATGACAACTGCCATTATGTCAATACCATGTATCCATGGGATGGAAGGTCAGAGATCCGTCCTCCGGCCATTGACTGGGAGAATGCTCCGGCCGGGAGCTATGTAAGGGAATTTATTATCACAGATCAGGAGAAAGATTTTCTGGAAAAACGGGTGTTTGTGTCGTTCCTGGGAGTGGAAACAGCCTTTTATGTGTGGTGTAACGGTCAGTTTGCAGGGTATGGCGAGGACGGTTTTACACCGTCGGAGTATGAGCTTACGGGAGTTCTTCATCCTGGCGTAAACCGGCTGGAGGTGCGCGTTTACAAGCGTAGCAGTGCCAGCTGGATTGAGGATCAGGATTTCTTCCGTTTTACAGGGATTTTCCGGTCGGTATATCTTTACTGTATACCGGAAATCCATGTGGAGGATCTGTTTATAAAGGCGTATCTGACGGATGATTACAGAGATGGCTTTCTGGATGTAGAATTTACCATGGAAAATCCAAACGGATACAGCTATGAGATAAGGCTTGCGCTGGAGGATGCAGGCCGGATCATAAAACAGGGCTTTAAAAGGAAGGATGGAAAAGCTGCGCCGTATCACTGGGAAAAATCCCCAATGTACATCCATGGAGCGCAGAAGATCCCTTCCGATATCTGCTTCATATAGAACTGTGGGGAGAAGATGGCTGTAAGGAGTCTTTTTTGCAGCCAGTTGGATTCCGAGGCTTTGAGCTGAAGAACGGGCAGATGTGCTTAAACGGATGCCCCATTGTTTTTCACGGCATAAACCGCCATGAATTTGACTGGCACAGGGGAAGGGCTGTCACAGCCGATGATATGCTTTATGATATTCGTTTTTTAAAGCAGCATAATATCAACGCCGTCCGTACCTGCCACTACCCCAATCAGTCCCTGTGGTATGAGCTCTGCGACCGTTATGGTATTTATGTTATGGATGAGGCAAATCTGGAAAGTCATGGTTCATGGCAGAAAATGGGAGCCTGTGAGCCGTCATGGAATGTACCGGGAAGCCTGCCACAGTGGAAAGCCTGTGTAACAGACCGTGGAAAGTCTATGGCGGAACGGGATAAGAATCATCCGTCTGTGCTGATCTGGTCCTGCGGAAATGAGTCCTATGCCGGAGAGGATATCCGTGCGATGAGCCGCTGGTTTAAGGAGAGAGATCCGGGGCGTCTAATCCATTATGAGGGCGTTTTCTGGAACCGGGAATTTGAGGATATCAGTGACATGGAAAGCCAGATGTATACGCCTCCGGAACGTGTAAGGGAATTTCTGGAAAATAACACGAAAAAGCCTTTTATTATGTGTGAATATATGCATGCCATGGGAAATTCCCTGGGAGGCATGGACCGGTATATGGCGTTGGAATATGAATATCCTGCCTATCAGGGAGGCTTTATCTGGGATATGATCGATCAGGCGGTTGCCAGACAGGGAAAAGACGGGAAGGAATATCCGGCATACGGCGGTGATTTTGGAGACCGTCCCACAGACTGGCAGTTCTGCGGAAACGGAATTTTGTATCCGGATCGTTCCATATCTCCAAAGGCTGCTGAGGTAAAGGCTCAGTATGCTGCGGTGCGTTTGAAGATTTCTCCGGAGAGACGGCAGATACAGATTGAGAACCGGCAGCTTTTTTCAGACCTTTCGGGTCTTGCGTTTGTGCTGACAGTGTTAAGAAATGGAAAAAAATGGAAAACATTTCCGTTTAAGGCACAGGCTGCTCCGGGAACGTGCGCCGTATATTCCTTTGATGAGACAGGCTTTACAAACGATACCGCGTTGGAAGATGGAAAGGAATATATCCTAAGAGTAAGCGTCCATTTGGAAAAGGATACGCTGTGGGCAGAAAAAGGATATGAACTTGCTTTTTCGGAAGCAGTTCTTCCAGGAAACTGGAAAATGGAAAGAAAACGGTTCATTCCGGCCCGAATGATTGACGGCGATGTAAACCTGGGCGTTATTCTGGGAGAGATGCAGCTTATGTTTTCCTATCAAGACGGCGGTCTGGTATCTTTAAAGAGAAAGGATGGCATACAGTGGATGATCCGTCCTCCTGTGCCTGTATACTGGAGGGCGTCTACAGACAATGACCGGGGAAACGGTTTTGCAAAGGAAAGCAGGCTGTGGCTGGCAAAGACATTATTTCCGGAAATTTGCAAAGGAAAGGCAGAGATCAGAGAAACAGACAAGGAAGCAGAGCTTACATTTACATGGGAGGATACTACTGTTACATACAGGATGCGAAAGGACGGTATGCTTGGGGTGAGAGCGCACTTCCATGGAAAGAAGGGATATCCGTCCCTGCCTGTATTTGGACTGGCCTTTGAGCTTCCAGAGCAGGTCAGCCGTTTTTCCTGGTATGGAAGAGGGCGTGGAGAATTATCCTGACCGCAGGGCCGGAGCAGGGCTGGGAGTTTACGAAAGCACAAAAAAAGAGCAGCTTGCCCGGTATTTAAAGCCTCAGGAATGCGGGATGCATATGGATACCCGGAGGTTGGTTCTGGAAACAAAAGACGGAGAGAAACTTTTGTTTGAGGCGGAGAAAAAGCCGTTTCACTTCAGCCTGCTTCCATACAGTCCCATAGAGCTCGAAACGGCTCTCCACAGGGAAGAGCTGCCCGCACAGAGCCATACCTGGGCAGTGATCGCAGGAGCCATAAGAGGCGTGGGAGGAAATGACAGCTGGGGAGCTCCGGTATATCCGGAATATGAGATACCGGGAGACAGGGATATTATATTTGAGTTTTCTATGGGTTTTATCAGTAATCATGAGGAATAAAAAAAGAGCTGGCGCTCAGGATCATATGATCCGAAGCGCCAGTTCTTTTTTGGGGTTAAATGTGATGCGGGTTCTCCATAGGTCATTTTTCCAGCTCAGTTTCAGCCGCGGATCTGTAATGGGGAGACATTCCACAGAAACATCCGTCAAAGCTCCTGTTATCTTGCAGACGGCCAGAGTTCCCAGGATCAGACAGCTTTCTTTATACAGAGGTTTTTCTGCGGTTATAAGGTTCAGGACAGGAGTAAGCCCCGGACAGCAGACCTGATCGGTAATAAGGATTTCCTGGCTGCGTTTAAACACAACGCTGCGTTTAAAGGAGGTGATACAACCCTTGGGGTATGCGTTTTTCAGCTCCATTGAAATATGGGCTTCCTGTGCTTCAAAGCCCCAGTCTACATGTTCCGCTTTAAAATCCGGACCGTTGTGTTCCATTTGTTCATGGCCGTCTGCGGTGATAAAGGAGGAGGTTATGGTAAGCAGACTGCATGGTCCAGATTTCATATCGCTGTGGTGAGAAAGTTTTGGCCTGATAGGTTTCCACTCCGATATCAGCAAAGAGCGGCTTTCCGTCTTTATAAATGGTGAAGCTTCCCGTATCATTGTGATTGTGGCTGTCATCATTATCCCCGGCTTTTACAGCCAGACAGAAACGGCTGTCTCTTGCAATAAAAGGCCGGTACTGGGATAGAAAATATCTTTTTTCTGTATTACAGCCCTGAGGGATAGAAAGGATTTCAGGCAGTGCAAAAAGATTTTGAATCCGGTAAAAAAGATTATGCTCCTGCGTTAAAAGGGGATCCTGTGTTATGCGGCAGTCGCCAGCAGCCAGTTCCATCAGTTCCTTCTGTTCGGTGCGCTTTCCGAAGAGGTATTCTCTGGCACTGCACAGGCCTGCGACAGCGGCACAGTCTGAAAAATTGATGTAGTAGGGTCCGCAGGCATGGACGTTGGAGAGGTAGGCGGCTATATTGCAGATTTTGGGTTCGCGGTAAAGGGAGGAAAAGGAATGATCCGTCATACCGTTCATGATTTCTATGGTGTTAAAGAGGCAGAGGCCTGCATGACGGTAATATTGAGGCCCTTCATCACAGCAGCCGTCGTCTCCGTATTCGGCAAGGAAAAAATCAGCGCTTTTGGCCGCTTTTTGAAGAATGGCCCGACTGATTTCTTCATCCTCTTCCCACAGAGCTGCTGTCATAAGCACATTCTGGGTACACCAGATAGTCCAGTTGTTCATAGGGCTTACCCCATCGCCCATCCACCAGAAATGCTCCTTTAAATAAGGCTCAAGGATGCGTTCCTTCAGACAGCGTACCACTTGTTTTTCAATCAGGGGACTTACGGCGCGAAGTTCATCCCTCAAAAGCCATACAGCTACAGCCAGCACGGCCCCTGTTTCAGCAGCAAAAAGATCGATGACAGGACGTGAGGGATCAGGCAGAGGAAGGGAAGGCGTATCACGGATGTAGGAATTATGGGGGGGAAGCTGCCATGCAGTTTCTTCGCAGATAAGATAAATTCCGTTTATGATATCATCCAGAAAAGTTCCCTTATAGTCACATGCTTCTGCCAGAACCAGGGTTCCGAGGGCAGTCCGGCGGGCAAACTGCTTATCCTCAAACCGGATCCTGTTTCCAGAACGGGTGTATTCTAAAAAGTCACAGGCCAGGATTTGAGGCCATACTACCGGACAGAGGGCCTTTGCGTCTTCCATGGCCCTGTTTTAAGGGAAGAAGGAAGAGCCTCCCAAAATTCCCGGCAGCGTGCAGGGGAAAAGGGGATAAAGGGGGTAAGTGGCAGCTTGGGTGAAGCGGCAATTTCATAAAACATAGTGTTATTCCTCCAAAATGGTGTGGGTGTTTGGTTCGTTCATATGAGCCTGGACAAACTCTCTGGGAGAGATTCCTTCTACCTTTTAAATACCTTGCTAAAGTAAAAGGCGCTTTCAAAGCCGAGGCGGTCAGCCACCTCATAGATCTTTAAATCCTGTTCTAAAAGCAGGGGTTTGGCCCGGGAGATCTTGCGCTGGGTGATATATTCGGAAAAACCCATGGAGCAGGTCTTTTGAAAAGAGTGCTCAGGTAATTAGGACTCAGCCCAAAGACCGCGGCGATTTCATTAAGAGAAAGATGCTCCTCAATGTGGTTTAAAATATATTTCTGCACATTTAAGATCACATGGTCTTTATAGGTCTTTCGGCGGGTTTTAACGCTTCGCAGAGTCCATCTCTGAGCTGCTCTAACCACCGGACAATCTGGAACACATCCTTCATCCGGTAAATAGAGCGGTAGCCGTCAGGACTGGCAGAAAAGATGCCGCTTAGTATTTCCTCACCTTCCGGAAGAAGAGAGAGAGCCAGATATAAAATGCTGCAGGCTCCGTCCATAGTCTGGAGCAGCTTTTGAGGATTCGCTGCAAAGAGCTGAGAGATCACGGTCAGGGTGTCATACAGGGCGTCTGTATCAAACTCTTCAAAGGCCCTGGTCAGATCTTCTTTAAAAACAGCCAGATTAAAGGAATCTCTTATGGAAGAAGAGGCAGTCTGGGTAAAAGGTACAAATGGGGCGTCAGGAGAGCAGAGATTAAAGGCCTGTCTGGCCTCCTGATAAGAAATGCTGATCTTTAAGGGATCATCCACCGGTTCTCCGATCCCGGCGCTTAGTTCAACATTAAAATAATTACGGATCATGGAACGGCCGTTATTGAGCGCTTCCAGCACGGTTTCCATTTCCGGCTGTTCATCGGGGAAATGAAAGATCAGGGCAAAACGTGTTTTATCCAGGGCGATCGCATAACAGCCCGCATATTTTGTAAGGATTTCCCGCATCATCTGCAGGCTGCTGGAATAAAGGTTTATCTGGCCTTCCGGATCCAGAGACTCGGAAACACAGCTTAGCAGCTCGCCGTGACAGGCCAGATACTGTCTGGCAGAAAAATCCAGTCCCAGATCCCTGGACTGAATGGAAAACTGATCCCTGTTTTCAAAAAGGTTATGAAGAAGACGCATGAAAAATTTATCATGGTAGCTTAAAAGAGTAGGGCGCCCTGATTTTGACGGAAGGATTCCTTGGCTTTGAGCTCCTCCAGACGTTCGGATGCCTTTTCAATGGACGATTTAAGCGATCCGGGATCCAGCTCCAGCTTGATCAGATAGTCGACTGCCTGATAGCTCATAGCTTCTTTGATCAAAGAAAATTCTTCAAAGCTTGTAAGGATGATGAATAGAGGGATGGGGCCAAACTCATCTCTGCATATTTTGACCAGCTCCAGTCCGTTCATAACAGGCATTTTGATATCGGTAATCACGATATCAGGCCGGTACTGCCGGATCATTTCCAGAGCGGCTTTTCCGTTCATGGCAGTGCCGCAGACCTCTATGCCAAGCTCATCCCAGCGGAGCATGGATTTTATTCCGATCTGAACCAGAGGTTCATCGTCAACAATCAGTAATTTTATCATAATATCTCTCCCTGTGCCGTTTCGTATGGCAGCGTAATATGCATACATGTGTATTCTCCCGGTACGCTTTCAATGGAAATACCGTATTCCGGGCCGCAGTCGTAGCGGATCCGCTGGTTTACATTGTTGATTCCCACCTGCCGGAAAAAGTCCGCAGTGGGCTTTTGGGTGCCGGAAAGAACTCGTTTTATGGTTTCCGCATCCATGCCGATCCCGTTATCCCATATCGATATGATCAGACGGGGCTGTCTGGCAGCTTCTCTGTCCAGATTAGCGCTGATGCGGATTTTTCCTGCACAGCCCTTTGGTTCAATTCCGTGGAAAAGAGCATTTTCTATGAGAGGCTGCAAGGTAAAACGGTGGATCAGGCAGTCATAGAGGGCTTCTTCCGAAATTTCACATTCCAGAGAGATACTGCCGCCGTAACGGTACTGCTGGATCAGAAAATAGTCCTTCACCAGATTCAGCTCTTCCCTCAAGGTAATCCTATTATGGGAACCCTTGGAAATGCTTTTTAACAGCCGGGCCAGAGCCGTAGTCATCTCGCTGATACCGGATGCGCCCTGGATGGTAGCCATCCATTTGATGGAGTTTAATGTATTGTAAAGAAAATGGGGGTTAATCTGGCTTTGAAGAATCCGGTATTCCAGATCCTTGCGTTCCTTTTCGTCCTGTATCCGCTTCTGGATCAGAGCAGCCAGATCCTGTGACATACGGTTGATACCGGTACCAATGGCTCCAAATTCATCCTCCCGCTGTATGGAGGGATCCAGAGAAAAATCGCCTCCAGCAATGGCCTGGATCCGATGCTGCAGTTTTTTTACAGGACGTCCGATGGAACGGTTTAACAGTACAAAAAGCAAGAGACCGATGAAAAGGATGAAGACAGCAATACCGAAAGAATGACCGCATAAAGGGTGCTCTGAGCCTTCATAGCGCTCTGGGATAAAAGCAGAGAGATGCTCCAGCCATAATTTCCAATGGGGCAGGAGAGCAGTACGCGTTCGGATCCATCCGGAAGACGGCAGAGCGAAACGGAGGTATCACTGTTAAAGGCATTTTCACTTAAGTCCTTTACCGGCTCAAATTTCCAGTCACAGGACTTTAAACGGTCATTTTCATAAAGCCAGGTTCTGCCTCCGATGGTAAGGCAGAGAAATGAATCCGGATTTAAGGGGAAAGATTTTAAGTAGTCAAGGATCAGCCGGTCTGAGATCGACATATAGATCCAGCCGGCCTGATGGGAGCTGTAGCGTCCGGACAAGGCGGAGACAGCTGGAAGGACCATTAAACCGCTTCCGGGAAGAAATGGATCCTCCATAAAGGTGCTGTTGTCCATCCCATCTTCTGAAAGGATGGTCTGAAACCAATCCGTGCCTGTAAGGTCAGATAAAGAATGTGCGGAAGACACAGCGGTGGTATCAGAAATCTGCATATAATTGCAGCTGTTTAAGGAGATATGATAACCCGGTTTATGTAGGAGGAAGAATGAGTATTGTAATATCTTCCTTCAGACGGTCATAGGTACGAAGTGCCACACTGCGTAGGCCGGAATTTTTGGAAGAGATCGAGGGCATCTGGGACAGATTTTCAAAACCGTCCAGATAGGCGGCGATATCTGTGTTAAAGGAGCACCATTTATAAAAGGAAAGGATATTTTCCAAATCGGCCGCTGTACTGTTACAGATAACCTCAAGACTGTATTCGGAAGTCTGTATCTGATTTTTCTGGAGAAAGGACTGAAAAACAAAGGAACAGATGGTTACCGTAAATACAGCAATGGAGCAGGTTACGGCAGCCGTATAGAGTATGATTTTTCCGCGTATGGTTTTGGAAATACGGATTGCAGCATGAAAAATAGTCCCCCCTCTGGTATGTATTATCCATAAAATACTATAATAGGAAAGCTATTTTTTGTCAAATGAATACAATTATAAGAAAAGACTGCAAATCATAGAAAAGTACAGCTTTTTTACGGGAAGAATGGAAAAGAGAAAAATTACAGAAAAAATCACAGTTTTTTTGGTTGTTTTTACATTCAGTCTTAGGGAATCTGCCTGTATAATAAAGGCACAACATCAGGATAAACAAAAAATATGATGGATCAAGGAGGAGAAAAATAATAAAAAACGTATTGTAAGTTTAGCGTTGGCAGTTTCCATGGCGGGTAGCCTTACAGCCTGCGGGGCGGAGCAGCAAAGACAGAGAACAAGGAGACAGAGGCAGCAGCGGATACAACCGCAGCAAAGCAGAGGAGACAGAGGCGGCAGCAGACGGAAAACACATTTAAAATGGGCTATGTGGGATAAAGACCTGACCGTATACTACAAAGCTCTGGTAGAAGCCTATGAAAAGGCGCACCCGGATGTGACGGTAGAACTGGTAGATCTGGGAAGCTCTGATTACAGTACGGTTCTTACAACACAGCTGACCGGAAACGGAGCAGATTTCGATGTGGTTTCCATTAAGGATGTACCGGGATATATGGCTCTGGTAAATAAGGGAGTGTTAGAGCCTCTGGATCCTTATATTGAAAAGGATGGCGTGGATCTCAGCGGCTACAAGGTTGACCGATCAGGTAAAAGTAGACGGAAAGATGTATGAGCTGCCATTTAAGAGTGATTTTGGGTTGTATATTACAACAAGGATGTATTTGACAATGCAGGGGTAGAGTATCCCACCAATGATATGACCCTGGAGCAGTATGATGAGATTGCAAAGAAGCTTACAAATACAGAGCCGGGACAGGAGGTATATGGATCTCACTATCATGTTTGGAGAAGTACGGTTCAGATGTTTGGCATGATTGACGGAGAGCACACGATCCTGGACGGCAATTATGATTATTTAAAGCCATACTATGATATTATTTTAGACGAGCAGGAAAATGGCGTATGTCAGGATTATGCAACCTTAAAGACCTCAAATCTTCATTATTCAGGCGCATTCTCCCAGGGTAATGTAGGTATGATGAATATGGGTACCTGGTTTATCTCTACTCTGATCGATAAGGTAAAATCCGGCGAGTATATAGACTGTGCAAACTGGGGTATTGTAAAGTACCCTCATCCGGAAGGCGTAGAGGCAGGTTCTACCGCTGCCCAGATCACTTCTTTAAGCATTCCTACAAGCGCACCGAATAAGGAAGCTGCATGGGATTTCATGAAGTTTGTCTGCGGTGAAGAGGGAGCGGCAGTTTTAGCTTCTACCGGAAACTTCCCGGCGATTATGACAGAGGAAACCATGAATACGATCGCATCCACAGAAGGGTTCCCGGAAGATGAAAACAGTAAGGCTGCTCTTGAAACAGTGAACCTGTATCTGGAGATGCCGGTTGATGTAAAGAGCCCTGAGGTAGAAACTGTATTAAATGAGGCTCATGACAATATCATGGCAGGCAACATGACCGTAGAAGAAGGAATTGCAGATATGAATGAACGTGTAGCTGCAGTTCTGGGTGAATAAGAAAAACATATACGGACAGACAGAGCTGAAAACGAGGCAGACGGGATTTACCGCCTGCCTCATTTAAAGAAAGGTAGATGAATATGGGAAAGACAAAAGCCGTTGATCCTGCAAGGGTCAGGGAAAAACTGGATATTCTGGAGCCGCGGCTTGCAGCTCTTTTGAAGCAGGCAGATGAAGAAACGGATATGAAAAAAAAGGTAAAGCTGGCAAAAAAGGCGGATCAGATCCGTGATAAAATACGTCAGGCAAAGACAGGAGAGCGGTTCAGCCGTCAGACAAAGCGGGATTTGATCGCGTACTCCTTTATCGCTCCTAACTTTATCGGCTTTGCCGTTTTTACTCTGGGCCCTGTGCTGTTTGCTTTTATACTGGCATTTTTCAAATGGGATGGCAATAACCCGATGGATTTTGTGGGCCTGGACAATTTTATGCAGATGGTGGGAAACAAGCGTTTCCTTGCTTCCCTTAAAAATACAGTTGTATACTGCGTGGCTACGGTTCCCTTTACTCTGGCAGTAGCCCTTGGGCTGGCAGTTCTTTTAAATCAGAAGGTAAAAGGACGCAACTTCTTCCGTACGGTAAGCTTTTTCCCCTATGTAGCTTCTCTGGTTGCAGTAGCAGCTGTGTGGAATATGCTGTTTTCCCCTGCCAAAAGCGGTCCTGTAAATATGATCCTTTATAATCTGGGCGTTGCGGCGAAGGAGCTGCCAAAATGGTCTGCAGACAAGGACTGGGTTATGTTCACCGTAATCCTGTTCTCTGTATGGAAAAATATGGGATACTACATGGTGATCTATCTGGCAGGCTTACAGGGGATCAACGGAGAGCTTTACGAAGCATGCAGCTTGGATGGAGCCAATACATGGCAGAGATTCCGCTATATCACCTGGCCCCAGCTTCAGCCGACCACCTTTTTTGTTACCATTATCCTTACCATCAACTGCTTTAAAGTATATGACATTGTATATATGCTGGCAGGAGGAAGCACGGGCGTATTAAATGAGTCTGCCATTGTCCTGGTATACCACATTTACGAGGAAGCCTTCCGCAACTGGAATCTGGGTTACGCAAGCGCTGTAGCCATGGTACTGTTCCTTATTGTTCTTGCCATTACCCTGGTACAGTTCCGTGGGGAAAAGAAATATGCAAATTAAAGGAGGAGGCCTCAAATGAAGATAAAAAATACAAAAACAAGGATGATGAGGGCGGCTCTCTATATTGTGCTTATTGTTCTGGCATTTCTGATGCTGGTACCTTTTGCCTGGATGCTTTCAGCTTCCTTTAAGCTGGATAAGGACGTATTTATTTTCCCGATCCAGTGGATTCCAACTAATCCCAGATGGCAGAATTATGTAGATATCTGGACCAGGATCCCGCTGCTTAAATTTGTGCTTAATACGGTGAAGCTGACGCTGATCGTAACCTTTTTACAGCTTCTTACAAGTAGCTTTGCGGCATATGCCTTTTCAAAGCTGAATTTTAAGGGAAAGCACGTTTTATTTCTGGCGTATATTGCAACTATCGCTGTTCCCTGGCAGGTTTACATGGTTCCGCAGTTTATGATGATGCGTTCCATGGGACTGGCAGATACGCATCTGGCAATTATCTGTCTGCAGGCATTTTCCGCCTTTGGCGTATTTATGATGAAGCAGTTTTATGAAGGGATTCCCACAGAACTTTGCGAGGCAGCCAGAATTGACGGCATGAGCGAGTATCGGATCTGGTACCGGGTGATGCTTCCACTTGCAAAGCCTGCTCTGTCAACCCTGACGATCTTTACCTTTGTAAATACATGGAATGATTTCCTGGGACCATTGATCTATCTGACGACAGAGTCAAAAAAGACCCTGCAGCTGGGACTGCGTATGTTTATCAGCCAGTTTGGTTCTGAATACGGTCTGATCATGGCTGCTTCTGTGCTGAGTCTGATCCCTGTGCTGATAGTATTCCTGTCTCTGCAGAAATATTTTGTTGAGGGCGTAGCAGCTTCCGGCGTAAAGGGATGATACGGGATTAAAATAATGCATAAAGCAGGAAGGAAACAGATTATGAGCTGGATATCATGGGATGCTCTGGAAAAAATGCCGGAGCTTACAAAAGAAGAGGCAGGCCGGGCTCTGGATGCGGCCTGCAGTCAGGTAATAAGAAATCTGGATCAGTTTACAGACCATTTCCAGAAGGCGTACAGCGAAAACGGTTTTTATGCGCCTACTGAAAATGTGGACTGGACGCCGGGATTTTGGACCGGGGAAATATGGCTTGCCTATGAACATACGGGCAATGAGGCTTTAAAAAAGGCGGGCGAGCTCCAGATGGCGAGCTTTTTAAAGCGGATCAATGAAAAACAGGATGTGGAAACACATGATCTGGGCTTTATGTATTCCCCTTCCTGCGTGGCAGGCTACAAGCTTACGGGAAGCAGAGTGGGACGGGAAGCCGCTTTGAAAGCAGCTGAGGAGCTGATTACACGCCACGAAAAGGGCCAGTTTATTCAGGCATGGGGCCTCTTGATGCTCCGGATAATTACAGGCTGATCATTGACTGCCTTTTAAATCTGCCGCTTCTTTACTGGGCTTCTCAGGAAACGGGAGATCCCAGATATAAGG
>SCPP01001007.1_pt1 | contig 14004 bp, 17 predicted proteins | sample 6106811 | NCBI WGS metagenome assembly SCPP01 (sample SAMN10720449, study PRJNA508395) | human gut metagenome | isolation source: Participant 2 stool, 15 month | host: Homo sapiens | collected 2018
CACAAAGGGAGAAGAAATCGATATCTCTCACGATAACCATCTGTTTGTAATCCTCTTCCTGAAACATGGCGGAACGGAGCACCGCCTCCGGGTCCTCATGATATCCCTTGGTTAAAAACTGCATGGCTTTCGCCACACGTTCCGGCGTTTTAAGCAGACCCTCACGCCCGGCATCCTCACCCAGCAAACCCAATACTTCCTTATAATGGCCGGCCAAAGCTTCCCGGGCACGTAGCGTCTCTTCGTTTACTTCTGACATTCTCTTTAATTTAGGGGAATTTTTATCTCTTCTCGTACGATATACATTTCCTTCCCGTATTTCGGGAAAGCACCCATCAACAGGCGCATCATATGATAGGCCTCCTCATGCGAGCGGAAATCTCCCACACGCAACTTCCAGAACGGGGCGTTGTAAGTGACATACGTCGGGATCTCTGGAAAAAGCTCCTTGATTTCCTTCTCCTTACGAAAAGCCTCGTCTTTCGAGACCCGTTGGTTATTACCGGAAAATACCTGCGTACGATACCCTTGTACCTTCAAGAAGGTAAGGCTATCTGTCGTCTCCACGTTCGCTCCACGCATACGCTCACCCACCATCTCGCGGATAGCGGCGGATTGATTGATAACGACCTCGCCTTTTCCCAAACCGGATCTCTGCAACGCATCGAATATGGTCGAACGCTCACCTTCCAACGCCGTCTGAGCGAATAAAGATGAAGTACCGGCCATCATAAAGGCAAATAGCAATAAGATACAAGGAATTCTTTTCATAGATAGAATATTAAAAAGAGTATCTTTCCCCATTCATTGAGGGGAAAGATACCTTCTTATTATGAATTAATTAAAAAGCCTCGATAATCGGCATGAATTTGTCAACGGCCAAAGAAGCGCCACCGATCAAACCACCGTCTACGTTCGGTTTAGCGAACAATTCCTTAGCGTTACCGGCGTTACAGCTACCACCGTAAAGGATCGTGCAGTTATCAGCTACCTCATTGCCATATTTAGCGGCCAAAGTAGCGCGGATGTGAGCATGGATCTCCTCAGCTTGCTCAGCGGAAGCAGTCTTACCTGTACCGATAGCCCATACCGGCTCGTAAGCCAAGACGATCTTGCTGAAATCCTCAGCGGAAAGATCGAACAAAGAACCAGCGATCTGAGCGTCTACTACCTCGAAGTGCTTACCGGCTTCTCTCTCCCAAAACCTCACCGATGCAGAAGATCGGAGTCAAACCGTTAGCCAAAGCCAACTCAACCTTCGTCTTCAAGATCTCCGGAGTCTCATGATAATAAGCACGTCTCTCAGAGTGGCCTAAGATCACATATTTCGCGCCAGTAGAAGCTACCATAGCGGCAGAAACCTCACCTGTATAAGCACCTTTTTCCTTGTCAGCGCAGTTCTCAGCGGCAACACCGATCTTGTTTGTATCGATAGCGGCAGCAACGCTTGCCAAGTGAGTGAACGGAGTACCGATGATCACATCGCAATTCGGAGTCTTACCCTTCAAAGCCTCGTCCAAACCTTTAGCCAAAGCAAGACCTTCAGCAAGAGTAGTGTTCATTTTCCAGTTTCCTGCAACAATATTCTTTCTCATAACTTAATAATTTAAATATGTAATACAAATAAATCTCTATTCAGATTCTTTTCCTTTCCGGCGACGGCGATTGCGCAAGGCATCGTATCCCCAAACCAGCAACAAAGGTACGGTAAAACTTAATAGGTTGGTTATTAGCCGGGCATCTTCTTTCGCTTTCCAGTCGGTATTTCCTTCCAGATAGCCGTTTACGATCGTTTTCAGCTCTTCTTCCTGTGGGATATCGTTGTAATGCCACTTCATCAAGATCGTACCTTTCTTCAGCAAGACCAATCCCGGATTGGAGCGGATGATTGTTTTCAAAAGGACATCATCGGCCATAAGAAACGGATACTCGGCACCGGTATTATCACTCCATGTAGCGATAGCCTCGGCGGAAGAACCCGTCACGCAATAAAAGCCCAAGCCGTTCTCCAAGGCGTAATCGTATACATTGTTGATCTCGTCGATACGCTCATCATCCGCATTCTCCAGACGGGGAGCGATCAAAGAAAGAGACCTTTCGGGTCGTTCAGCAACTCATCAGTCACGTCTGCGTCATTCTCATTATAAATATGAAATGTGGTAACGGGGAACGTATCCTTGTTTGATCAGCTTGGTCTTTGAATCCACGAAAGTCCACGTACTATCATCGGCCGGGGCGTTCTCCAAAGAAAATTCTTTCTGTACGCCATCCTTCTCGTAAATAAAAGAATACGCATATTCATCCTCGGGCGCACCTTCCGGTATCGACATCAAGGCAGGGATATTCGCACCCAACTTATAGGGACGGAAATCCAAGATCGGCAAATGATTATAATTCCGGTAAGCGAAACCGATAGCGAAGACATATGACCACAAAGCCACGAACCAGTAGACATGGTAGGTATAGCCTTGTAAAAGCCGCTGATTATGGATGAACACGTAAATAGCGGCGGCCAAAAGTACGACATTCTTATAGAAGGTCTGCCAATTACTGATCACCAAGGCATCCCCGAAGCAACCGCAATCCGATACGGGATTGAAGATCGCCAGATACAGCGTCAGCGGCGTCATGAAAGACATCATCAGCAAGGTCAAGAAGGTCGTATACCGCCGGTACACCCCCAATAGCATACAGACACCCAGCATGAACTCCAGAGCGGACAAATTAAAGGAGATCAAGACCGTAAAAGGTTGCAGCTTATCCAGCCCAAAGGAAGTCAGATAGTCGCCAATCTTAATGGCGCCTCCCATGGGATCGACAGCCTTCACCGTCCCGGAGAAGATAAAGACTACTCCCAGTAACAGGCGGCAGACCTCTGCGATCACTTTCTTTACGGTTTCCTTATATTCCATGTAGCTCACTCCTCGCCAAACTCCAGCTTAATCAAGCCGAAGAGGGCATAATTGATCATATCCATGTAGTTAGCGTCCACTCCCTCGGAGACGAGTGTCTTGCCTCCATGACTCTCGATTTGCTTGGTCCGATAAATCTTCATCAAAATAAGATCCGTGTACGAGCTGATACGCATACTGCGCCACGCCTCATCATAGTCGTGATTCTTGGCGTACATCAGTTCCTTCGTCTCAGTGATGTATTTATCGTATAATTCCAAGGCTTTATCTATCGTGATATCGGTCGTATCCGCGAATCCCAACGCCAACTGGATCAAACCGATCACACCATAATTAACGATGGCGATAAACTCCGGACGGATTCCCTCGTCCACCATGCTCGTCCCCTTAATCTCCAAGCTACGGATACGGTTCGCCTTGATAAATATTTGGTCGGTAACCGACTGGGGACGCATAATCCTCCACGACGGCCCGTAATCCTTCAACTTCTTCCCGAACAACTCCCGGCACAGGGAGATCACTTGCTCGAATTGTTCCTTTGTATTTGGCATACTATCCTAGATTATACCCGCGAATATAGGAAAAAAGACGTAGATGTTCTCGAAAATTCAAGACAACAAAAGCTAATAAGATAAATGAAAAGAGGTTACAACGAAAAGGAGCCACTTTATAAGCGGCTCCTTTTCGTTTTCTTACATCTTATATATCGTTATGAACAGCGTAATGAGCGTCCTAAGCGCAACACGGTAGTCTTTGTGATACCGTTCAATTCGCAGAGTTTACTAACGGAAGTACCGTATCTTTTAGCGATAGCGCCAAGCGTATCACCGGATTTAATACGATGATAAACCGGAGTAGCCTCCACATCATTCATTGTATTCGTATTTTCTCCTAAAGAAGCGGTAGCGGAAGAACTTGCCTGTACCGTGATTTTCTTAGAAGATCCGGAAGCGGTCGATTTCTTTTGAGTTTGAGCTTTTGGAGTAGCTTTAGCCGCGGTTTCCACACCGGCACTACAACGAATGGACTGGCCGATACGTAACATAGAAGTAGATTTCAATCCATTTAAACGACAAAGCTCATTCACTGTCGTACCATATATACGTGCGATTTTACCTAAGGTATCACCGGATTTTACACGATGGTACACCATCTGACTATTGGAAGATGTATAGATATTGCTCTTACGTCCGTTAATCTTGACGTTACGAAACACATATTGATCCTGATGAGGTATTGAGTTCTCGAAGTCAATAATATCAGCCGGGTTAATAGCCTGTCCAAGAAAACGAGTCTCAAAATGCAAATGAGATCCCGTAGAGCGTCCTGTATTTCCCCCTAAAGCGATCGGATCTCCAGCCCGTACGATATCGTTCACACCTACTAAGAATTTAGATAAATGACCATATACAGTCTCTAAACCATTCGGATGGCGAATCACAAGATAATAGCCATATCCCCTACGCTCGAAATTCTTGATACGCACCTTGCCGTCAAACGCCGCACGGATCGTATCTCCAATTTGCACTTTCAAGTCTATCCCCTTATGCATCCGTCTACGGCGAGGACCATACTTTGAAGTGACCCTTGTCATAGAGTCCATAGGCAAGACAAAAGTAGAACAATCGATTATGCAAGAATCCGGAAGATCAACCTTCTTACCCCGGAAAGGATTCACCCATTCATTTGTCCACTCGCCATATAATTCATCGGCAGGAAACATCAAGTTCTCCCTTGCCTCCAACTCCGCTTTCTCATTAATCTCCGCAAGCTCCTTCAAAGCCATATCTTTCTTAAAGCCAACACGGTCGGCCATTAACTCAGATACACGCTTGTCCATAAGTTTGTGGGTTGGATGATTGGGAGTCTCCGGAGTTTCCGGTTTCACCGGATTCTCCGCATTTGCAGTCGATACCATCACAGCGGCACAACAAATGAATAGAAATGTCTTTATACTCATTTTTTGATAACTTTCATTCTTATAATTCAGGATAAAACGGCAATACCCGGCATCTCTGCCTGATTGTCAACTTGTCAAAGTTCGGAAATTTGAATAAGCCGACAAAATTGATTAACGAAAAATTTCTGCAATGACTTTGAATAAAAGCAAAACAAGCGAATAAACAAGCTAAATATCAAAGACTTACAGAACAATATGTTTCACAACATATTAGCTAATCATTCCCCAATTTATCTTCCTTGTGAACAGAGTTTTGAGCCTTTCGCTCAATATCCGGTGCTGTTCGGACAATAATTCGGGGTCTTCGTCAAGAACTCCTTGAGCGATATCCCGCGCATATTGAAGTATTTGTCCATCGGCAGCCAAGTCCGCTATTTTAAGATCTATCCCCTCGCCACTTTGCCGGGTACCTTCCAAATCTCCATGTCCCCGGAGACGGAGATCCGCCTCAGCGATCTCAAAGCCATTCGTACTGTTCACCATAATCTCCAATCGCTTACGAGTGTCATTACTTAATTTATAGGAAGAAACCAAGATACAATAAGATTGTTCAGCACCACGTCCTACCCGGCCACGAAGCTGGTGAAGTTGAGAGAGGCCGAAACGTTCAGCACTCTCGATCACCATGACGGATGCGTTCGGCACGTTCACGCCAACCTCTATAACCGTAGTAGCCATCAAGATTTGCGCCTCGCCGGAGATAAACTTCTGCATCTCGGTATCCTTATCCGCCGCTTTCATACGGCCATGTACCATACATACCTTATATTCTGGGAAGACCTCCTTGAACGTCTCAAAACCAGCCTCCAAGTCTTTATAATCCAGTTTCTCATTTCCTTCAATCAACGGATATACCACATAAACCTGACGCCCCTTTTGTATCTCTTTCCGAAGGAACTCATAAAGTTGTGCCTTTTTATTATCATAGCGATGAAGCGTCTGTATCGGTTTACGTCCCGGAGGTAACTCATCGATCACCGATACATCCAGATCCCCATACAAAGTCATCGCCAAAGTACGGGGAATCGGGGTAGCCGTCATCACCAACACATGCGGCACGATCGTGTTCTTCATCCAAAGGCGTGAGCGTTGCTCCACACCAAAACGGTGCTGCTCATCGATAATCGCTAATCCCAACGAAGAGAAAACCACCGTCTCCTCAATCAACGCATGCGTCCCGATCACGATCTGGATCTCACCGCTGGCAATAGCCGGTAATATCTTATCCCGCTCTTTCTTCTTGGTAGATCCGGTCAAAAGAGCGACCTTAACGTCCATATCTTTCAGGAATCCCATGATCGTCGCATAATGCTGGGTTGCCAATATCTCGGTAGGAGCCATCATACAAGCTTGGCAATGATTATCTATCGCCAATAGCATAGACAATAAGCCTACCAAAGTTTTGCCACTCCCCACATCACCTTGCAGCAGGCGATTCATCTGCCGCCCGCTACCCATATCGATCCGGATCTCACGGACTACCCGTTTCTGGGCGTTCGTCAACTCAAAAGGAAGATACTCTTTATAGAACGTATTGAAATAATGGCCGACCGTAGGGAAAACGATCCCTTTTAGCTTCAGTTTCCGAACGCTAGCGGTACGTAATATATTTAATTGTATGAAGAAAAGCTCGTCAAACTTCAAACGTAACTGGGCGTCACGCAACTTAGCGGCAGATTCCGGGAAATGGATATTCCGCATCGCCTCTGTCATAGACATCATATGGATCCGTTTCAATACGTCGGGGGAAAGCGTCTCCGGAAGTTCCCAGTTCAGCCAGCTTAACAACGTATATTGCAGGTTCTGGATCGCCCGGGAATTCAAGAAAGATTTCTTCATTTTCTCCGAGGTATTATAGAAAGGAGTCAAGCCATTCGCCACTTGATCAGCTTGCTCCATTGAGTCGATATCCGGATGCGGTATGTTATAGGTATGCCCGAACTCCGTAGGCTTTCCGAAAACTATATACTCGGTATTGGGACGATACTTATCTGTCACATAATTCAAGCCCTTGAACCAGACCAAATCGATCGTGCCCGTACCATCCGAGAACTTGCCAACCAGCCGTTTACTCCGCCCCTCGCCTAGCGTATCGAAATAGAGAATCTGGCCTTTCAACTGGATATAAGGCATATTCCCACTGATCTCGGCAACTTTATAAAACCGGCTGCGATCTATATATTTATAAGGAAAATAAAAGAGCAAGTCCTCATACGACGATATCCCCGCTTCCTTTTGCAGGATATCCGCCTTCTTGGGTCCTACTCCCGGCAAGTACGTAATCGATCGCTTATCAAGGTCCAGCATAACATCTATGAGTTTTTAGGGTTTACCGGGCAAACATCGCTTCCGCTATTAACAAATCAAAGGGCGTGGTAATCTTGATATTCTCACGATCACCGGGAACCGTATCAATCGCATGCCCCATCGCCTCCACCACGGAAGCGTCGTCCGTAAATAAAGACGAATAAGGTTGCTCATAGGCTTTTGTCAATAATTCCAAATGGAAGACTTGCGGGGTTTGTACAGCCATATAGCGGGAACGGTCCACCGGATGGCTCCCTTTTTCATCTGTCTCACGCAGGGAATCAATCATCGGAACAACCGGGATAACGGCTCCCGTGACAGCCGCTTTATCAAAGCAGGCCTCAACAACCTCCGGAGAGACGAAAGGACGAACGCCATCGTGCACAGCGACCAAACTCAGACCGCTATCCTCCTCCCCCTTCCGACGCCTCTCCGCCAAAAGCCAATCCAACCCATTCTTAACCGAGAAGAAGCGAGTATCTCCCCCTTTCACGATCGCATGCGGGACCTTGCAGCCGATTTCCTTGCAAAGCATATTCCAATACGGCTGATGATCCTCCGGAAGCACAAGGATTATACGTGCGGAAGCATCCCAACGATGAAAAGCCTCTAACGTATGCATCAAAAGAGGTTTCCCCCGCATAGGAATAAACTGCTTCGGCAGATCTCCACCCATACGAAGCCCTTTACCCCCGGCAACGATCAAGACGTACTTATTCATCAATCCAATTCCTCCAAAACTTTTTTAACTTCCTCATCCACTTTATACAGCTTCTCCTTGCAAAGCTTGATCAGACGAGTAGCTTCTTTTACCTTCTCGGACAGGATATCGACATCCAAGTCTCCATTCTCGATCTCAGCCACGATCTTACGAAGTTTCTCGATCGCCTCGTTATATGTTTCTTCTTTCTTCGCCATATTAATTATGTATTTATCGGACGGTTATAAAACCACCCTCTATGGTTTGATAATACTTTTTATTTCACCATCGATGAAGCGAGTCGTCAGTTCTTCGCCGGCTCGCAAATCAGAGGCATGTTTGATAATCTTGCCATCTTTCAAGGCTAAGCTATATCCCCTCTTCAATATATAATCAGGAGAAGCCATCTTGATAAACTGCTCCGTAAGCTGGATAAAACGCCCACTCTCGGAAAGTTTAGAGGTAATACCGTTCCGCAAGCGAAGTTCCGTATTCTCAAGCACCGACTGGCGGCGTGATAACAAACCCGATGCCATCGCAGGTAAACGGCTCGCTATCGTTTGCAGTCCCGAACGATTCCGCTCGATCCGGCTTGTCACGATAGAAGGGAAACGGGTCGCTACCAATTGTAAATAGTTTTTCTGTCGGGATAGAATATCCATAGCCAATAAACTCACGTCTTGACGCAAACTCTCCAACTCCTCACCAACGCTATCCATTCGGGAAATAAGGAACTCGGCGACAGCGGTCGGTGTCTTCATCCGGGTATGCGCTACCAAATCTACAACCGTATCATCCCGTTCGTGCCCGATACCCGTGATAATCGGTAAAGGGAATTGAGCGCAATTCGCCGCCAACAGATAAGAATCGAAGCTATTCAAGTCCGAGGTAGCCCCACCCCCACGGATAATCACGACCACATCAAAAAGATCTTGATGTTGATAAATCCGGTCTAAAGCCGCTATTACAGAAGCCTCCGTCCGTTCTCCCTGCATCAAGGCGGGGAATAATTTGGTATAGAACGGATAACCTCCTTTATTCCGTGTCAACTGATTCATAAAATCCTCGTAGCCGGCAGCCGTCGGAGAAGTAATGATAGCGATTCTCCTAGGAAGTAGCGGAAAAGGCAATTCCTTATTCAGTGTAAAGACCCCTTCCTCCTGCAATTGGCGGATAATCTCCATACGCTTACGCACCATATCACCTAACGTATAAGCCGGATCTATATCAAGCACCGTAAGACTCAATCCATACAACTCGTGGAACTCAACAGACACCTTCACCAACACTTTCAAGCCGGAAGCGAACATCTGACCGGTCTCCATCTCGAAATAAGGTTTCAACATACGAAACGTCTTCGCCCAGATAGACCCTCGTACCTTGGCCACCAATTGCCCGGTCTGCACATTCTTCTCCACAAACTCCAGATAACAATGTCCGGAAGAAGTATTCACCCGCACATCGCTCATCTCCGCACGCACCCAGCAAGTCTCCGGGAAAGCCCTCGACAACGCACCCCGTATACGAGTATTCAGCTCTAACAAAGATAGAGCCTCTTTCTCACCCGATAAGTTATTTAGATTCGGCCGCATATTTACGCTCTTGTTTATAAGCTTTGTACACATCCGGGATGCCATATCCCAACTCAGCGTCCGGTTGCTCAAACTTACTGCCGAAACGCTGCAAAAGAGAGATTATATCCTTATTCGTCAGACTGGGAAACGCTTGCCATAGACAAACACCCAACCCCGCTAAGATCGGCGTAGCGAAAGAGGTACCGTTCGCGTAACGGATATTCCCCGTAGGATCTATCACGCAACAGCCCGTACCCAAGGCAACCACATCCGGCTTCACCCGGTAATCCGCCGTAAAGCCAACAGAACTGAAATTACTTTTCTTCTTACGATCCGTGATAGCGCCCACTGTCAATATATCCGGGGCATCCGCTGGAAAGGTTATCTTTCCCCAGCTACCGCCCCCCTCGTTGCCGGCGCTACTAAACAACAAGATCCCTTTTGATGAAGCCATCTTAGCGGCACGACTGATCAAGGAAGTCCTCCCGTCCAATTGATCTTGATGATAGTTCAGGGCCTCTACATCAAAAGAGAAATACCCCAACGAAGAAGAGACCACATCCACTCCCACGCTATCGGCAAATTCCATAGCTGCCGTCCAATAATCCTCCTCGATGGGAAACTCCGAACGGCTATCCTCGCTCTTTATCAGCCAATATTCGGCTTGGGGAGCCGTACCGACCATCAAGCCCGGCGCATCAGCGGCCAAGCAAGATAAGACCTTCGTCCCATGATCATCCCCGATGAAAACGCTTCGGCCGGGGAAAACCACGTTATGCGTTCCTAATAACCGCAAGGAATCAAATACGCTGATCCGATCCACGTTCATGAAACCGGCATCGACCACGGCCACACGCATACCCTTACCCTTAAAGCCCGCCTCATGCAATTTGATACCGTTCAGCATCTTGATCTGCTCCTCGGCATAACCGTAAGGCGATTTCTCCGGTTTATCTATTGGCATAAACCGTGTCGTATCATTCTCCTCCCTAGGAATATCGATTTCCTCGTCACCTTTCCAGACCCATTTCACGGAATCCACGATCGGGAGGCGCAAGAGACGCTCAGCGACCAAGCTATCCGGACTGGACACCACGACCGTAGAGAACCATTTGCTCTCCAGCACCGGTTTTCCTCCATTGGCGGACAAGGTATCCAGATAAGCTTGAGCGATCGGCAAATCCGATTCCGACACCGATATACCTTGCCGGTTCCGTCGCTCAACAGACTCCTTGGAAAGATATTCCTCCGGGTTATCCAGCGTATAACCGGAATCCCCTTTATCTTTCAAATACACCCGAAAACGAAAACTTTCCCCCGCATGTACTCCCAAAGAAAACAAACTGAATACGAAAACGAATATTCCTATATATTTACTCATAGAACCTCACACAATTACGAATTACAAAGATAGATGATACCGCCGAATAAACAAAAAAGCCCGGCACTGGAATAGGCCGGGCTCATGTATAATTCTTCGTCTTATTCATTGATATTACAGATAGGGATCTCACGTTTAACACTTTGGCGTAAAGAAATCAAGGTCTCTGTAGCCGTAACACCCGGTATCTCTTGAATCTTGGAGTTCAAAAGCTCCATCAAGTGCTCGTTATCACGGGCATACAGCTTGATCAGCATCGTATACGGACCCGTAGTGAAATGGCATTCTACCACTTCGGGTATTTTCTCGAATTCCGGGACAACATCCTTGTACATAGATCCACGCTCCAATTTCACGCCGATATAGGTACATGTATTATACCCCAATATTTTAGGATTGATGTGATACCCTGAGCCAACGATCACATTCATATCAATCATGCGTTGAACCCGTTGATGAATAGCTGCACGAGATACACCGCACTCCTCGGCAACATCTTTAAAAGGAATCCTAGCATTCTTTGAAATAATGTTCAATATCTGCCGGTCCAGTTTGTCTATCTTCTCCATTTTAAATTCGCTTTATTATATGCATTCAGATTTAATGTATCAAAAGTATATAATAAATTTGAATCATATATCATTCTGAAAGAAAAAAGTAATCAATAAATAATAAAAGCGGGCAAAAAATGCTTTTTAGCATAATTTGCCCGCCTATTATCTTACAAACGTTCCGTTTCTATTTCTTCGCTACTTATTCTTTTACGATGTCAAGCAACTCAACCTCGAACTTCAATACGCTGTTCGGTTTGATATCTTGTCCTGCGCCACGTTCGCCATAAGCCAACTCAGCCGGGATCCAGAAGATATATTTAGAACCGACCGGCATGATCTGCAAGCCCTCAGTCCAGCCCTTGATTACTTGGCCAACACCGAACTCAGCCGGCTCGCCACGATCCACGGAGCTATCAAACTTAGTACCGTCCAATAGAGTTCCGGTATAATGAACTTTACCTTATCGGTAGCGGTCGGCTTCGCGCCTGTACCTTCTTTCTCTACCTTATATTGCAAGCCGCTCTCAGTCGTGATAACGCCTTCTTTTGTCTTATTCTCCGCCAAGAACTTATCGCCCTCTTCTTTTGTCTTCTTAGCCTCGCGAGCCTGAGCCTCTACGAAGTAAGTCTGCAAATATTGTTGAGCCTGTTGCGGATTCATCTTCATCGCAGAAGAATCCCCTTTGATAGCTTGGATAAAACCAGCGATCAAATCATCTACGTTAGCCTCACCACCCGGCAAAGTCTTTAAGTTTTCCTTATAACCGGCACCTGTGCTGATACCAATAGCGTAGCTTGCGCTATCGATAGAAGTCTTCAAGCTCGCGCTTTTGTGAGAATCACCGCAAGAGGTGAAAGATGCGCCCATTGCTACAATCACTGTAGCGACTAATACACTTAACTTTTTCATTTTTCTTTAACTCTTATATATTATTTTTCGATATCTAATAACTCAACGTCGAAGATCAACGTACTATTCGGCTCGATAGCCTCACCTGCCCCACGCTCGCCATAAGCAAGGTTAGACGGGATAAACAATCTCCATTTAGAACCGACCGGCATCAACTGCAAAGCCTCTACCCATCCCGGGATTACCTGTGAAACACCGAATACGGCGGGCTCGCCTCTCTGTACGGAGCTATCAAACACCTGACCGTTGATTAACGTACCGTGATAGTGGCATTTTACCTTATCGTTCGCCGTAGGTTTAGCGCCTGTACCATTCTTCAGCACCTCGTATTGCAAACCGCTAGGCAACTCTACCACACCAGCCTTATGCTTATTGATAGAAAGGAACTCCTCACCGGCTTTCTTATTGATCTCCAGTTTCTCTTGTTGAAGCTTCATGAAGTAATCATTGATCACTTGTTTTGCCTCATCATAACTAAGAGCAGGTTTTGCCTCTGTTAAGACGTCATTCAATCCCTGTACAAAATCTTCCACTTGAAGATCCTTGATGCCTGAGTTCTGGAAATTATTTCCGATACTTAAGCCAAGCGCATAACTTACTTTATCCATTCTTTTTTCTTGTTCAACTAATTATAAGCCACAAAAGTAATGCTTTTAATCGTATAACAGCATTTTGTAAGAACTTTTTATTTCATTCAAAGCTTTTTACGAAATAAAGTCGTAACTTCGTAACTATTAATATATACATCTATACATTAAACAAGTAACAGATGAAAAAGTTAGTCATACTTACCGGAGCGGGAATGAGCGCAGAGAGCGGTATCTCCACTTTCCGTGACTCGGACGGGTTATGGAGAATACGGGTGAAGATGTCGCCACGCCGGAAGGCTTCGCCGCCAACCCTAAATTGGTTCTCGACTTCTACAACCAGCGCAGAAGAGAGTTATTGAATACGAAACCTAACGCCGGTCACCTCGGGCTAGCCGCCTTGGAGAAAGATTTCGACGTACGGATCATTACCCAGAATATCGATAACTTACATGAACGCGCGGGTAGCAGCCACGTGATCCATCTGCATGGAGAGTTGATGAAGGCATGCTCCGTAAGGGATCTGGACACGACCTACGATCTATCGCCGGAGAACCCGGATATTCATCTGGGTGACAAGGACCCTCACGGAAATCAGCTACGTCCTTTCGTCGTATGGTTTGGAGAGGCGGTACCCATGATAGAGCCTTCCATCAAGCTGGTGGAAGATTGTGATATCTTCGTGATTATCGGCACCTCCTTAAACGTCTATCCCGCCGCCGGTTTGCTGAACTACGTGCGTCGGGGCCAGCCGATCTATTTGATCGACCCGAAAGATGTACGTACTTATCGCGACGACATCGAGCATATACAGGCCGGAGCCTCGGAAGGGGTCAAGAGGCTGACGAAGTTGCTTACGCAGAATTAAACAATTCATACACTCATTAGGTCTGACGAAGGCAAGTATAAACACGAAGTCCTTGGCATGCGAACACATTGCCAAGGACTTGTTTTTTTATCCGCTTCCATCCTCACGGAAGTACTTACGGATGAACTTTAATTTATTACTTTAGTATTAATATTAATCCAATTCCCGCCTGTTCATCCGTCACGGATTACTTGGATCGATACCCGCACGGGAATTGTATGATTATCTTATTTCGTTTATTTCTTATTTCAC
>SCPP01000012.1_pt1 | contig 13951 bp, 15 predicted proteins | sample 6106811 | NCBI WGS metagenome assembly SCPP01 (sample SAMN10720449, study PRJNA508395) | human gut metagenome | isolation source: Participant 2 stool, 15 month | host: Homo sapiens | collected 2018
AACTGGGTATATTCGCCATCGGTCAACTCGTTGTTGTCGGCTGCTGACGGATTGGTACCAGCCAGCTTCTCCCACCAGTCTGGCATTCCATCCTGGTCGGTATCCCAGTTGGCAGGGCGACGGTTGGTGAGCGCTTCAAACTCCTTCCAGGCATCGTTGAGGCATCCAAGTTATCATCTATCAGTCCTTTCTTAGGTCTTGGAACCAACATATTTATAGGTTCCGTTCAAGGTTTCTTCTACCATGCGCTGGTCGTGCTGGTCGATGCAAGGCTGGTTGGCTCCCACATCGCTCAATACGTTCTTGAAGGCAGCGCGGGCACTTTCTACCTTGGCATAGGATGGGAAGAATGGTTTGTCGGTAAATACCTTCCAGTTGACTACCTGTCCGTGAGAAGTGGTATATTTGTAGGTTTCGCCTTCCTTGTCGCTGACCAGTTCTCCATGCTTTCCTGCCACAACTCCTGCATTCTGTTTCATATCGCCCACGTAGTTCTGGCGGATATTATCGTGCATGTAGTAAGCCTGACTTCCCTGGCCAGTACCTTCCAGCTGGGCATTGAGTATATATTTCATGCTGGTGGCTGGTCCCATCTTGTAATAGTTGCCTACGAAGTTTACTTCGTGGGCTCCTCCATCACAGGCGCGGTTGCCCCAGTTGTATACTACATTATTAAAGAGGTCGAGCCTTCCGGCATAATATCCGGCTCCGTCCAGTCCGCCACCCATACTCCAGTTTCTTCCTTCGTTGTTGGCAAGCAGGTTGTGGTGGAATGAGCCTACGTTGCCTCCGATGGTTGCGGCATAACCATGCTTGGCGTTGACATAATTCTGATGACCAGCCTGGTTGAGTGCTTCGGAGATGAGGTTGTGCTGGAAAGAGATGTTCTTGCCGTTGCGGCTGGAGAAAGCCTCGTCGATGGTCCAGCCTACCGAACAGTGGTCGATGATGGTATTATCGCAGCCTGCAGCACCCAGTCCGTCGAGGGTAATCGTCTTGCCGTTTTTATCGAGATATTTTCCCAGTCGGAGACGGATGAAGCGGAAGATGCCTTCTGATCCGAAACCGAAAGGATGCTCACGGAGAAGGATTCCCTTGCCAGGTGCAGTCTGTCCAGCTACCGTGATGAATGGGTCGGAACAAACCAGACGGTCTTTCAGGTCGATGATGCCGGCAACATCGAAGACGATGGTACGAGGTCCCTTAACCTTTGTGATTCCGTATCGGAGAGAGCCTGGCTGCGGATTCTCAGGGTTATCTTCTAAAGAGGTAACATGATAAACCGAACCGCCACGACCGCCGATGGCAAATCTTCCATATCCCTCGGCACCCGGGAAGGCGAGACGGCGTGGACGGAAGTTCCATACTTCGCCCTCTGAAACCTTGCCGTTGGCATCTACCTCGTCTACACGCCAGTAATAATCGTTGGCGCTGCTGAGACCGGTGACTTCGAAAGCGGTTTCTTCTGTGGTGGCAACCTTCTTCAACTGGTCGGCGCGCTGTCCTATATAAATAAGGTGTTGCTTGGCACCTTCGCCGGCTTGCCAGCGAAGAACAACCTTGCCTCCTTCTGCGTTGACATGAAGATCATCATCTGCAGGATAAGGGTTGAGAGCGGTGGCTTTCGGGTTGGCTTTGTCGAATACCAAACCATTGATGGTGAGTGTGTTGTTTGCGTTATCCACACCTTGCAGCTGATAGTGGATAACTACAGGCTGGTCGTCGGTTACATCAAATTCAATGTACGACTGGCCGCTCTGCGATGCCTTCATCTCTCTTACGGTCTGCTTAATATCCTGTGCAAGAATCTCCTGCATCATGCTCTTCTGCTGGATACGCTTCTTGCCTTTCTTAACGGTAGTTATCTGTTCCTTCTCTCTGGAAACCTGGATAGAAGGAATATTGCCGGTAAGTCCGTCTACGATGTTGTGATAGGCAAGGAGAGTGATGCCCCGGTTTCAGACCTCGGATGGTGATGCGGAGCTGGGCATTATCGCCTTTTGACGGATATACTACGATACCATCGCTGGTGAGTCGGTCGCCCAACTGTATGCCCTGCTTAAACCAGTTGGATTTGATAATCTGGTCTTTTACGGGTGCGTCGAGCGTAATCTCCAGTTCGCTCAGAGCAAACTGGTATGTATTGCCCTGCTTCACACCAACAGGAGTGAAATTGAGGGCAGTAACTTCAGCAGCCTTTCTGCTGGCTATGTTGAAGTCAACCTGCTGCGCCTGGCTTGAAAGTGCCATCAGCGAAGCGGCAACTAAAGGAAAACATCTTCTGTTCATCATTTTTCAATTTTATGTTTTTTGTTTTATGTTTCAATAAAATAATAGATAAGTAACTTTCGTTTATATATTATAGGTGTAAGACGTTCCTGCGGATGAAATGTCCCCACCTGTTCCCGAAAAAATGCGCATGTTCATTGAGGACAAAAGAAAGGGAAAGGCGTCTTTAAGATATAACGAACAAACAATATTAAAACAATGCAAAGAAGTAAGAAGATTTTCGCTGCGATGGCATTGACTATCTTGCCAGCAGCAACTTTCGCTCAGTATCCTACTATTACAAAGGAGGCTCAGGCGAAGATTGATTCTATGCAAGCTGCATGGACTGCCCATTCTGATTCTGCTTGGGCTGTGGCTTTCCTATTGTAAAACAAGAGGCAATGGCAGGACGTCCTTATGTGCCATGGGCTTCCCGTCCATACGATTTGCGCCAGGCTAAGATTCCTGCATTCCCAGGTGCTGAGGGTGGCGGTATGTTTACCTTCGGTGGCCGTGGCGGCAAGGTGCTGACTGTGACCAATCTCAATGATGCTGGTCCTGGTTCTTTCCGTTGGGCTTGCGAACAGGGTGGTGCCCGCATCATTGTCTTCAATGTATCGGGAAATATTGTATTGAAGACTCCAATCATTGTCCGTGCTCCTTATATCACCATCGCCGGACAGACAGCTCCTGGTGAGGGCGTGATGATTTCGGGTGAATCTTTCCAGGTTGATACCCATGATGTCATCGTTCGCCACATGCGTTTCCGCCGTGGTAATACCCATGTATGGTATCGTGAGGATTCTTTCGGTGGTAATCCGGTAGGTAACATCATGATTGACCACTGCTCTTGCGAGTTTGGTCTGGATGAGAATATCTCTTTCTACCGCCATATGTTCGATTTGCACGACGGTAAGCCAAAACGCAAGGTGCCAACGGTGAATGTAACCATCCAGAATACCATCTCTGCCAAGGCACTCGATACTTGGAACCATGCCTTTGGCAGTACAATCGGTGGAGAGAATTCTACCTTCATGCGTAACCTCTGGGCGGATAATACAGGCCGTAACCCTTCTATCGGATGGGGTGGTGTGTTCAACTTCGTGAACAACATCGTTTACAACTGGGTACATCGTACAGCAGATGGTGGTGAGTTCTCAACCATGAGCAACTTCATCAACAACTATTATAAGCCAGGACCTCTTACTCCGAAGGGTGCCATCAGCTACCGTATCGTGAAGAGCGAAAGCCGAAGCAACAAACTCTTCCCTTGGGCTCAGTATGGTCGTATTTATGCTGAAGGAAATATCGTAGAAGGCAACGAGGCTGTAACCAAGGATAACTGGAACGGCGGTATTCAGATTGCTGATAAGGATCTTCCAAATGGAATACCTGCAGATGTAAAGGCTCTGATGCGTTCTAACGAACCATTCGCCATGCCACACATGACCATTATTCCTAAGGACCAGACTTTTGATAAGGTACTTGAGAATGTGGGTGCAACCATTCCTTCCCGCGATATCGTGGACCAGCGCATCGTAGAAGAGGTTCGTACCGGTCAGGCTTACTATGTAAAGAAACTGCCTAAGAAGAATCCATATGGCGACTTCTGGGGATTGGCTGACAAGTCGAAGGCTGAAGATGGCAGTTTTAAGTACCGCCGTCTGGACAAGGAATCCTATAAGTTGGGTATCATCACAGACATCTGCCAGGTTGGTGGATTCCTAAATATAAGAAGGTGAAGCCTTATGTAGATACAGATGGCGACGGTATGCCTGATGAGTGGGAGATTGCCAACGGCCTGAATCCTAACGACCCTAGCGATGCCAACAAGGATTGCACTGGTGACGGATATACCAATATCGAGAAGTATATCAATGGTATCAGCACCAAGGAAAAGGTGGATTGGACTGACATGAAGAACAACCACGATACTTTGGCTGAGAAGGGAAAACTCCTGTAAATCAGAAATGAATGCCCGGAGTTGTTTCTCCGGACTCATTTCTTAATGCATGACAAGAATATGGAAAAACTTTGAGGAATAAGTTGTTAGGCGCAGCCTGTCTGCTCTTGCTTCCTTTGGGAGCAGGAGCACAGGTACAGCTCGACAGCGTGGGGCGTGATGCCAAGTATGTGAACAACATCATCGCCCGTTCGCAGAAAATCGTGGATGCGCTGCAACTGACTGATAAAAGCAGCAAGCAGAATGTGCTCCACATCATCTGTAACCGTTATTTCCTGCTGAACGATATCTATGAGAAGTTCGGCAAGAATAAGGCTGAACGTGATGCGGAACTCTATAAGCACCACTTTGAATTTGCTGCCAATCTGGAAAACTATCTCTCAGAGAAGCAGGTAGAGCAGGTGAAGGATGGTATGACCTTCGGTGTCGTTCCGAAAACCTATCAGGCTCATCTGGAGATGATTCCTTCTCTGAAAGAAAACGAGAAACTCCAAATTCTCAATTGGTTGAAAGAAGCTCGCGAGTTTGCCATTGATGCCGAAAATTCCAAGGCTAAACATGGCTGGTTCGGAAAATACAAAGGACGCATCAATAACTGGCTCACCAAACGGGGCTACGACCTGAAGGCGGAGCGCGAGGGGTGGTATAAGCGTATTGAAGCGGCAAAGAAAAAATAAACAGTTTCCGTAAGGTTATAAAAACTCTGATGAAACAAGAGGTATGAAAAGATTATTTTCTATATGGATATTTACGTTAGTAGGGGTTGTGCAAATCTTTGCGCAACCCTTCGCGTTGATTTTAGCTACGTGGGCTACCAGCAGAGCGAAAAGGAGATTCCGGGTGCGGACGTTGTGGTCTTCGTAAAATGGAAAGAAGGCGACCAGAGCGCTCGCATACAGAAAGCCATCGACTTTGTTTCTGCCCGCAAAATGGATAAGAAGACGGGACTACGAGGGGCTGTCTTGCTCGATAAGGGTGTATTCGAACTCTCACAGCCGCTTCGCATCCAGACTTCGGGCGTGGTGCTGAGAGGTACTGACCGCAATCAGACGGTGTTATATAAAAAAGGTGTAGACCGTGGGGCGGTGGTGTATCTGGAAAGCGAAAAGCAGATGCAGATGCTGGGCGAACCAATGAAACTGTCTGCTCCCTGGAAGTTGGGAGAGCGGAAGGTGACACTGCCTGCCGGCTGCAAGATGGGCGATGAAATCCTGATTGTCCGACCTTCTACCAAGGAATGGATTCAGAAGATGGGCTGTGCTGACTTTGGTGCAGGCAAGGATCTGGGCTATTGGGGCTGGCATCCGGGAGAAATCGATGTGCGCTGGACCCGTAGTGTGGTTTCTGATGGAAAGGGAGGATTGCAGTTGGATGCTCCTTTATCCATGTCGCTCGGTCAGGATGATGCGGAATGCTTCGTTCAGCGCATCGCGTAATGACTGGCGCTTGAAGAATGTGGGTGTAGAAAATCTCACGATAGATTCTGAATATGATGCTACCAATCCGAAGGATGAAAACCATGCCTGGGAGGGTGTATATATTAATAAGGTGAAAGATGGTTGGGTGAGAATGGTGAATTTCCGCCATCTGGCTGGTTCGGCTGTAGTAACCCAGCGTGATGCTTCCCGTATCACGGTAGAGGATTGCATTTCTCAGGCTCCTGTCTCTGAAATCGGTGGCTACCGTCGTCGCACCTTTCTCTGTATGGGCGAACAATGTCTGTTCCAGCGTTGCTATTCTGAACAGGGCATGCACGATTTTGTGGCTGGTCTCTGTGCAGCGGGTCCTAATGCCTTCGTACAATGTGATGGTTATGAATCGCTGGGTTATAGTGGTGCAGTGGGACCTTGGTGTACAGGATTGCTCTTCGATAATGTGAATATCGATGGCAATGACATCAAGTTCTGCAATCTCGGTCTCGAAGGTTACGGCATCGGATGGAATACAGCCAACAGCCTCGCTTACCAATGTACGGCTGCCGGAATCTTTGCCGACAGCATTCCTGATGGCAGCAACAACCATGTGTTTGCCTGTTGGGCGCAGTTTAACGGTTCTGGCGATTTCCAGCAATGTAACAATCATGCCAAACCATGGAGCCACTTTGCATCTCTTCTGGAGAAACGCCTGGGTAGGGATGTCTCTGCTCAATGTCGTGTGCTGGAGAGAACGCAACAATGTGAGCAATAATCCTACCTATGATGTGGCACAGAAGATGGTGGAAGAGGCGCGCAAACCTCGCATCACCATGCAGATGTGGATAGCAGACAGCGCCCGGTTCATGGCTTCTGTTTCTCCTGTTAGGGCTATGGATGTGGATAAAATCAAGGAACGTTCTAAGAAAAAGGCGGATCTTGCCCATGCCGGGAAGCCTGTCTTCGCGATAAAGGAGGGTAAAATCATGGTGGCTGATACGCTGTTGAAGGGTGCAAGAATGAATACCCCTTGGTGGAACGGACGTGTTCGTTACTCGGCTTTCCCTAAGATTGCCGATGCCGTGACCCGTTTTGTGCCGGGAATGGAGGGACAGGGCACTACCACCCGTGTGGATAGTGTGGTGGTTCATCTTCGTAATAAGCATGTGGTGCTCTTTAATCAGAACTACGGCTTGTGGTATGACCGCCGTCGTGACGACCACGAACGTGTGCGCCGCCGTGATGGAGATGTCTGGGCTCCGTTCTATGAACAGCCTTTTGCCAGAAGCGGACAGGGCACGGCTTGGGACGGACTGAGTAAGTATGACCTTACAAAGTTGAACCCGTGGTACATCAGCCGCATTAAGGAATTGGCAGAAAAGGGAGCCAAGAATGGTTTGCTGGTTATCAACCAGCACTATTTCCAGCATAATATCCTGGAGGCAGGTGCCCATTGGGTAGATTGTCCATGGCGCCCAGTCAACAATATCAATGGTACGGTGTTCCCTGAACCTGTTCCTTTTGCAGGTGATAAGCGTGTATGGATGGCTGAATACTTCTATAATATAGATAATCCGGTGATGCGCCAGCTGCATAAGCAGTATATCATGAAGATGCTGGATGCCTTTGCTGATGAGCCGAACGTGATTCAGTCGATTGGCGAGGAATATACGGGACCTTATCATTTTACGAAGTTCTGGTTGCAGACCGTTGCCGAATGGGAGGCTAAGACGGGCAAGCATGTCTGGGTGGCTTTGTCGTGCAACAAGGATGTGCAAGATGCCATCCTCCAGGATCCGGAGTTGAGAAAGGTGGTTGACATCATTCATATTGAACAGTGGTATTATACCCAGAAGGGACTTTATGCTCCTGAAGGAGGCAAGAATCTGGCACCTCGCCAGTATCAGCGTCGCCTTCGTCCGGGCAAGGTTACCTATGATGATGTCTTCAAGAGTGTGAGCGAGTATCGTCAGGCTTATCCTGAGAAGGCTGTCATTTACAGTGGGGCTTCGGCACCCGAGAATGGCAAGGCAGTGATGGATCCGGCGGCTCCTGTCCGAATGTGAAGTAATATGTAAGATGTAATAAACCTCAAATCCGCAACCTATAGGGTTTAGTGGGATTTTGCTTGCAAAACGACGAAATTCATTTTATTGTACATATTTCTTGCACAACAGAAATGTCGCAGACACAAAATCCTTACCCCATAAAGCGACTTGAGGTAATACGCTGGTTTAACCAGAAAAGCATGGTCTTTAACCAAAGTCTGTCTTGAACAGGTTGGCATAAGCATTGTTGTCTGAGTAAATGTTCAATACATGCCTACGTGATGTCTTAATCCATTTCGCAGGAACAGATATGAACTTGAAAACAAAGGTCTTGATTCTGCTGGTGGCACACAATCCAAATTCATGGGTTTTCAATCTCTGCATAATAGCTTTGTAGAAGTTTCTGATGAGAGCTGTCATAAGCAGGAATACAGTATTCTGTGCCATGAACGATTTTGGCAATCGATTCCAGCCAAAGCCATTGTTCATGTCATCGAAGATGCGTTCCTTGCCACCACGAAGATTGTAGAATTCCACGATGTCTCTTGCACTCGACTTGTAATCGTTAGTCAGTATACATCTGTAGGTATATTCGCCTTCCCAAATGTCAAGGTCTCCCTCTATTCGCCTTTGTCTCTGTATGACAAGACGATACGGTTTTCCTTTCCATTTCTCAACAAGGATAGAATTCAACTCAAACTCAATACCGTTGATTTCAACAGTTTTCCATCCAGTTAAGGCAAACATGGAATCGTAGAAAGAAGAGCATCTGTTGGCACGAATATAAAATGCCTGCAATGAGCCTCTACCATATCTACGATTTCCTCCGAACATGAGCCGCAATCCATGCGGGCACGAAAATATATATTTCCGAAGCCTCAATCGCTTGAAGATTCTTTCCAAAGTTTCTTTTTTTTGAAGCGCACGTTTGTGTTGCCGTCTCTATTTTCAATACCAACAATCATGTCGTTAATGACAGCTACACCTGGACTATAGCCCAAGAACTTCTTGTAGGTTGGTTTTGCATCATACTTCTCTGTTTCAATGAACTGATGGTCAAAGTCAAAATCATACTCTTGACCGGATTTCAATTGACCAGTAGCAAGCAGGGCATTGACCAGTAAGCAGTTCATCTTGTCTGCAGTATTGAAATCATAGGATTTGCCAGAAGCAGACTTATAGGTGATGCTCTTAAAGTCAGTTCTTCGATAGCACGTAATATGGTGTCTGCGCTGCAAGTGCGAAGAGTTGGATGAAGAGACAAATGTTTCATCAGGTGAGTTGTAACATCCTCAATACATGAGCCACCACAAAGATATACGCACATCAGAGAGCGTAGAATCTCGCTATATTGATAACCAAACATAGTGCATCTCAATCCCAAGGTGGAATCTATGGTTTGAGCTAAAAGAGCATCAAATTGCTCCATAATCGAAAAATTCCCCAAAAGGAGTGAGTTTCTCAGATTTTATTTGTACTTTTGCCATGTCATTCAGAATTTTGTTTGTTTTTATTTTACAACACTAAGATAAGTGAAATTTCTGACATGGCAAAATCCTGAGCAACTTGCTCAGGTGCTTATAAAAATATTAAATTATAGTGTTGCGGAAATTAGGATAAAATAGAGAAGATGAAAAGAATGATAATAACAGAATCTGTAAGAAATCTTTTATTGGATTCCGACTTTCTGGAGTCGGTACTCGGTTCTCCTATCGTAGAACCGGATGCCAACTCTGGGATAAGCATCTTCTCGAAAGTTTGAGAAAATGTATCTTCCTGCCGAAATAGAGCAGGCAAAATATGTTCTTCTTCATCTTGACGAGATTTCGGGCTTGTTGTCTGAAACTGACATAGAAGAACTGAAAAATCGCATAAAAAGCCATTTGTACCCTTAAAATGGGAGGAAAAATACACTGAATACCAATTTTTCCCATTCATTTACCTGATTTTTCCTTAGAGTTTGCTGCATTTAGGCTACTTTTGCACCATCAACAAACAAAAGTATACCTAAGATGAAAACAAACTACAATAACATCAGAGAAAGAGAGGAAGCAGCACAGACGTTGCTCGCTGCCTATCGCCAAGGCGACCAGAACGCTTTCATGTCTTTATATGATATGTACGCGGAAATGTTGCTCAATTATGGTCTGTGTATTACATCAGACAAAGAACTTGTAAAGATTGTGTACAAGATGTGTTTATCAAACTCATCTCTAAAAGCCAGGATTTACAAGTTACAAAGGTAACCTCTTACCTGCTCATTTCTCTCGCAACAGATTGCTGGATGAGTTTCGCCGCAAGAACTATATGACGGAGACTGCGGTGGAGGATATCCGTATCTCTACAACTGTAGAAGATGTGGAAAACTCTTATATCCTTGATGAAAGTTCGCTCAATAATGTTCGTAAGGTACAGATCCTGATGGATGAGCTGACACCACGCCAGCGCCAGGTGTTCACCTTATATTATATAGAGCAGCGCAAATATGAGGACATCTGCGACATCATGCAGATGAACTATCATAGTGTACGCAACCTGGTACATCGTGGCATGTTGAAGTTACGTGCAGCCGTAGCAGTATAAACTCTTCTGAAGGAGAAAGGTGTTTGACTGATGTTATTGGTAGACCCGAAATAGAGATTTGCACTTTTAGGTTAGTGATTATCAAAATAGGTTTATTATAGTTATAAAAATAGGCAGGGGACTCCGTGAGGAATCTCCTGCTTTTGTTATGTCTTGTTGTTTCGCTTTACCCCAGCAACGCTTCAGCTATCTTGATGTCGAATGGGGTAGTAATCTTGATGTTCTCACGATTACCCTCTACCATTGCAACCTGACAGCCAAGACTTTCTACCACCGAAGCATCATCGGTAAACTGCTCCTTGTATTCCTGGTTGAAAGCCTGCTTTGCCAGACCGATGTCGAAGGTCTGGGGAGTCTGCACCACGCGGTAATCGCTGCGCAGCTGTTCTTTCCGCCTCCGTGCTGGTCGATATAGCGCAGGGTGTCGGTTACGGCATATACAGGGATGGCTGCATATTCTTCGCGAGCCGTCTCGAAACATTCTTCAATCACTTCCTTAGATACGAATGGGCGCACACCATCGTGAATGCCCACAACGCCATCTTCATCATCAGGAATGAGAGCCAGTCCGTTTTTGGATGACTGGAAACGGGTGTCGCCACCATTAGCTATCTGGTGCTTGATGCTGAAATGATGCTCCTCGCAGAGCTGGTGCCAGTATGCCTGCTGACTCTCCGGCAGAACCAGGATGATGTTCAATGCAGGATCATATTCATGAAAACGCTCTATGGTGCGCATCAGGATAGGTTTGCCCGCTTCAAGCAAGAACTGTTTTGGAATCTCACTTCCCATGCGGAGGCCTTTGCCTCCGGCTACTATGATTACGTAATCCATTTTTTAAATGAAGAGTTAAAAGTGAAGAGTGAAGAATTCTAATCCTGCCTTTCTTCACTCATTGTTATTACCTGTTCTGCATGAGATGATCATACATCATGCCATCCTGCAGGGCAGCTACGGTTTCCTTGTTTACGAAATAGCTCAATATCTTATAGGCGTATGGGAGGGTTGCTGCAGGACCTTCGCCTGTAATCACGTTGCCGTCTTCCTGGAAGAGGGTGGCGGTATATTCGGTGTTCTCGCCGAAATACTGCTCAAAGCCAGGATAACAGGTAGCCTTCTTTCCTTCGAGGATGCCTGTGCTTGCCAGAACCATTGGGGCTGCGCAGATGGCACCGATTCGCTTGCCAGTCTTGTGCTGTGCGATGAGCGCCTGGCGTACACCTTCGTGCTCGTTGAGGTTTGTACTTCCTGGCATTCCGCCCGGAATCATCAGCATGTCAGCATCTTCAAAGCTGGCAATATCCTCAAACTTCAGGTCAGCCTTGATGGTAACACCATGCGATGTTTCTACCCATTCAGTACCCGTTACACTTACAGTCTTGATGTCTACACCACCTCTACGGAGGATGTCAACCGGAGCCAATCCTTCGATTTCCTCGAAGCCATTGGCAAGAAATTCATATACCTTAGCCATAATTTATTTGTTTTTTGTCTTGTTATTCAAATAATATGATTACCTTTGCAAAAGTAAGAATAATTATTGAAATAACAAAATAAATGGCACAGCAACATTTAAAATTCGCAATATTTGGTAATGAATACCAGGCTAAGAAGTCGGCTTCGATAGAGAAAATCCTTCTTTATCTCGAAGAAGGAGGCTGAAGTTATGTGGAGAATGCTTATTACGAGTTTCTTACCCGCGACCAGCATCTCGATGTGAAGGCGGCTGGGGTGTTCGAGGATTACAACTTCGATGTGGATTACGTCATCTCTATGGGTGGTGATGGTACCTTCCTGAAGGCAGCGAGCCGTGTGGGAGCCAAGGGTACGCCTATTATCGGTGTGAATATGGGCCGGTTGGGCTTCCTTGCCGATGTGCTGCCAAGCGAGATAGAGTCGGCGCTGGACAGTCTTTATGCCGGTGAATGTCTGATAGAGGAGCATGCGGTGATTCAGGTGGAGGCAGAAGGTGGCATACTTGCCGGCAATCCGTTCGCCCTCAACGATATCGCCGTGCTGAAGCGTGATGATGCTTCGATGATTTCCATCCGTACGCAGGTTGATGGCGAATTTCTCGTTACTTATCAGGCGGATGGTCTGATTGTTACCACGCCAACAGGTTCTACGGCATACAATCTATCTAATGGCGGTCCTATCATCATTCCGCAGAGTGGCAGCATCTGTCTTACTCCGGTGGCTCCTCACAGTCTGAACATCCGGCCTATCGTAATCAACGATACGGCAGTCATCACGCTCGATATCGAGAGTCGCAGCCACAACTATCTGGTAGCCATCGATGGACGTAGTGAGCGTATGACGGAGGAAACCCGCCTCATTATCCGCAAGGCTCCTCATAGCATCAAGATTGTGAAGCAGCGCAACCAGCGTTACTTCTCTACCTTGAGAGAAAAACTGATGTGGGTGCTGACCAGCGCGAAGATAATTAGAATAAGAAAGATAATTAAAATAAGAAAAGAGGTATATCCCGAAGATGAATCTTGGGTATACCTCTTTTTCTTACCTAAAACAACTAACTAGTAACCTTGTATGTACTAAAACTACCTTTAAAACAAACCTAAACCTAAAAACATAAACCTTAATAAACCTAAAAGCCTAAAACTGAAAAATTTAAACTATTCTTTGAACTTATTTGTTATATTCTTATCTGATAATCACTTTCTTTCCTGGTGGATGTAAACACCATTCTTTGCAGGCTTCTTACCCAATTTCATACCGCTAAGTGTATACCATGCATTGTCTGTTGTGGTATTGCTTATGGTTGGAGTTCCTGTGATGCCTGTTGGTGGTGCCCAGGTGGCGGTAACATCCTTGCAGGTGTATTTGCCATTACTCTGTGCAGTGGTAATCTCGTAGAACTTGGTGCTGTTGCCAGCGTTCATGTCTACGGACTGCTTCTTGTCTTTTCCACTGATTGAAGATGATGTTTACGATAGCATCCTTGCTCTTGATCTTGAAGTCCATATAGTACCACTTCTTACCGTTCAGCGTCTTGGTTGCTGTGACAGCAGTACCTGGCCATTTTTCTGTGAGTTCTCCGCTTGTATTCCATGCGTAGAAATACATGGTTGAACCCCAGTTTGTTACCTGGTCAGCATTGGCATATACGGTGATGGTATATGGCTCGAATGCCTTGACGGTATAATTGTAGGTACGGATACCTGTTACGGTTCCGTTGCTGAGCAAGCCAACCTTCAAGGTGCAGGTCTCATCTATGTTGATGGTGTTACCTGTAGCCACCTGCTTGCTCTTGGCTGTAGGGTCTGTGCCGTCAGTAGTGTATACCAGTTTGGCATTGCTGTTCTGACTGACAGCCGTAAGCTTAGCCTTGAATCCTGCCTCGTATTCGCCTGATGGTATATTGCACCATGCGGTTTCTGCTGATTTAGAAAGATAATAACGGTAGTGGTATCCTTCGAGAATCTGTGCATAATCAGTGCCTGGAGTATATGCCTTGGTGTTGTTTCCTACAACCACGATGAGTTTCGCCTTGTTGCCAGTAGTCTCATTGGCAAAGCATGCGGTCTGTGCCATCTTGTTGGTATAATTGCTCATGTTGGTGATGCCTGCAAGTTTGCGGGCTTCAATCATGCTCTTGATTTCCTGTTTGTAGGCTCTCCAGTGTGAAAACGCAACGAGTTCCCGGCATGGCGAGCATA
>SCPP01000474.1_pt1 | contig 13911 bp, 18 predicted proteins | sample 6106811 | NCBI WGS metagenome assembly SCPP01 (sample SAMN10720449, study PRJNA508395) | human gut metagenome | isolation source: Participant 2 stool, 15 month | host: Homo sapiens | collected 2018
GACTTTCGACATATCCATATTGGTTGCTGACGGGCTGTTCACTTTGTAAGGCGGACATACATTGTAATATAACCGGTAGTCCCTGTTTCTGAATTCGGTATATACATCGGCGTCTCCGTTTCTTTATTTCCTTCGAACAGGTCGCTGGTATAGATCGGTTTGCCGTCCTGGCAAAGATAAGCTGCGATACCATCGAGCTGATTTCGAATAATGGGAAGATGTTCTTACGTAACGGGTCATATTGTGACCTTTTCCGTCAGACAGGAAGTTTTGTAAAGCAGGATCCCTCGTACCTTGTAATTCTTCGAGTTGAACAGTTCATCGTAATGATTGTGCACAGTAGGATGCGCGTTAATCAGTTCCTTTGAAGCATCGAAACTTGCCTGGAGATATTTCAGACCATCAGAATACTGTGATATTTCTGCCAGGTCCCTTCAAACAGTCCGTAACGGGAGATCAGTGCACAGACAACATCACGGTTGATCGTATTTTCTCCGTCACCGTCCGGATTGATGTTCTCTTTGGCATATTCCAGCATTTCCAGTATTTTTAGCTGCCAGTTCCGTACGGGGAGTTCTTTGGCATACAAAATTTCCGTATCGGTATCTTTAAGGCATTTCTCCAGATGGCACTTCCATAATGAGCGATCAAACGATAATATTCATTCGCTTTGAAGAAATACCGAGACTGCGCCAATGCGCTTTCCGATTCTGTCATTTTGTGAATTGTCCAGGTTATCCAGCATGATGTTGATGGCACGGATACGTTCGTACGGTTTACTCCATTCGTCAGCCGTACTGGGAACGGTTGTTTTTCAGGCCATGTCCAGGGATTTTCACTGCCCGGATTCCCATAAAACCATTGTCGGAATAACTATCGAAAATATATTTTCGTTAGATGTCCTCCTTTGATCGCTGTCGGTCCGGCATAAGCTGTCAGATAGGTATAGAATTTCCAGGAGTATGTTTAAAATTGTCATAACTCACAAATACGGTCTCTTCTGTCTGTTTATCGAGCGGAAGTCTTTCCAGGTAGTCGTTGTTCAGACATGACTGAAACAGGGTGGTGCCTATTGCCAGGAAACTTATTAATAACTTTTCATATATAGTGAATCTCCTTTACTTTAGAATGTTACATTAATACCAAAGAAAATTGTCTCATCAACGGATATGACCATCCTGCAGCTTTCGAGTCGCCTTCGATATTAGCGTTTACTTTGTTGCTACCCAGGTGCCATGCTGTATGAGTCAGGATAATAACCTTCCGGCAGATGATGCCATGTGAAAAGGTTTTCACCACTGAAGAATACTCTCAGTTTCTGAATGTACAGTTTGTTGCACAGATCGGCCGGTAAATTATAGCCGACAGTCAGGTTCTTTAAGCGTACATACGAACCGTCTTTCAGGTATTTGGTCTGGCGTTTGTTGTTGTAACCGTTGTTACCGCCTTCTCCATATACTCTCGGATAATAAGCATTCAGATTGTCTTCCTGCCAGTAATCGGTCTGGTAGTCGAATACGGAAGTAACGAACTGTCCGTTAGGAGCCACAAATCGCTGATCCATAAATCGCGTTTGCCGACACCGGTGAAGAATAAAGACAGGTCGAAATCTTTATAAGAGATACCGGCATTGATACCATACTGGAAGCGCGGAGTGCTGTTTCCGATTTTGCGCAGGTCGCCCGGGTTGTTTTCCGAGTTGTCACCGTTACTGATCTTTCCGTCGCCGTCGAAGTCTTTGTACAAGATATCTCCGGGCTTTACGTTATCCCTGTTTTGACCCAGGAATACCGGAATATCATCTTTCAGCTTTCCATCGACAAAGTCGTTTTCCGTGTAGAAACGATCAGTAGTATATCCCCAGATTTCACCAAATTCCATACCTTCCCGATAATACATTTTTCGATATTGTTATCTGAAGCATCTGTATAAGTCAACAGGTTATCATCGTTACTGTATTTAGTAATCTTCGAACGTGAATCATACAGGTTCAATCCGATATTATAACGGATGTCTTTTCCGATCTTGTCGCTCCATGTAACAGCCAATTCCCAACCTTTGCTGCGCATATCGGCGGCATTTACTTTCGGAGCATTTGCACCAATACGGCCGGCAGCGGTTTGGCTGCAGTAAGCATATCTTTCGTATCGCGTTGGTACCAGTCGAAAACGATACCCAGGCGGTTGAACAGGTTCAGGTCGACACCAATGTCCAGCGTATTGACTGTTTCCCAGGTAAATGATGAACTAACCAGTCCCGGAACACCTAATGTAGTTACATATTTATCTGTGCCCGGCAGAATCCAGTTATAGTCATTTTTCGCATCGATCGTCGGCAGATAAGCATAATAATCCACATTCTGGTTACCGATGCTACCCCAGGAAGCTCTAACTTTCATGTTGTTCAACCAATCTTTCGTATCTTCCATGAAAGATTCTTCCGAAATACGCCATCCGGCAGAGAAGGAAGAAACCGAAGCGGTCGTTTTCGGGAAACGGGACGAACCGTCATAACGTCCGTTGGCTTCTACCAGGTATTTACCTTTGTAAGAATAAGTCAGACGATAGAACAAACTTCTAAGGGCATATTCTTTGAATGAATCTTCGGAAGTGATCGTTCCGGTAGATTGTGAGATAGATGGCAACCCTTGGTTGATCGGGTCTTCACGGGTCGCTTTCAGTGATTCGTAATACCAATTTTCCTGGTTATATCCGCCCATGACTGAGAAAGAATGATCGTCGATATCTTTGGAATAGGTAGCAAAGATGTTGATTGCATTTGTCGTTTCAAAGAATTGTTTCATCTGATACTTAGAGTTCGTATAAGTATCTTTCTTTTCTCCTGTTACGGGTGCAATATATTTATAAATTTCATTGAACTGTTTTTCCGAACCCCAGTTACGGTTGAAACTGTATTCTCCGATGATGTCCAGACCTGCAAGCGGTTTGATCATGACACGGCCCAGGATACGGGTATTGTTTGCCCGGTTGATTTTAGGAGAAGCCAGTCGCAACAGGTTGGACGGCGTACAGTAAGGCAGTAATTCATTATCATCTTCGGTGGCATAGTCATAACCCAGCGGGCACATGCTCGGCATACTGCTGGCAAATGACCAGACCGCATTTTCCCCGTGTTCGGAAGTTCCGGACTGGGCCGATCGATGTTTTCGAGTCTGTATAACGGAAGTCTGCCTGTAAAGTCAACCATTTGTTGGCATCCATACTTACGAATGCAGATGCGTTATAACGTTTGTAAGAGTCCTTGTCAGTCACCAGGATACCGTCTTCGTCCATCATACCAAAAGATACACGGTAAGTCGCTTTGCTGCTACCGCCTGTTACGGAAACATTATGCTGTTGCTGGAAGCCGAAATTATCCATCATATCGTCGATCACATCGGTCGGAGCCAGGTTGTAACGTACACCGTCGGACATACATAACCATCCTTGTGTTGCCCGTTGCGATATTCGTCCAGATATCCTAGCCATTGTTCCGTATCCTGTCCGCCATAATAACGTTTCAGTCCCATATTGGCATACGTTTGAACCGTTGTATAAGGGTCGACCTTATTCGGCAGGGCAGCCGGAGTGGAGAAAGAGAAGTTATTGTTATAGCTTACACGCATCGGCGTATCTTTTCCCTGTTTGGTTGTGATCAGGATTACACCGAAGGCTGCACGAGCTCCGTAGATCGCTGAAGCGGCGGCATCTTTCAATGTCGTAACGCTTTCAATATCATTCGGGTCCATCAAATCAATATCCATCGGTACGTTGTCGACCAATACCAGCGGGGCACCGTTTGTATCGTCATTGATACTGGTAGCACCACGAACGTTCATATTGATGGTTGTACCCGGTTTACCATTGTTGCGGCTGACCTGCAGACCGGGATTGCTCCTTCAAAGCCTGTGCCGTGTTACCGACCGGGCGGTTACCTACGACATCTTCCATTTTAACGGTTGTGATCGCACCGGTCAGATTTACCTTTTCTGGGCTCCGTAACCTACCACTACCACTTCGTCGAGTGCCTGGCTGTCTTCTTCCAGGATTACGTTGAGGGTCGATTAGTTACCAACTTTAATTTCTTTAGTGTTATAACCAATAAAAGAAACTTGAAGGATTGCTCCCGGTTGTACAGTTAGTGTAAATTGACCGTTGACATCGGTGATCGTTCCGTTGGTAGTCCTTTTTCGACAATGTTGGCACCAATAACTTCCAGTCCGCTTTTATCTTTGATAACTCCGGTAACAGTCTTTCCTGTCTGTTGGGATTGAGCGGTCGAATATGTTTCGGAAGTATTTTTTCATAAAGCACAATGCTTACCTTCCATTTCGTAGGTAATGTTTGTGCCGTTGAAGAGTTCCGACAATACTTTGTCAACTGTCTTTTCTTTCGCTTTAACAGAAGCCGTCCGGCTGACATTTACATTATTCTTGTTGTAAATGAACAAATAATCGGTCTGTGATTCGATTGAATTTAAAATTTTACTGACTGCCACGTTATTCTCGTTCAGAGTTACCCGGGCGTTCTGAGAACTTATATTTCCTGCAATACCAGTGAATGCGCAACTCAGTAGAAGGAATGTTGATAATTTCATAATCCGTCCCAAATGGTTTGATTTATACTTTTAGGTACAAAAGGGTTTGACAAAGAAAATTTATCATAACTTTGTGTGGATTTAAATGTTAATAATGAGATAATTAATCGATGTTGTCTCTGATTAGCTTTCGGCCGGGGGATGTGGGGACATCTTCCGGCTTTGCTTTTTTTCTTATGGGTCTCTGTTCATGGTGTATTAATTTTAAGATGTAACACAATTATATGATTGTAATTGTATTTAAATCATCGTCTCTTATATATTTGAATGATACGTCTTTCTGAAGAACTCTCAAAGCATATTCTATACCGTCGGTTTGCCTGAACTTTCCGGTGCAGCGGTATTTCGATACGTTGTTATTTTTATGAAGATGTCGATGCCATAATAAACGGAGAATTTTTTCATCAGGCTGTCGAATGGTTCGTCATCCAGGCAGATCAATCCTTCTCTCCAGCGCAGATGTTCCATATTACTGATTGTATCTTTTCGCAACGTACCGTTTATTTCTGTTACTTTCATGGGGAGTGAGTGAAACATGCTCGGTATTGTTGGATGAGAAAACTTCGACTGCACCTTCCAGCAGGGAGGTTTCGAATGCACTTAGTTTATTCTGATAGGCGGAGATATTGAAAGTTGTTCCTAATACTTTGATATCATACTTGTGTGTTTTACGATAAAGGGCGCCTTTTCATTTTTCGTTACCTCAAAATAGCCTTCACCATCCAGTATGACTTCGCGCTTTTCCCGAATGAAGTGGGATAGGTCAGTTTTGATTTGAGTTGAGCCAGACCCGTGTGCCGTCTTCCAGCACCAACTCTACACGCTGGCCGGCGGGAACCATAACGGCTTGTAATCCCTGGGCTTCTTTATTCCCGGAGATAATCCAGATCCACGAGAGGGCAAACAGTAGAGCGACGGAAGCGGCGATACTCGCTACTTTCCAAAGAATAAATGATTTATTCTGAACTGAGAATGCTGTCGCGTTCTCAGTAGGTTTGTATAGTGTATTAATAGGGCATTCCAGATTTTGCGCTCTTCCAGATACTCCCGGTAATTGTCACCGGAAGCCTCCGCCCAATCCATGATCAGTTTCTCTTCCTGGGAAGTTTCGCCTCTGAAATATTTATGTAGTAATTCTTTCCATTCTTTCGTATTGACTTAGGTTCCCGTTCAGGCCTTTCATACTAATAACACCCCATTCCCGGATTACCCTAACGAAAAAAGAAAAAAAAATTACATCTTTTCAGATCAGCACTGATCACAGATCGGTGAAAGCCTGCAAAATATATGTGTGTTTAACTTGGGAATCAATGTCTTATTTGAAATAACTATGTTCCTTGACTACGGCTCCTTTGTCATCGAAATAAACTTTCATTTTTTTCCTTCGCGTGTCACCAGGATAACTTTGTATTTGACATAAGTGCTGTTATTCGACACGTAAACGGATTTTATCAGACAATCCTGGTAGACATTGTTTACACCCTCCTGAAGTATCTGGGGATATTCGTAACGTCTATTTCATAAAACTTATCCTGTTTTTCTACCTGTGTTTTGTTGTTGTCCGGTGCGTTTTGTGCCTGAAGCTGTGACGTAAAAGCGGTGCACATGGCAATCGCTGTCATTAAAATAATCTTTTCATACTTTTTGCCTTAAAACTAAAACCTAAATTTTACCTATTGCCCCATATTCTTCAATTTCGTGCCAAAAGATGGTATGAACTATTCTTTCAGGCAACATGTTCTAAAATGGGCAGGTTAATTTTTATTGATTAACCGGATTTTAGAAGTAAATTCGTCAGGTGGGAATTTCTCCATACTTGTGTGGATTTTCTACAGGAAGAAGTACCTTCTATTGAGAAACAAAAATTACTACCTTTGTCGTCAGGTTGTGATAGAAATAAAAATATTGCATGATATATAATGTATAGAAAATCAAGATGAAACAAACGAGTATACTAATCACTATTCTCTCATTTTTCTGTTAACGGCTTGTGTGACAAAGCAGGCTAATGGAGACTGTTGTTACAGTCACGATTGAACCTCAGCGCTATTTTGCGGAAAAGATTGCAGGAGATAAATTCAAAATAAATTGTGTAGTTCCTGCCGGGCAAAGTCCTGAAACATACGATCCTACCCCAGCAAATGATACAGATCGGAAGAAGTATCGCTTATTTGCGCATCGGTCCTATCGGGTTTTAACAGGCCTGGATGGATAAGATACGTGAAAATAATCCGAAACTACAGGTGTTTGATACATCTGAAGGAATGAACCTTGCTGACAGATACGGAAGATGACGACCATACACATGAACATGGCACGCACCATCATGATGCCCATGCCGGAGAGGAGGTGCATCACCATCATAATGGCGGAGTCGATCCGCATATATGGAGTTCGATTGCCGGAGCTAAGGCTGTTGCCTGGAATACGTTGAATGCATTTATTGAACTCGATCCCGACAATACGGACTTTTGGCAGAACTATAATAAACTGGTGGACGAGATCGATAAAACAAATACTGAGATAAAGCAACTGCTCGACCCGTTGACCGACCGTACATTTATTATCTACCATCCGGCACTGACTTATTTTGCCAACGAGTTCAATCTCACGCAACTTTGTATCGAGATGGACGGCAAAGAACCTTCGCCTGCACAACTGAAACGGTTGGTGGAAACAGCGCGTGCCAACAATGCCCGCGTCGTATTCATTCAACAGGAGTTCGATCAGAAGAATGCCGAACTGATTGCCAAAGAGACAGGCTGTAAACTGACTGTAATCAATCCGTTGGCTTATGACTGGACTAAAGAAATGATTCATATTGCAAAAGCACTGGCTGATGGACAAACTCATTGAAATAGATAAGATAACAGCCGCTTATGGGAATAAGACTGTTTTGAAAGATGCCTCCCCTGACCGTATGGAAAGATGATTTCTGGCATAATCTAGTCCTAACGGTGGTAAACAACACTGCTGAAGGTGATCCTGGGATTACTTCAGCCGGTATCCGGTGCGATACGTTTTTATCAGAATGGGGTTGAAGTTTCTTCTTTACGGATTGGTTATCTGCCTCAACTGAATAATATTGACCGTAAATTCCTATTTCCGTATGGGAAGTGGCGCTTCGGGACTAGCTGCTGAAAAGCCTCGTTTTCGTTCTTACGGCTGTCAGAAGGAGCGTATTGAGGTGGTGGTGATCCGGCAGATGGGGCTCGAAGATTTGTACACCCGTTCAATCGGAGAGTTATCGGGAGGGCAGCTACAACGTGTTCTGTTAGGCCGTTCGATCGTTTCACGTCCGCAATTTACTGATTCTTGATGAACCAAACTCGTATGTCGATAAATGGTTTGAGTCGCGTTTTTACCAGTTACTGGAGGATATCAATAAAGAGAGTGCCATTATTCTGGTCTCTCACGATATCGGAAACTATCCTGGCAATGGTGAAAATATTGCCTGTGTGAACGAGACTTTGCATTATCACCCCGGTGTAGACGTTTCGGAAGAATGGTTGGGCGAGAAATATGCCTGCCCGATCGAGTTGATCGGACACGGAATCTGCCGCACCGCGTATTGAAAACACACGAACATTAATATTCTTAATTCCACCATGTCACAACACACACTTTGCTTAATCTCATTACCGGAAGCCGGTATTATCGTAGGCATTGCCGTTATCCTGTTCGGATGCAAGGCCGTTACGCAAAACTCTTTATCTCCAGAGGACAGAAGATTGTATGGATACTGATCATTATTGTTCTCAACTGGATTGGTCTGTTATGGTATTACTACACCTATTATATGAAGAATAAAGACTGAGTTATGAAGATATTGATTACAGGTGCAAGCGGATTTATCGGTGGTTTTCTGGTAAAGGAAGCGTTGCGCCGAGGATATGAAACCTGGGCGGGCGTACGTGCCACAAGCAGCCGTGAAAACCTACAGGATGAACGGATTCATTTTATTGATCTCAAATATAATAATCGGGAGGCATTGACTGATCAGTTGAAGGATTTTGTCCGTGAGCAGGGCGCCTGGGATTATGTTATCCATAATGCAAGGTCTGACAAAGACGCTCGATAAGCAGAATTTCTTCCGTATCAATGCAGAGAATACGCATAACTTCATAGAGGCATTGGCTGCTGCCGGTTGCAAACCGAAAAAGTTTCTGTTGATGAGTAGCCTGAGCAGTTATGGGGAGACGAGGTGAATTTCCGTCCGATTCGCCTGGATGATCCGCAACAACCGGATACAGCCTATGGTAAAAGTAAGCTGGAAGCGGAGAGCTATGTGCGCAACCAATCTCATTTCCCTTATGTGATCCTGCGGCCGACGGGTGTATGGTCCCGGTGAAAAGGATTATTTTATGGAGATCAAAGCGTAAAGTCGGGGTTTGACTTTGCGGTAGGATTCATTCCCCAGCGTATTACATTTATATATGTAAAGGATCTGGCGAGAGTGGCGTTCCTGGCGTTGGAAAATGAAACAATCCTTAACCGGCATTATTTTGTGGTAGACGGAGATGTGCATACCGACGAGTCATTTGCACGGATGATACAGGATATAGTAAAGAAAAGGCATGTGTTGCATGCCCGCATCCCGTTGGGATTGGTTTATGTAGCGTGCCATTGTTCCGAGTGGATAGGCAAATTGTTGAATAAGAGTATGACACTGAACACCGATAATATATCATCCTGAAGCAGCGTAACTGGATTTGCGATGTTACGCCACTTCAGGAAGAACTAGGTTTCACTCCTGAATACCCTTTGCGCAAAGGGCTGGAGGAAAGTATTGAGTGGTATTGTAAGGAAGGGTGGCTGATCAGTCCACCTTTTATGCTACCTAAACCTGCCCTTTCCTCTTTAATGGAAGGGTCTCCTTTATATCTGATATTCCCGCTACCGGCTCTCTCTGCATAGATATTATTCGTTGCATGAGTTTCCAGTAAACCACTGCCCGCTATCTCACACGATACGTCTGATAGTAAGAATTTCAGTGCATGTATTTTCCCGCTACCGGCAATCTCGAATGCCGCTTTCTCTCCCGTACCTGCCAGGTTGAATGTTCCGGAACCAGCTATTTCACCTTTAAACTCCTTCGCATACAAGGTAAGTGCATCTACGGTACCGCTACCGGCTATAGATACTTCCAGTTGGTTTACCGTAACAGTATCTTTCATGTGAAGCATGACACTGCCCGCCAGGTTGAATTTGATCTTGTCGTTCGAAGACAGCTTGCTGTTTACATCGAATTTTTCTGCACCGGCCAGATCTACCTTCTTCAACTGCCTGGAATTGGAGGTAATGGTGAATTGGGTCGGACGGAGGCGGAGTGTTTTATTTTCTCGTTTAGGGCGGATGACAAGCTTATTATCATCCGTCTTGAAATCGAAAAGGTCATAAATGTTCTGATCGACCGTGACAGTCAGTGCAGGCGCCGATTCTTCCTGCGTGTAATTGAAAACGGCTGCCGATGCATCGACGCTTATCTGATCGTAGTCTGAAATGTCGATCGTATGAGTCGTTACATTTCCGTCTCCTTTTACAGCAGGGAAAATATGCATCCTTGAGCAAGTAAAAGGATACTGCCCAATATTATAAATGATAATTTCTTACTCATCTTATTTTACTTCTTCTACGGATCCTTTACCAATAACTTTCTGTTGAACGGCTGTCGAGCCTTTATAACGGATTTTACCTTTGCCGACAACGTTTGCCTTGAGGTTGTTGGTGGGGTGAACTTCCATCGTTCCGTTACCGGTCATTTTGCAACTCAGTTCAGGAACGTCTACACCGAAAGCCATGATCTCTCCGCTGCTGGTGATGCTGTATTCACCTTCCTTGGCATTCCCTTTTCAGGTTGATAGTGCCGGAGCCGTTGATGCTGCACTCCAGTTTGTCTACTTGGAGGTCATTGACAACCATATTGGCGCTACCGGAAACATTCAACTCCAGTTTTCCTACTTTTATCAGTTCTTTTAGTTGTACCAGGCAGTTGGAGTTTGCCTTGATCTTTACCTCGTCACCAGTCAAAGAGCTGTTTATCATGAAATTCGCATTTCCGGCGGCTTTTACCTCTTTCAGCCATTTGGAGTTGGTCTTTACGATGAATTTGGTATAGTGATCCACTTTGGCACCTTTGAAACCAACAGAAAGTTCGCGATCTTTTATATTGATGTTGACGTATTCATGCAGGTTTTCATCAACCGTAATTTCGATATAGGGTTCTGCATTCGACTGTTCATAGTTGAAATCGATAACGCCGTCAATCTTGATGGCATTGTAATCATCGATCTTTATTTTCTTTGTAGTAAGGGGTACCGTTGCCCTTCACATGATCTGCCGCCTGGACTGTAAATAACGGGCCAGCAACATGATAATAGATAATAACCCTTTGTTCTCATAATTTATTTGTTTAGTATTGCCTTTTCTTATAATAAATAGACGTGACTTCGATGCGGTCGGTTACAAAAATAGGAGTATTTTTAATTTATAAGTCCAACATTTCGTATATTTTTATAGGGAATTAAGTTTGGAATTATAATGAATAACCGGATATCACTATTCATCCAATACCTTGATGAAAAGTAATTCCGGGTTTTCCAACTCCAATATAATGATCTCTTATTTTATGTGGTCGATATCGCTGGAACCGCTTGAATGCTTTTTAACTTCCGGATTGCCTTTGTATTTGATATCGCTGCTTCCGGATGCGTTGGCTTCCAGTTTTTCGGTAACGGTTGTGAAAATGTCACTGCCGCTTGCAGAACATTTTAGTCTTTTATAACGAAGTCGTATGCTTTGATATCACTGCTGCCGCTGCAACTATATTTTCCGTCGTTTGCTTTTCCTTTCAGATTCATGTCGCTGGAGCCTGAGGAGTGGGTATCTATTCTGTCAGAAATCAGATCGGATACTTTCAGGTCGCTTACCCGCTCAGGTTGATCTTGCACAGGTTAGTTATGCGTATCGGTTTTCCAGATAAACATCGCTTGCTCCGGAAGCACTGATTTCCAGGTTTTCTCCGGAGAGGGAACTGCACAGAAAGAAATCGATGCCCCTGATACCCTAATTTATTTAATTCTGAGGAATGGGTTTCTATAATCAATTTGCTCGGATTAATACGAGTGCCGCGTTCTGTCTCTATCTGAAGTACGTCTCCGTTCGAGTTGAACTTTAATTCGGAAAGGAGGTTCTCGTCGATGGTGATCTTTAAACCTGATTTACCGCCCTTCTGTGTGTAATTCACCTGGGAGACTGATTCTTGCCGAAGAAAGAGTTTCCACCGGTTTCGATTCCCTGGCCTACTTTTATCTGTTTATAATCGGCGACCTGGATCTCTTTGGTTATTATATTACCGTTCCCTTTGATTTTCTCTGCAAAACAGGATATAGTGCTGAATGCGATTAAACTGATGATGGCGAATGTAATTCTTTTCATGATGTTCGTTTTAAGTTATGTTATTTAGTTTGCACTTTTAATTTACCGGAGCCGATGATACTTTTGCTCGTAGTGGGATTACCTTTATAATAGACATTCCCGCTTCCTACGATGTTTGCTTCCAACTGATTTCTGGTATGAGTCTGGATATTTCCGCTACCGGCTATGTTGCATTCCGTTTTGCCGGTGACGCATTCGTAGGCTTTAATGTTGCCACTTGCAGCCAGATTGTATTCTGCGCGGTCCGCTTTGCCTGCAATCTGGATATAACCGCTGCCTGCCAGGCTGCATTCTATTCCTGCCAGATCGATATTGGAGGCTACTACGCTCCCGGAGCTGGCCAAATTGATTTCCAGCTTGTTTCCTTCTACTTTCTTTTCCAAAGAATATTGCCGCTGCCTGCCATGTTGATTTCCAGTTTTCCGATATTTATCGGACTGGCAATAATGAAATCGCCGGAAGATACCACGTTCAACTCTTTTATTTCGCGTGAGTTGGTTATAACCTTGAATTTGGTCGGTTGAAGGTTATATGAATTACCGTTACGACTATTTTCCTTGATCTTTTCGGACCGATTATCAACTCCTTGCCGTCTACCTGTGCTTTCAGTAACGGAAACAGATTCTCGTCGATCATGATTTTCAGATAAGGAGCGGCATCCGATTGCTCATAAACAAACTCCATGACTCCGACTGTCGATATTTCATTATAGTCGCTGATAGAAATTTCTTTGGTAATGATATTTCCGTTTCCTTCCACTTTTCATTGGTGAAAGCAAATCCTGTCAATGTGATCAGTAAACAGGCAATAAGGAGGGATACTTTTGTTTTCATCTGTATAATTTTTAGTTCTTTTATTTATAAGACGAATGCTATTGCGTTTAGGTTGCAGATTGGAAAGAGTTTTTTCAGGAAAAGTGAAAGAAAAGGGGCGGGTAGATAAAAAGAAAACCGCAATCCATATAATTAACGGATGCGGCTTCTTTGCTTTCCAACGAAGCAGTCTCACGATTCCCCCCTTGCAAAGACTTGTTAACCTTAGATCTAAAATACTATGAAAAAAACTCATTGCAAATATAAGAGGAATTATAATATGTGCAATATACTATCGTCTCAATTTATTGTAAATTTGTCACTTTATGACGTAAATGTTACAATTTTTGAATGATTTGTTACAGTATACCGAACTTTTCGGGATAGAATCCATAATATCAAACAGTTCTGACACTGTTTCAGCGCGCAACATGGCGACGTGTTTGCTTGAAATCGGTAATACCTTTGAACAATGGAGTGGCTGCCAGGTGGCGTCGGATATGCAAAATACCGCGTCGTTCGTCCAGGCGTTCCACACTTTGGTTGACCTGCTGTTTAAGGATATCCAGATACCAGGTGAATTTTTCTTCCGGCAGTGCTTCCCCGGTAGTCAGGAAATGTTTCACTTCACGGAATATCCAGGGGCGTCCGATACTTCCGCGACCGATCATAACACCATCTACTCCGTAATTGTCGAAACGCTGTTTGCATATTTCGGCAGAGGTCACATCGCCGTTGCCGATAATGGGGATATGTATCCGGGGATTATTTTTACCTCACCGATCAGTGTCCAGTCCGCTTCGCCGGTGTACATCTGGGCACGGGGTACGGCCATGGATGGAAAGGGCGGCGATGCCACAATCCTGTAACTGTTCGGCCAAATCAACGATTATTTTATTATCCGCATCCCACCCCAGACGTGTTTTAACCGTAACCGGAATATTGACGGCTTTTACTACTTCTTTCTTCAAGCATCAAAGGAATGTTCCGGAGCATGCCGGCACCGGCACCTTTGCCTGCCACTTTCTTGACCGGACAACCGAAGTTGATATCCAGTATATCAGGA
>SCPP01000678.1_pt1 | contig 13809 bp, 28 predicted proteins | sample 6106811 | NCBI WGS metagenome assembly SCPP01 (sample SAMN10720449, study PRJNA508395) | human gut metagenome | isolation source: Participant 2 stool, 15 month | host: Homo sapiens | collected 2018
CTGGTACGATATGATCCAGCTCCTCCCGTCCAGCTACAACCAGATGCGCACCTGCACGATGAACTATGAGACTCTCGTGAACATCTATCACGCGAGAATCATAAGCTCACCGAGTGGCACCTTCTGCGACTGGATCGCATCTCTCCACGTATGCGAAAGAGCTGATCATCGCGGAATAAATAAGTTTGCATAAAAGACTGCCCGGCGTTTTTTCGTTACAGTACACGGTCACTCCATGCCCGCGTACTGTAACAGGATTGCCGATGCTTCGCATTCAAATCGGCAAAATCCGCGACCATTAACGGTATCATACGGAATTTTCAGTTCAGAAAATTCCTACCCGTGAAAAGTAACCTTTTCACAACATCGGGCAGTCTTTTTTATGCAGCCTTCCTTTTCAGTCAGCTCCGGCAGCTCCGCAGCTGCCTTCTCTACTGCCCGATCGGTACGTTTATCTCCTTCTGGATCGTCAGGGAATAGATGACCGCTTCCTTCACTCTTTTCCTGTGATCTGGGAGAGCCCGGGCATAATACTGAAGCTGGACCTGATAATGGTCCAGAAGAGTCTGTTCTTCCCCTTCCTTCACTCTGTCGGTTTTATAGTCTACGATCACAAGTCCGTCCTTCTCCTCAAACCATGCATCGATGATTCCCTGAATCAGAACGAGTTCATTCGAATCCGCCGCTTTCATCTCCCGGGCCGGAATTCCAAGGATAAACTGGCTCTCTTTCTCAGTTTTCCTGCCTTGTCTGCCATCTTCATCCGGCCGGCGATCCGGACCGGAAAAACTTCGCGATCATGCCGGGTGACACCAGGCGGACCGCATCCGGCTGCATTCTCTTTTCAGAGAGAACCCGGTCAAATTCTTTTTCACATCCCTCATACCCGGAAATATCCGAAAAATGGATCAGTTCCAGCATCCGGTGGCAGGCGGTACCGCGGTCTGTTGCCTGTTTCTGACGTGCCCTCTTCTCAGCGGCAGACAGACGTTCTTCCGCTTCCGGAGATTTCTCCGGCTCTCCTCTAGCCCCGTTCCGTTTCTTCCGCCGGATCTTCCCGCTCCGAACGGACCAGGAACGCGCTTTTCCGCATCATCCGTGAACTGTCCCTGCATCTTCAGTTCCGAGACGGACATCTTCGCATGCAGGGAAAGATCTGTCTCAAACGGATACGGTTTCCGAATCAGTTCCGGAATTTTTCCGGCTTTTCCCCGCGGAGTTGTTCCAGTTCCAGGTAAAGTTTTGCCTTCTTCCTGATTTTTTCTTCCTCCACAAGGAGATCCTTCATCGGGACATTTTTCACATCGATCGTTCTTTTTGCGCCCCCGGCTGCCATCAAGATCCAGTCCAGATAGGAGGACGCCGCGCTCAGCACGGTAAACGGCAGTGCTCCCACTGATCCGGTCATTCCCCATTTTTCGATCTTGTTCTCCAGGTACTTGTCCCCCGCCGTGATGATGAGCTTTTCTTTTGCACGCGTCATCGCGACATAGAGGATTCTCAGCTCCTCCCCCATGTTTTCGAGGTTGAGCGCCTTGCGAGCACATTTTTCTTTTAAAGTAGGCGCCTTGACTTTTTCACCGGATCCAGAAAATCTGCCGCGATCCCGAGCTCTTCGTCGATCAGGATCCGCCCTCTTGCATCCTGGCGGTTAAATTTTTCCGCATCCGGCGAGGAATACGACCGGGAACTCCAGTCCCTTGCTCTTATGGATGCTCATGATCCGCACCGCATCATCATGTTCCCGGACCGGGATGCCTCTCCGAAATCCGTGTTGTATTTCTTCAGTTTCGATATAGCGGATAAAGTCAAACAGCCCCCTGATAGCTTGTTTCTCATAATCTTCCGCCTTCTGTACCAGCATGGCAAGGTTTGCCTGCCGAGTCTTCCCGGCCGGCATGGCAGCCGCATATTTGTCGTATCCTGTCCGATCAAAGATACGGCCAATCAGTCTGGAGACCGGAAGATACAGGATTCTCTCCGAAGCTCCGCAAGCAGATCCATAAGGTCTGCAGCTTCCGGAAGATTGTCTCTTCTTCGCTCTTCCCCGGTCCGGACCGATGCCATCGTTTCATCATGTTTCCCATGTTTTTCCAGATAGTGCTTCACTGCCCCATAGAATCCGATATCTTCCCCGCGGTCCGGATCCCGCTTAAAGTCCGCCATCACAATGGCAAGCTCCCGGTCCTTCATTCCGCCGATCGGAGATTTCAGCACTCCGGCTAACGGGATGTCCTGCATCGGGTTGTCGATGAGCGCCAGCATATTTAACATCGTCTCAACTTCCACTGCTGTAAAATACCCGGTCCTGACTCCGCATACGCCGGGATTCCTGCTGCACCGAGAACACTTAAAAATTCCTCCGACCATCCGGAAAGACTCCGCAGAAGGATCACGATATCCTTTTCTTTAATTGTTCATACTGACCGGTCTTTCCGTTATAGATCTGCATTCCGGATTCCGGATCAGTCAGCTCGCGGATCTTTGCAGCGATCAGTCTCGCCTCCGCTTCCCGTGCTGTGTAATCCGCTTTTCCTCATCCATGCCGTCAAAAGAGGATCTCCCGTATTTAAGAGCAGGACCTCCGTCTTTGCCTGGCCTTCTTTAGCGTTTCCGGAAATATTGCTCCCGCATACAGGGCCGCATCGTCCGTGTAGCAGATATTTCCCAACTGCTTTGTCATGATCTGATAAAACACATCATTGATGCTTTCAAGGACCTCCCGTCGGCTCCGGAAATTTTTATGGAGCTCGATCTTCTGGTACAGATCATCCTCATCCCCGTAAGATTCATATTTTTCCAGAAAAAGCTCCGGCTTCGCCAGTCGGAACTTATAGATGCTCTGCTTCACATCGCCGACCATAAAACATTCGGTGTCCGGAACCGTTCTCTGGATACACAGCGGATCAGTGTCTCCTGGACCTCATTGCTGTCCTGATACTCATCTACGAGAATTTCTTCATAGATTCCCGAAAGTTCATCCGCCACTGCTCCCGGTCTGTGATCCGACTGCCGCCTGTAAGGATTTCGAGAGCAAAATGTTCCAGGTCATTGAAATCCACCAGATTCTTTCTTTTTGCCTCCTGGAACCTGGCGGAAAACTCTTCCGCAAGTTCCAGAAGCATCCGGATCGGTCCCCGGCAGGCATCCATGTCGGAAAACACAGAATCCACATCACCCGGAAGATAAAGGGCTTTCATCTTTTTGATGCCGTCCTTTGCGGCATTTCTGAGCGCTGCCGCCCGCTCTTCTTCTCCGGATCCACCTGTTTTCCCCTGACAGCCGCCAGACGTCCGAATTTCAGTCCGGCAATCCCATCTGCGATCTCCCGGTAAGTCTCCGCTTCTTTCAGTATTTCCATTGCCCGGATATCTTCCGCCAGCATCGGGGCATACGCCTGCGGTCCGTCCTCCTCAGCGGCAAGTTCTGCTGCCTCATAAAGACCATCCAGAAATTCCTCCGCCTGGCGTCCCACATCCCGGATCAGGAATTTCATCCAGGCCGGTTCCTTCCGCCTTTTTCCCGGAACTTTCCTCACTGCTCTCCGAAAGCTCGTCCCGGCAGGCGGCGATCCACTCTCCCGGCCACGGATTACTTGTGAAAACTCCCATACTTTTAAAATATAGTCCTCGAGACCTCCGTCCGTCCGCCCTGACGCATAAGTGTCCACAAACTGCAGGAACCGCTCATCTTCTCCCGTAATATTCCTCCAGGAGCTCTTTCATCACATCGGCTTTTAAGAGCAGAAGTTCGCCTTCGTCCGCCACCCGGAATCCCGGATCCAGATCCAGCTCGTGGAAGTGTTCCTCAGTAGATTCAGGCAGAAGCTGTCGATCGTGGTGATCTTCGCATGGTGGATCAGCGTGCTCTGCCGTTCCAGATTTTTATTTCCGGGTCTTCGTCGAGAAGTGATCCGAGAGCTCCCACACGCTCCCGCATCTCCGCGGCCGCCGCGTTGGTGAACGTCATGACGAGCAGTCTGTCAATGTCCACCGGCTGATCCGGATCTGTGATCATGCGGATGATTCTCTCAACGAGGACCGCAGTCTTTTCCGCTTCCTGCGGCCGCAGAGACAAGAAGATTCTTATGCCTCGTCTCAATGACCTGTAACTGTTCATCCGTCCATGTTGTCGCCATCACATCTTCTCTCCGTCCTTGCGTCTCCCCGGTTCCGGTTTTCTGTTTCCGCTTTCCTGTTCCTCTGTCTCATTTTCATCTGATTCCTCCGGATCGATCTCCTTCCAGATCTCCTCCGCCTTCATCGGGCGGAAACGGCGGAATCCATATCCGTCTGTCTTCAGATCAAATCCGCAGACACTGTGGTATGGACAATAGTCACATGCTGTCCTGTTTCCCTGTTTATACGGATTGACCGCCACATTTCCGTCCAGGATCTCACCTCCCATAGTCTTCAGCTGTCCGTTCACAAAATCTGCAAGTCTGGCAAACCGCTTTCCCCGGCAACAGAGGACTTTACCTCCTGGACATATCCGTCCTTTAACGCAACCGGGATCACATCGGATTCTTTCGATGTCCCGGTCCATATGGCGGATCACATCCAGACTGCTGTTCACGAGTCCGTTCATTCTGAGCCTGCGCAGGATCCGGCTTCGATCTCCTCGTCCGTCATTCCGTCCTCCCGGTCAATCACAGGGTCATCGATATGGTAATAAAGATCCCGGCCGGGACCGCCTGCTTCCCGGATGCCGGTTTTCCTGCATTTTCAGCGCCGCATCCATATAGACCACGAGCTGAAGCTGCAGTCCGTGATATAAAAGCGCCAGATCAAAGGATGTGCTTCCCGATTTGTAATCCATGATCTTCACATAGACCTTATCCTCATCCTCAAACACATCCATCCGGTCGATCCTTCCCCGGAGATTCAGCGCCTCCCCATCTTTCAGCGGGATCCTCGTGCTGACATCTACCTCGAACTCTTCCGGCTCAAAATCGCCCTTCCGGATCTGGTAGATCAGCGCACGCACCGTCCGGTCCGTGATCCGCTCCACTTTCGAGATATGCATTTTCGCAGAGCTTTTCATGATCGTATTCCGGTACTTTGCAGAAACCTCCTCCACCGCTTTTCTTACCAGAGTCCGCCGCTCCGCATCCGTGATCGTTCTGAAATCCTTCCCGTGATCCCGATATTTCTGAAAAACGTATCGAGCGACTGGTGAAACAGATTTCCCATATCGGAAAGATCGAGCTCATACTCTTTTCCTGCACGCAGTCCAAGTCCGTGATTCAGGAAGTGGGAATAGGCACATGCCGCATATCCCTCCATTCTCGTGACACTTCCCCGAAGCAGCGTCCCATAGAGTTCCCGCGCAGCCGTTCTGCCGATCTCTCCTTTTTATAAGAATAGGCGACAGCTTTTGCAAGATTTTCCATCTCGGCCTCCGTCTCTTTCTCCGAGGAGAGAAAGCGGTAAAGCACTCTCGGCTCTTCCTGCGCCGGATCCATCATTTTCTCCGGCTCCTGCAGCCAGGAAAGCACGGATTTTTGCTGCCATCACGGATACATCCGGACATTTCTCCTCCCGCTCTCATGGATCACAAGATCCGGGAATCTTTTTCATCTCCCCGATCATGCCGGATGGACGGATCTCTTTCCTTCCGCCGTCACCGCCGGCCAGGAGAGGATCAGCTGGTCGGACGGCTTTGTCATCATGAGATACAGATAAAACCGCTCCATAAAGCCCTCTTCCCTGGCGGTCGGTGCAAGCTCCATGGAATTCTTTTAAGATCTCCCTCTCATTGTCGGTAAATAGTCCGCCCTTTGAATGGTCCGCCGGAACAATTCCCTGGCTGACTCCGAGGAAAAGAGGACTTTGATCTTGTCGAGACGTGTTCTCTTTAAGTCTCCGCAGACCACACGGTCCGCGCCTGCAGGGATCATCCCGACAGAAAGTTCTGAAAACCGGCGGAGAGGATCTCCGCGTACTCTCTTCTGGCCACATATTCGTCCCCCAGGAGACTTTTAAATTTCAAAGAGTTCCGTGACAAGACCGAAAATTTCCTCATACTCTCGCCTCGCGGTCCATACCGCAAGTTTTAAACTGCTCCGACAGTTTTTCCAGCTTTTCCTCCGCGCCGAGCATCTCCAGAAGCTCCGCCAGTGCATCCGTGACTGTCTTTACCGGAACTCCCGGCCGCCGCACTGTTCCCGGAGCAGCCGCAGCGGCGCCATGATCTCCTCTTTAAAAGCATTCATTTCAAGAAGATTCAGATTTTCTCCGCCATCAAACGTCCGGTCGCAGACTGCATCCCATTTGGCAATGCCGCGGATTCCCATCGCACGCACATAGATTTCCATCCGGTCCACTTTCTCAGTCTGATCTGTTGCAAGTCCCGTTCGGAGATATCGGAACATGCTCTCGTAATCAAATCCTTTCTGCAGGATATCGAGAGCACTCTGGATCAGGCGGATCAGTGGATTTCCGGAGACATCCCGGTTCTCATCGAGGAAAAGCGGGATCCCGATTTCCTCAAAGCTTTGGTGATCTCACGGCTGTATCCCGGAAGATCCCCGCATACCAGAGCAATATCGCGATACCGGTATCCGTTCTTTTACAAGAGTCTCGATCCTGTTTGTTATAAAGTCTGCCTCGTCCTCAGGATTTTTCGCCTGCACGAGAAGGATTTCTTCCGTGCCGCCGCGGTATCTGGGATACGGATAACGGAAAACGTCCGTTCCAGATGGTCGAGCGTAGGACTGTTCCGGAAGCGCACCAGCGGACGTTTGTAAAGATCAGATCGCGGTAGATTTTATGCCGTTTTCTTCCGCCAGTTTTTTCAGTTTTCCGGTCATCTTCCTGCTCATATCAAAGAGATCGGTCTCATCGGACTCCGCAGAAAGATCCAGTCCCGGCTCCATTGTCGCAGAAACCGTCACAAAGAGATCCCGGCAGATTTTTAACAGGATTCCGATCAGCCGGTACTGGATCGGGGTAAAACCTGTATACCCGTCGAGGACCATAACACTGTCCTTTAAAGTCTGACCGCTCCGCCACCTGACAGAGCACATCCAAAGTTCCTCCAGAGTAATGTACTTTTCCTTTGTGAACTCCCGGAATGCCTCAAAAATCACCTCCATGTCGGAGAGCTTTGCCGAAAGGATCTGACCGACACCGTCTCCTGCCGACTGGATCTTAAGGTCTTCCGGAGTTGCCCCGTACTGGTAGAGTTCCGAGAGCATGGACTTGATCTCCCCGATAAACCCCGGGCGGTTCAGATGAGACGAAAACATGGTAAGTTCGTCCTTCTCCCCGCAAGTTTCCGCAGGATCATATTTTTTCCCGTATCGTCCAGGACCTCCGGCTGCGGAATCGAAAAAAAACGAAAAAATCCGGTAAGCCAGACGTTCAAAGCTCACAACATCAATGTTCATCGTTCCATGATTCGGATGCAGTCTCACGATCTCCTTCTGCCTGCATCGTCGCCTGTTCAGGCGTCACCACAAAAACGGCCATCCGGCTCCTTCATGGACAGCTCGATGATCTTCCTATAGATATATTCTGTTTTCCGGCTCCGGAACCGCCCATCACCATGCACAATCCCATTCTATGTCCTTCCTGCTCCCTGACCGCATTTCCGCCGGTCAGGCATTATTCAATTTCAGATATGTAAACTGTATATGTTCCGGACAAAATGTCAAGTTTTTGTCCGGCTTCCGGCCCATGCCCGGGCCATGCAAAAGGAATGCCATGTATTTTTTCTCATCCGCTCTCATATGATTAATACAAACCATCCCCAAAAGGATCTATTATTCTATGAGTTCAAAACAAAGATCATCGTCCTCAGGATGAAGGAGATCATCTACACGGCTCTTTTTATCGGCTTCGCCATCGTCCTCATCATGCTGTTTCTCTTTATGTTCCGCCCTAAAAAGGACAACATCTCCCATGATGCTCCTGATCAGGCATCGGAGAGCTCCTCACAGGCCGCTCCCGCCTCTGTTACATATGTTCCGGGACTTTATTCATCTCCCATCGTTTTAGGCAGCGAGAACGTCAATGTGGATGTCACTGTGGATCACACGGGGATCCGCTCCGTGTCCCTTGTCCCTTTAAGCGACCCGTTGAGACTATGTATCCTCTAATGGCTCCTGCCATGGATCTCATCTCAGAACAGATCCTCGAAAACCAGAGTCTGGAAGGTCTGGAATACCCCGCCGGGTCCCAGTACACCTCCATGGCGCTCGTATCGGCGGTGAAAACGGCGCTCCAAGGCATCCGCGAAGTAGATCTCAAATTTTTAATAACCCACTTGACAAATCTCTTTTCCTCCTGTATACTCTTCACCATGATAACAATTTACCACGCTAAATCAAAAGTTCATTAGCATGCTAAATCAAGAGCATACAAGGAGGAACCATCCATGAAGAAATTCAATCAGCTTTTCATCTTAGGTACGTCACTTTTATTATCCGCTGCGGCACTCACCGGATGTTCCGGTTCCTCCGCGATGGGCGCTACGATCCCGCAGACAACGGCATCTGAGACAACAACTCCGCAGACAGACGCAGGTCTGGTAGCAGCAGAGACGACCGGTTCCGGCAATCGTTTAAACGACATTCTGAGCGCGGATACATCGAGATCGCGACCGAGCCGTACTTCGCTCCGAACGAGTTCATCGATCCGACAAAGAGCGGAGATGACGCCTATGTCGGCTCCGATATCGAGCTTGCGAACTATATCGGCGAATCCCTCGGCGTTGAGGTCCGCATCAAACCGATGGACTTCACAAGCGTTCTCGGAAGCATCACGACCGGCAAATATGATCTCGCGATCTCCGCTCTGGCTTACACACCGGCAAGAGCTGAGACCATGAACCTCTCCAAAGGTTATTACTTCGGAGACGAAGATCCGCAGACTGCTTACGGTATCCTGGTCCGCAAGGAAGATGTTGACAGCATCAAATCCTGCGACGATCTTGCAGACAAGGTGGTCGTTGCCCAGAATGGTTCCCTTCAGGAACAGTTCGTACAGGAACAGATCCCGAGCTATAAAAATACAACCGTGTTTCTTCCACAAACGATGGTTTCCTGATGGTCCAGACCGGCAAAGCCGATGTCATGGTCGCTGCTCTCAGAATGGCAAGATTATATCTGGAATCCAACCCGGACAGCAACCTCGTGATCGTTCCGAACCTCTACTTTAAAGTTGATCCGGAGACACAGGGAACAAGAATCGGTATCCCGAAAGGGAAGATGCCCTGACAGACAGGATCAACGAGATCATCGATGAAGTTGTTGATCAGAATCTCTACAATGAATGGTACGACGAGTATACGGAGTACGCTAAGAGCCTTGGCATTATCGAATAATTCGATCCTTTGATATAACCCCGCGGCCGCGGTCAGGCCGCACCCCTTCACCGGCGTCTTCCCCAGATGCCGGAAGTCATCTCATGAGAGTTCCCCAGAACTCCCGTGACGAAAAAGGCGATCCGCAAATTACCTGGCGGATCGTCTTTTCGTTTCTTTATTTTTACACTTCCCAGTCAGAATCAAGGAATCCTTCCCCGTAGACTTCCTGAGCCTCGGATACGATCATGAATGCGGTCGGATCGATCCCGTAGACGATCTTCTTCGCACGGTAGAACTGTTTTTTATCAAGCACGCAGATCACCGTCTCGCCTTCCTCTTCCCGGTAGGCACCGCGGCTCTTTAGCAGTGCAGCCGCGCTCCAGATTCCTCATCAGCTCCTTTGCGATCTCCCCGGATCTCGGCTGATCACCGTGATCATCGTGCTCTTATTCATACCATAGAGGATCACATCGATCACATACGTTCCGACTACCATATTGATCAGTCCGTAAAGACCCGATTCAATATTCCGGAACACCGCCATGGACAGGAGAATGATCACGAGATCCGTAGCCATGACAGCCTTTCCGGTCTGCATGTGCGGGCGGAACTTCTAAAGCTTCGCGGCGATATCGCCGCCACCCGTTGTGGAACCGCGCATAAATACGACCGCCAGGCTGATCCCCATGAGCACTCCAAAAGGCAGGACACCATCTTGTCCCCGAATACACCGGGAAATACGGCGTCACCAGTCCATCAAGAATCACCGTCATGATCGCCACGGTTTTCAATGTCTTGATCGTCTTTTCCTTCCCCAGATAGATCCAGGACGCGATCAGAAGCGGGATGTTGATCAAAAATGTCAGTGTACCGATCGGCAGGCTCGTCAGACGGTTGAGCAGGATCGCCATACCGCTGGCGCCTCCCGGCGCAATATCAATGTTGTCGATAAAGCAGTGCAGCGCAACAGCCTGGATAAAACCGCCCGCCATCTGCCAGAAAATCCAGGGCAAATTCTTTTCCCCGTGTCTTCCCCATAAGATTACCCCTCATATCAAATGCTGCAAAGTCCGATTTTCCGGCATTCCCCACATGCCGGAGCGTGTCTGTCCGCCCTGTCAGCGTTCTCTGTCTTCCGGCTTTCTGCCCGTCCGACAGAAAGTTCCCGATGCTGACCGGCCGGTCCGCTAGTCCTTATACAGCTCTTCAAACAGTTCCACAGGAACATACGCCTTCACATGGATCCCGTCATCCTGATATCCTCCGAAAGAAGCTGTCCGCTCTTCCGGATCGTCTGGATCCGTCCGGCATTTTGTATGCAAAGACCTTCTCAAAATAGATCCTGCGGTTTCTTAAGATCACGGCAAAAGATCGAGCAGTTCCCCGATGCCCTCTCCTGTCTTTGCCGATAACCGTACCTTATAGTCCGCAGACATGTCCCGGCAGGCAGTGTCCGCATCCGGACGGTCCACCTTGTTGAACACGGTGATGATCTCTTTGTCCTGATGTCCAGTCGGCGCAGCGTCTCGTAGACTACATGCATCTGCATGTCCATCTGCGGATTCGAGCAGTCCACCACATGGAGGATCACATCACAGTACCTCGCTTCTTCAAGCGTACTCTTGAATGCCTCGACAAGGTGATGCGGAAGCTTCCGGATAAATCCGACCGTATCCGTCAGAAGGACCTTCTCCCCACCCGGAAGCACAAGCGCTCTCGTCGTCGGATCCAGAGTTGCAAAGAGCTTATCCTCCGCCAGGATCCCGGCGCCGGTGAGCTTATTTAAGAGTGTGGACTTTCCTGCATTCGTATAGCCGACAATGGCCGCCGTCAGAGTTCCGCTCTGCTCTCTCTGTTTCCGAACCACATCCCTGTGACTCCACATCCTGAAGCTCCGATTTTAACTGGCTGATCCGCTCATGGATCCGTCTGCGGTCCACCTCGAGTTTCGTCTCAAGCAGGCCCCTCGTGCCGATTCCGCCGCCGAGTCTCGACAAGGAATTCCTGGAGTCCCACAAGGCGGACGGCGCGGTATCTTAACTGCGCAAGTTCTACCTGGATCTTTCCTTTCCTGGTCTTCGCGCGGGCCGCAAAGATATCAAGAATGATCATCGTCCGGTCCATGACCTTTGTGTCCAGGGCATCCTCCAGGTTTTGAGCTGTGCCGGGAGAGCTCATCGTCACAGACAACTCCGGTCGCTCCGCTCTCCCAGACCATCTCCTTCAGTTCCTGGATCTTTCCTTTCCGTAGGTTCCCGGATGGATATTTTCCCGGTTCTGGATCACGGTCCCGACGGTCTCCGCTCCCGCGGTCTTTAAAGCTCTTTCAGCTCCTCCACGGATTCTTCCGTGTCATCGAGTCGTTCGTGCTGGCGGCAAACAGGATCACCCGCCCTGCTGCTCACCGATCTCTATCAATTCTGCCATTCTTCTCCTATCTCGTCACAAGAAACGCGATCTCATGATCCGCTTTCTCATCCTGTCCGTACTGTTCCTCATAGCTCCGGAACAGCTCCAGCGCTTTCTCATACTGCCCCAGGTACTCGTAACACACCGCCTGGTTGAAGGCGATCTCCTTCTTCGCCCTGTCATCGGAGAGTGCAAGTCCCGCTTCCCGTGCTGCAGTGCTTCCTCGTAATCGCCTTTTTTCATCGCCGCCATCATCCAGCGGTTATAGACTTCCGTGCTGGAAAATCCTTCTTCCACCAGCGTCTGGTAGATCTCATCTGCCTTCGTCTCATCTCCGGCCGTCATATAAGCCGCCCCAAGAGCTTCCATCGCTTCAGCATAGCCGGCAGCAATGTTTTTCGTCCGCCTTTGTTCCGGACTCCAGACGGTTTTCAGCGCCTTCCGCATCGCCGGAATTTGCGAGATCACCGCGCCCAGATAATAGTATTCCGCTCTCGGTTTATCCACCTTCACCAGCGTATCATATGTGTACGCCGCGGCACCGTAATCTCCCAGCATAAATTCTGCCTCACCGCGGTATTTTAATACATCGATCTCAAAGGATGAGACATGCTTTGTCTGATCGATCAGGCTGTCCAACTCCGCGACAGCGCCCTCATAATCGCCGTTCTCCATGAGAGCGATCCCGTTTTCCTTCCCCGCCTTCATCTCCTCTGTCACATGACCGCAGCCGGTAAGGAGAAAAGCATGCCAGCGATGAGAAGAGCTGATGCGATATGCTTTCGAACTTTCATGGAACTGCCGGTCTTCACAGACGACCGCAGCCGGTGCGTAGTTCAAATTCAGTACATCTTTTTTGATTTTCTCTTTTTCTGATTTTCGATAATATTTATACATTTTCAATTATATGTTTAATTTTGTTCTTTCTGTGATACTTCTGATTCTTCATCCTCCGCGCCTTCGGAAATATGCTCTGTCTCCTACGCGCGTGTCGTACTTCCGAATCCACCGTTTCACTTCATCGGCCTCGTCATCCACCGTGATGCCGTACTCCACAAAATCCCTGGGAAAAACCGGTTCCGGCTTCCACTTCCACAGTCTTTCCTTCACGGCTGTCGTTGGTGAGCTTCACCTGGATGTGGCCCTCGTTGTCGGATCCGTAGTAATCACTGTCGATGATCCCGACGGTATTGTTTAACTGCAGGCGGAACTTAAATCCAAGTCCGCTTCTCGATAGAGCTTTAACACCCAGCCATCGTCGATCCGTGCGCGGATCCCGGTAAGGATCTTTGTCATCTGACCAGGTTTCAGTGTGAATGCGGCCGGTGCGAAGAAATCATATCCGGCGGAACCTGGTGGTCGCCCGTTTCGAGGCGGATCCCGTCATAGATCTCCCTTTATCATATCGTCTTCGTATCCTGCGGGTGTTCCCCTGCCAGTCTTTTAAACTGCTCAAAGCTTACTTTTTCAAATTTCGCGATTCTCTGCATGTTGTCTCCTCTTACTCTCATTCTGACGCCCTGCTCTTCCTTTCCGGATCGGCGTGCGCTCCCGATCATTTCTCCTGTCGGACCGTCCGGATGTCTCCCACTACTATACCAAGAGCCCGATCCCATTTCAAGCATTTCAAACGAAAATCCGGCAGAACATACCACGTTATCGCGGCAGTGTGTCCACTGCCCGCAGTATATTCTGCCGGATCAATCCGTCTGTGACGTACAAAATCATCTTAAACTCAGATTCTCCGCTGCTATTGCAGCTATCGTGATCGGCATTCGCCGTTCGCCAATCTGCAAGCAGTTTCTGGCTCTCTTGCGCTCATTTCATCATATACGACAGCATCTCCATCCCGAAAATGATCACATAGAAAAGAAACTGGATTCAGATACACATATTTTTATACGATGTCGGCACTCCGTTCTGCTGCCCCATCTGCCACCAGTAACGGCGTCCGTCCCGAAGAAGAAATAGATCCCTGCCGCAATGAGGGCAGGACCCCATAAGAAAACTGGCAACGAAAACGCCGCTGCCGCCCAGGAAAGCCCCAGCGCAGAGAGCCGTCCTCCACCATCACGAGCAGCATCGAAAACG
>SCPP01000304.1_pt1 | contig 13757 bp, 22 predicted proteins | sample 6106811 | NCBI WGS metagenome assembly SCPP01 (sample SAMN10720449, study PRJNA508395) | human gut metagenome | isolation source: Participant 2 stool, 15 month | host: Homo sapiens | collected 2018
CCTATGGTCATTACTATGGCGCGTGAGTACGCATCCGGCGGCAGCGAATCGCACAGGCCGTCGCAGATAAGCTGGGTATCCCCCTGTACAATAAGGAGCTGATCACCCTTGCCGCCAAAAAAGCGGCCTGACCGAGGAGGCCATCGCCGCCAGCGAGAACCGCCAGCGCGGCAGCAGCTGATCTACAGCCTGTACATGATGAACAGCCATGCCCCTGGCCGACCAGGTCTATATTTTGCAGAGCAACGTCATTAAAGAGCTGGCCGCCCAGGGTCCCTGCGTCATTCTGGCTGCGGTGACTACGTCCTGCGTGACGCTAACGTGCGCGCACCTTCGTCTACCGCACCGCTGGAGACCCGCATCGAGTTTGCCAAGAGCCGCCCCGACGCCAAGGATATGCCCAACCGCCTGTGGGAGACCCAGCTGGCCAAGCATGACCGCGCCCGCGCGAGCTATTACAACTACTATACTGAAAACCGCTGGGGCGAGGCCAAAAACTACGACCTGTGCTTGAATGCCACCCTGGGCCGCGAGCCTGCGCTGACCTGATCGGGCCGCCGCCAGGGCTGTAGGAAACCGACAAGTAAAAGGAGCCTTTCACTATGCTGCGCTATGTCAAAACGGAATGATGCTGTTGAGCATCGCCTATATCGTCATCGGTATGCTGCTGCTCTCATCATGCCCGAGACCAGTCTGCTGGATCTGCAACATTTTGGTGTTGTGGTGCTTGTCACCGGCATCGTCTGCCTGATCCAGTACGCCCGCATCCGCGGCACAGGCTTTACCGCGCCGTTCATGCTGGTGGGCGGCGTTATCACGGCGGGCTGGGCATCTTTACGCTGGCGAAACCGCAGGTGGTGGCGAGCTTTCTCCCCATTGTTTCGGCATCTTCATCGTTGTTGACGGCCTGAGCCGCATCGGTACCGCCATTGACCTTGCCGGCACAAAGGGGCAGAAATGGTGGTTGCTGCTGCTGTTCAGCATCGTATCCGTTGCCCTGGGCGTAACGGTGCTGCACCCGTTTGGTGCGGCTGTCAGCGTCGTGATGGTGTGCGGTATTCTGCTGATCGTCGAAGGTGCGCTGAATTTGGCCTGCATTCTCTACGCCGCCATGGGCTGCGCACACTGGACCACGCATGGCCTCTGCCGCCGCCAATGCGGCCTTGGTGCCATCGGCGACGCCCTGGACGAGGCCAGAAGCCGCCGAGCGCGATGTCGGCAGCGACGGCCCTGTGGTGTACGACGCCGAGCAAGGATGTCGGAGGACGGTGAATAACCGTTCCGCACACCGTAGGGGCGCATTCTATATGCGCGCAGCGCCGTGCCATCAGCAAACGGGCACGGGCGGATTAGAATCCGCCCCTACAAGCTCCGTTTGTCTTTATTTTGTTTCCCGCGCGAAGGATCGCGAGTTATGTTTAAAGGAGAGAACCCTATCCATGTGACCTTATCATCGTAGGCGCCGGCCCTGCCGTATTTTCACCGCGCTGGAGCTGCTGCGCAAAAGCTGCACCCCACAAGATCCTGCTCGTCGAAAGGGCAAGCCTGTGGAAAGCGCGCCACTGCCCCAAGGATAAAACCGGCGTCTGCGTAAACTGCAAGCCGACCTGTGCCATCACCACCGGCTTTCCGGCGCGGGCGCATTCTCGGACGGCAAGCTGTCCCTGTCCTACCAGGTCGGCGGCGAGCTGCCCGACCTGATCGGCGAGGATTTCGCGCAGGAGCTATTGACTACACCGATAAAATCTACCTCGAGTTCGGCGCTGACCCCAAGGTTGAGGGCGTCTACGAAGGCCCCGATATCAAGGACATCCGCAAGCGCGCCATCCAGGCGGGCCTGCAGCTGGTTGACTGCCCCATCCGCCATCTGGGCACCGAGAAGGCCCAGCAGCTCTATTTAAACATCCAGAACTATCTGGCCGACGCGGGCGTCGAGATGCTGTTCAACACCGAGTGCGAGAACATCATCCTTGAGGATTCCGTCTGCAAGGGCGTCCGCCTGCGCGAGAAGGACGGCACCCGCGACGTGCTGGCGAAGCAGGTCGTCATTGCCACGGGCCGCCGCGGCGCGGACTGGCTGGAAAACTCTGCGCCGAGCACAACATCGCCCACAAGCCCGGCACCGTTGACATCGGCGTCCGCGTCGAGTGCCGCAACGAGGTCATGGAGAAGATCAACAAGGTCCTGTACGAGGGCAAGCTGATCGGCTACCCGGCCCCGTGGCGCAACAAGGTGCGCACCTTCTGCCAGAACCCCGGCGGCTTTGTCGCGCAGGAGAACTACGATCAATGATCTGGCAGTCGTCAACGGCCACAGCTTCAAAGAGAAGAAGAGCAACAACACCAACCTGGCGATCCTCGTCAGCCATAACTTTACCGAGCCGTTCAACCAGCCCATCGCCTACGCGCAGAAGGTCGGCGAGCTGACGAATATGCTGGGTGCGGGCCACATTCTGGTGCAGCGCTACGGAGATATCCTGGACGGCAAGCGCACCTGGGCCAAAGAGCTGGCCCGCACCAATGTCCGCCCGACGTTGAAGGACGCTGTGGCCGGTGATATTACCGCCGCCATGCCCTACCGCGCCATGGTCAACATCATTGAGTTCATCAAGATGGTGGACGAGGTCGTGCCGGCTTCGCCAGCCCCGAAACGCTGCTGTACAGCCCTGAGCTGAAGTTCTACTCCAACAAGGTCAAGATGGACACCGATCTGGAGACGAACATCGCGGGTCTGCACTGCCTGGGCGATTCTTCCGGCTGGACGCGCGGCCTGATGATGGCCTCCGTCATGGGCGTCCTGATGGGCCGCAAGCTGATGGAGAAGCACGGATTTTAAGGGTACGAGGAGGGTGTTCTTTCTTATAAGAAAAGAACCAAAAGAATTTAAACATAAGCAAGGGGAGAGCGCCGGGTGTGGTGCTCTCCTTTTGGCGGCAGTGGCGGCGGAGCATGCCGCCCTACGCCTCACTTTATGTCATTCGTAGGGCGGCATGCCCCCGCCGCGGGCAGGCATCCACTTTACTGCCAGCCTGTAGCGGCGGCGTCCCCGACGCCACCCACTTCCCGCAAAAATTGCAAAAATCTCCAAAACACCCGCTCCGTGTGACAACTTTGCAACATCCGGGGTGTAGGATAGGGGCAAACCAGGCACAGAAAGGAGCTTTGAGGATGAAAAAGTAGCTTTATTATTGGCGGCAGCCATGCTGGCGCTGGCCGGATGCGCGTCTGCGGGCGATACCGCGGCGGCTTCGGAGGCCGCACCGGCTGAGAGTACGGCGGAGAGCGCCGCGGCGGAGGACAGCACAGAAGCGGCGCTGCCGGGTGAGCCGCACCCCTCGGCCTATAGCGCCTGCGCAGTCAGCGGCAGCAGCGTCTATACGGCGGTCTCCCACTTTCAAGCAGCGAGGACAGTCTCGGCAGCTTTGATCACAGCACCGTCTACAAAACCGACCTTACCACCGGGCAGACCTATGAGATGTACCGCTCCGGCTCCCCAGCTTGCGTCCGCGCCGCTGATCATAGACGACACGCTGTATTTCATCTGCTACGACGGCGGTATGCTGGCCCTTCCGACGACGGGCGGTGAGGCGCGCGTGCTGCCGTTCTCCTACGACGACTGGATGCCTGTTTTACGCAGGTCACTACCTCTACTGCCGGAGCGTCAGTGCCGCGCCGTTCTGCCGTACCGGCGGTATGCGGTTTAACTTGGAAAACGGGGAGACCGCGCCGTGGAATATCCCGGTGGAGACAATGTACATTCCCGATGTCGTCGGGGACGCGCTGCTGCTCTGCCGCGTTGTCTCGGATTATCCGGTGCCCTACCCGACGACGACGAGATGTCCCAGGCGCTTTTGCAGAACACCACGCTGGAATACACCCTGGCCGACCCCGCGACGGGCGCGGTGCGGCAGACCTGCTTTACCCTCCCCTATGACATACCGCAGCCGGGGAACCTTACGATCTACACCTACCTTGGCAAGTGCGGCAGTGACTTCTATTTCCGCGCAGACCAGTGCGACGATGAGTACGCTTTGGTTTCCCAGTCCGTGCTGCGCATCGGCACGGACGGCACCGGACCGACCTTGGCATTACCAAAACGCCGGATTACCTGGATTACTGTGCGGTTTTGCAGGGCGATGAGGTGCGCTGGCTCCTGACCCGCGGCACCGACGGCATCTATCTGATTTACGACACGCAAGGCCATGAGATTGGCCGCAACGAGCGGCCCGCCGGGCTGGAGGCCTTCCCGCTTTGTATGCTGGACGACGGGCGCCTGCTGATGGTCGTCGGCTACGACTGGGAGCATGACAGCGCGGCCCGCTACGCCGTGATGGACGCCGACGAATTTCTGAACGGCGGGTCGGCATACCGCGAGATGACGTTTGCGGAGTGAACGGGCCCGCTGCCGCAGGTTTTCAATCACCGGAAAGGACGTACCCATGAAAACGAATAAGCTCATTCCCCTCATCCTCACCGCGGCGTTGGCGCTGTCCGCCTGTGCGTCGGCGGCGGATTCCGCAACCACAGCCGCACCCGCGGAGACTGCCGCCGCCACACCGGAACCGACGGCGGCACCTGAACCGGTGGGGCTGCACGCCCTTGCCGAAACTGGGCAGAACAAATTCGGCAATGTGATTTGTCAGACCCGTCCCGCCCTTGACGATGAGGGCAACTTTACTGGAACCGTCATTTACAAAACAGACCCTGACGCCAGACAGACAACCGCGCTCTACGAATACAACGATAGCGCGTATAGTACGTTATACCAATTTCTAGCAAACGACACGCTGTACGTCGTCATGTACCGCTATGACAGCGACACTAAGCTGCTTGCCGTTCCGTTGGACGGCGGCGAGGTTTGGAAATTCCGCTTGGCCCCAACACATGGGGTGCCAAGCTGTATGATGACCGCTATGTCTACTGTATGTCTTACAGCCAAGCGCCGACCTCTCCCACCTGTGGATGCGCCTTGACCTGAAAACCGGGGCAAGCGAGAAATGGGACATCTCATCGAAACCTACGATGTACTCGGCGTGACCGATGGCGGCATTGTCACAAGCCGCATCGTTTCGGACTATCCTATCCCACTCCCGTCCGATTCCGAAATGCTCAGTGCCATCCTGCAAAACTCCACCTATGAGTTCGACCTGACGGACCCTGCCACGGGGCGGCCTATCCAAAGATTTTGAGTATCCTGCGACGGCACACCTGAGGGGACGGCTATATCACCTACACCTACGCGGGCAAAACGGAAAGCCGATTTCTATTTTATCGCCGACCACATGACACCGTCTTACTGGACCGGCTCCTCCGTCCTTTGCATCCACAGTGACGGCACGCAGGAAGATTTGGGCATTATGACGGCGCAAAGTTTATTCGCCCGATGCACCAAAACGAAGCGCTGCGGTGGTTTATGGTTCCGAACGACGACACTCCCGCACTTACACGTTCTACGACTTACAGGGCAATGAAATCGGACACAACGCCGCCCCGCGGGCGTTGACGTGGCCCTTATTATGGAATATCTTTGGACGGCCGCGTTGTGCTGACCTCGGGGCGACCCGCGCATAATTATGCTGCCAATTACGCCACCATCCCCGCCGACGCATTTTGAACGGGAGTACGGAGTATACGGAGATGGAGTTTTTGGGGTGAGTGTCATTGCCCGGGCGGTTTTACCGGCCGGGAGGCAGGCACGGTCGGGGACGCCGACCTACAGGCTGGCCGTGGGGCTGGCTGCCTGACGGCGGCCAGAGGACTGCCCGCCGTGGCCGTTTCGTTAGCATAAAACAAAGCCAGCCGCAATGTTTTCCACATTGCGGGGGCTGGGCTGTTCGCTTTAAGACATGAACCGGTCTTTCAGGTTCTTGAAGAAGTTCTTGCGCTTCTCATAGTTCTCGTCCTTCAAGCTGTCCTCAAATGCCTTCAGGGCTTCGCGCTGGGTGCGGTTCAGCTTCTTGGGAATCTCCACATCCACGATGACATACTGGTCACCGCGGCCGCGGCCGTTCAGATATTCGATGCCCTGGCCGCGCAGGCGGAACTTCGTGCCGCTCTGGGTGCCCTCGGGAATCTTCTGGGCGACCTTGCCGTCCACGGTGGGGACCTCAATTTCAGCGCCCAGGACGGCCTGGGAGTAGGTAATGGGCACGCGGACGTAAACGTCGTAGCCGTCGCGCTCAAACACGGCATCGGGCTTGACCGTCACATGGACGATCACGTCACCGGCGGGGCCGCCGTTGGTGCCTGCGTCGCCCTGGCCGCGCAGCGCGATGTTCTGGTCGTCGTCGATACCGGCGGGAATCTTGACTTCCAGCGTCTTGCGGGCGCTGGTCTTACCGGTGCCGCGGCAGGTCTTGCAGGGGTTCTTGATGATGGTGCCGCGGCCGCCGCAGTGGCTGCAGGGCTGCTGGCTCTGCATCACGCCAAAGGGCGTGCGCTGCTGGGTCACGACATAGCCGCGGCCGCCGCATTCGGTGCAGGTCTCGGGGCTAGTGCCGGGGGCACAGCCGTTGCCGTTGCAGTCCGGGCAGGTCTGCTGGCGGTTCAGCGTCACCTTTTGGCGCAGCCGTGGGCCGCTTCCTCAAAGGTCAGGACGACGCTGGCCTGGATATCGTGGCCCTTGCGCGGGGCGTTGGGGTTGGAGCGGGTCGAGCCGCCGAAGCCGCCAAAGCCGCCGCCGAAAATATCGCCGAAGATGTCGCCCAGATCGACGCCGCCGGCGCCGCCGAAACCGCCAAAGCCGCCACCGTAGCCGCCGCCGGGCTGGCCGGCCCCATAGTTGGGATCGACCCCAGCGAAACCGAACTGGTCATAGCGCTTGCGCTTGTCCGGGTCGGAAAGAACATCGTTGGCCTCATTGACCTCCTTGAACTTTTCCTCGGCGTCCTTGTCGCCGGGGTTCAAGTCGGGTGGTACTTTTGGCCAGCTTGCGGTAGGCGCTTTTATCTCGGCATCGGTGGCGTTTTGCCGATCCCCAGCACCTCGTAGTAATCACGTTTTTCTGCCATAGAATCTATCCCTCTATTTATGGGTTGTGAAAGGCTCTTGCGGGAAGCTGTCCGGAGCGGACTGATGAGTGAACCTGCCGGATATTGCCCGCAAACAGGCAATCCCGGCAGCTTGGCATCCGGCCTTGCTGCGCACGGCCACCTTCCCCGGGGGGAAGGCTTTATTTTAACTTTCTCTATAACCCCAAGGGCCGCCGCCGGGTTTGCCCAGCGGCGGCCTTATTATGGGTTTGTTACAGCTCAGACCTCGTGGAAGTCAGCGTCAACGGCACCGTCATCCTTGGGCTGGCTGCCGGCGTCGGGGCCGGGCTGGGCACCGGGCTGCTGGCCCTGTGCCTGGGCGGCCTGCTGGTAGACCTTCTCGCTGATGGCGTAGAAAGCCTTCTGCAGGTCATCCTGCTTTGCCTTGATGTCATCGATGCTGCCGGACTTCAGGGCCCTTCAGGGCGGAGAGCTTCGTCTCGACTTCGCTCTTCTCCTCAGCGGAGACCTTGTCGCCAAACTCGCCCAGGGCCTTCTCGGACTGGAAGACCATCTGGTCAGCGTTGTTGCGGACGTCGACCTCTTCACGGCGCTTCTTGTCCTCAGCGGCATACTGCTCAGCGTCCTTGACAGCCTTGTCGATGTCGTCCTTGCTCATGTTGGTGGATGCAGTGATGGTGATCTTCTGCTCTTTGCCCGTACCAAGGTCCTTGGCGCTTACGTTCACGATACCGTTGGCATCAATATCAAAGGTAACCTCGATCTGAGGAATGCCACGCGGTGCCGGAGCGATGCCGTCAGATGGAAGGTTCCCAGGCTCTTGTTGTCGCGGGCAAACTCACGCTCGCCCTGCAGGACGTTGACCTCAACGCTGGGCTGGTTGTCCGCTGCGGTGGAGAAGATCTGGCTCTTCTTGGTCGGGATGGTGGTGTTGCGGTCGATCAGCTTGGTGCATACGCCGCCGAGGGTCTCAATACCGAGGGACAGCGGAGTAACATCCACCAGCAGCAGGCCCTTGACGTCGCCCTGCAGAACGCCGCCCTGAATGGAAGCGCCGACAGCAACGCACTCATCCGGGTTGATGCCCTTGAACGGCTCGCAGCCCAGTTCCTTCTTGACAGCATCGTAGACGGCGGGGATACGGGTGGAACCGCCAACCAGCAGGACCTTGGACAGATCAGAAGCCTTCAGGCCGGCATCAGCCAGAGCCTTGCGGACGGGGTCATGGTGCGCTCGACCAGATCAGCGGTCAGCTCATTGAACTTTGCGCGGGTCAGGGTCATATCCAGATGCTTGGGGCCGTTGGCGTCAGCCGTGATGAACGGCAGGTTAATGTTGGTGGAAGTGGCGCTGGACAGCTCGATCTTCGCCTTCTCAGCGGCTTCCTTCAAACGCTGTGCAGCCATCTTGTCCTTGCGCAGGTCGATGTTGTTTTCCTTCTGGAAATCCTCAGCCATCCAGTCGATGATGCGCTGGTCGAAGTCATCGCCGCCGAGGTGGGTATCACCATTGGTGGCCAGAACCTCGGTAACGCCGTCGCCCATCTCGATGATGGATACATCGAAGGTACCGCCGCCCAGGTCGTAAACCATGATCTTCTGCTCGGATTCCTTATCAATGCCGTAGGCCAGAGAAGCAGCGGTCGGCTCGTTGATGATACGCTTGACGTTCAGGCCGGCAATGGTGCCTGCGTTCTTGGTGGCCTGACGCTGGCTGTCATTGAAGTAGGCGGGGACGGTGATGACGGCCTCGGTGACAGGCTCGCCCAGGTAAGCCTCGGCGTCAGCCTTCAGCTTGCTCAGGATCATAGCGCTGATCTCTTCGGGGTGTAGTCCTTGCCGCCGGCGTGGACCTTTCGGCGGTGCCCATCTTACGCTTGATGGAGGAGATGGTATTCTCGGGGTTAGTGATGGCCTGACGCTTTGCGACCTGGCCGACCAGACGCTCGCCGGTCTTGGTGAAGCCGACGACAGACGGGGTGGTGCGGGCGCCCTCGGCGTTCGCGATGACGACAGGCTCGCCGCCTTCCATAACAGCGACGCAGCTATTGGTAGTACCAAGTCAATACCAATGATCTTGCTCATAAATAAAACTCCCTTCAAATTTGCTTTGAATGCAGTGAATGTCAATTTATATGGAAACGAATCGTTTGATTCGGTTCGACGTGTTTTCTTGGCTCCCTCGGCGAGGAGCTGTCGCCAGCGACTGAGGGAGCGAGCCTTCCAAGGCTCTACCCTCCGCCCTGCGCACCTCCTGCAAGGGGAGGCAAATTAAGCGGTGCGTTATTCTGCGACGACGACCATCGCGTGGCGGATGATCTTATCGCCGATCTTGTAGCCTTTCTGGAAGACCTGCGTGACGCTGCCGCTCTCCTGGCCCTCGGCGGGGGGGGCCTGCGAAACGGCGTTCATGAGGTTGGGGTCAAACGGCTGATTCAGCGCTTCGAAGTCGGTGATGTTCAGCGTTTCCAGGGCCTTGGCGGCCTTGTCCAGCGTCATCATGACGCCCTTCTTGTAGTTCTCGTCGGTGCAGGCGGCGTTGGCGGCCATGTCCAGCGTGTCCAGGATGCCCAGGATCTGGGTCACGGCGTGGGACACACCGTCGTTGAACTTCTGGTCAGCCTCGCGCTGGGAGCGCTTGCGGTAGTTGTCATACTCGGCAGCGGTGCGGAGCAGCTGGTTCTTGAGGTCGGCGTTTTCTTTTCCTCCGCCTCCAGCTTGGCCTGCAGGGCCGCGGTTTCGTGTGGTGATGCGCCCTCGTGCTTGCCCTCGTTCTTTTCCTCGGCCTGGGGGCCTTTTTCAGGGTCTCCTGTGCGGGGGTCTCAGGCTTTTCAGCAGCCGCTTCCGTCTCCGGGGCGGTCTGTTTCTTTTTCGTGGCTCATTGCGGGTCTCTCCTTCTTCAATTATTGGCCCTGCCCGGCCATACTCTGCCCTAGCTTTGCGGCAAAGTAGTCGAGGATCGGCAGCAGCCGCTCATATTCCATGCGGGTGGAACCGATGAGCGCCACCGAGCCTGTCAGCCCGCCACCTGCCAGATACCGCTTGCTGACGATGCAGGCACCCGGCATCGCAGGGTCAAGGTCGCAGCCCAGCGTTGCGGTGATCTTGTTGCCTTCGGGGCGGATGAGCTCCGTCGCGGCCTCGTTGTCGGAAAAATCTCCAACAGCGTGCCAAGGTTCTGGCGGACATCCGGCATCTTTGCCAGGTATTGTGCGCCTTCCAGGCAGGCCTGCGGGCCGGTGGTGACAAGCGCCTGCGCGGCCATGATCACGGGGCGAGCCGCTCACCTGCGGCCAGCACCAGGCTGGCCATCAGCATGGGGCTTAAATCCTGCGGGGCGACGAAGGTCAGCCCGCGGTTGAGCAGCTGCGCGATATTGGCGGCGTCATCCCGGGACAGGCCGGTATCCACCCGCGCCACGCGGGTACGCACCCCGCCTGCGCTGGTGACTGCCAGCACCGCCGCGCTGTACCGCCCGACCTGCACAACCTCAAAGTGGGCGATGCAGAGATCCGGGGCCTGGGGCGTGGTGGCGGCGGCGGCGCAGCCGGTCAGATCGGCCAGGCAGCGGGTCGCGGCGGGCACGAGCTTTTCCGGCTCGGCATCCATGGCGGCGAACAAATCGTCAATGCGGCGGCGGTCCTTCTCCGGCAGGGTGCCGGACTTTGGCGCGTCGATCAGATGATCGAGGTAGTAGCGATAGCCTTGGGCACTGGGCACACGGCCCGCACTGGTGTGGGGCTGTTCCAGCAGGCCCAGCTTAGTCAGCGCCGCCATCTCGTTGCGCAGCGTTGCACTGGACAGTGCCATGTCAAAGTAGTTTGCCACAGGCCCGAACCGACCGGTTCGCCGCCGTTGGCATACAGGGCAACAATGGCTTCCAGTATACGCTGCTTGCGCGCGTCCATGGCCATGCTGCTCATCTCCTTTGGTTTGCTTTCGTTGTTTTGTTTAGCACTCTTTATCTCTGAGTGCTAAGTTAATTATATTCCCGTTTTGCAAACTGTCAAGGGTTTTTCCGATTTTTTGTAAGTTTAACAGTTTCGTCACAATCGGATTGGGCAGTTTCTATTATTATATGTAGGGGCCGGGCATGCCCGGCCCGCAGCCTGCACAAGCAGCCCATTCACGGGCAGTCACGTCAACCCGGGCCGGGCATGCCCGGCCCCTACGCTGCCATGCTTTTCACCTCCATCCACCGCGCCAGAAACTCTGCGGCGGTGGCGGCGGCGCGGACGGTCTGGCGTTGGGCGCGGCCTCGCGCAGGGTGCCGTGCAGCAGGACGCCGCCTTCGATGTCACCGTGTACCAGGATCGGCGCGGCGCACAGCAGGTACCGGCTGCCCAGCGGTTCCGCTCCGCGGCGGACGCCGGGGCCGTAGAGCTTGCGCCGGGTCAGCAGCGGCTCGATCCGGCGGGAGCGGTACGCCGAGCAGCTCGCCCTTGCCCGCTCCGGCGGCGGCGACGATACGCTCCGGTCACAGACGGCCACGGCGCAGCGCAGCCGCCGGGCCAGCACGTCCGCATAGACGGCGGCAGGCTCGCCGAGCTCGGCCAGCGGCGAATACTTTTAAATATGACCTCGCCGTTGCCGTCCGTGTAAATTTCGAGTGAATCTCCGGTGCGGATGCGCTGCGTTTTCCGAATCTCCTTCGATGACCACCCGGCCCAATCTGTCGATACGGCGCACGATTCCGGTTTCTCTCATACAAAATCCCCTGGTTTTTCTGGTAGTATCTGCGGGGTGCTTAAAAATATGTAAGGAGTTTGGTTATGGATCTATTGCAAACCACCCTTTGCTATCTCGAAAAAGACGGCGCGTACCTGATGCTGCACCGCGTCAAAAAAAACGACGTCAACCACGACAAGTGGGTCGGCGTCGGCGGCAAGTTTGAACCGGGTGAGGACGCGCCGACCTGCGCCCTGCGCGAGGTGCGCGAGGAGACCGGACGATGCACGCGCCGGTTTACCGCGGCATCGTGGATTTTTCTGTGACCCATGGCCCGCCGAGCGGATGCACCTGTACACCTGCACGGATTTTCCGGCGTGATGACAGACTGCGACGAGGGATGTTTAGAGTGGGTGGACAAGGCCGCCGTGCAGAATCTTCCGATCTGGCAGGGGACAAGATATTTTCAAGCTGCTGGCGGAGGACGCACCATTTTTCCATTTAGAGCTGACCTATGAGGGGGACGTGCTGGTGAAAGCGGTGCTGGATGGGGTAAGTTTGGCGCTGTGATAAACGGGCAGCGGCGGCATGAGGGCATGCCGCCCTACAGGCAGATGGTATACCTGCTACTATGGCAAACGGCCCGCGGGTCGTCGGGGACGCCGACCCCCACAACTCCCCGGTAGAACCGGGCATGCCCGGCCCGCAGCTTCGCGGGAGCAACCCGTTCACGGGCAATCACACACCCCCGGGCCGGGCATGCCCGGCCCTACCGGCAAAAAGAGCGTGTGCTTTCTGTGCACACGCTCTTTTCTTATGTCTCAATATGTCGTAATCGTCGTCCAAACGAAATAATGCGTCAAAATATCCTGATAGCCCCAGCCGTTGCGGGCGTAACCGATAACCCCGGCTCATGCCGCAGCCGTGGCCGTAACCGTACACATCAAAGATAAAGCAATCCAGATCGGCGTCATAGCTGACCGTGAAGCACTGGCTGCGCAGGCTGCGCCCGTCAACGCTCTGGCGGGCCAGCAGATTCTCGCGGAACCAGCGCCCGCTGACGGTGCCGACGCCGCGTCCGGGCCGACCTGAATCTTGGCGACCCAGCCGTACTGGTTGGCGCTCTTGATAGTGAACCAGCTGTTGGGGTCCACGCCTGCCAGGTCGATGCCCAGCTCGTCGCGGATGCGGTTCTCCAGCGTCTCGCGGGAGAAGCGGGCCGTGCCGCTGGAATTGCCGTTGGTGTTCCAGTTGCTGGAAACCTGCTGGTCATAGGGGCTGTCCACGGCCTGCAGCCAGGCGCGTTCACCGCCCCAGACCTCGGCAGACGAGGCTGTACCCGTGCTGGCAGAGGCGAAATACGGCGTGAAGCAGACCTGCCCATTGTAAGTCACCAGCACATGGGCAACCTCCTGGGCAGCGGCCAGCGCAGCTGCGCCCGGCTCTGCACCCAGCACCGACGGATAGCCCGACTGGCTTAAAATCCAGCAGTGGGTCGCTACGCACTGAGCCTTAGCAGGCTTCGGCGGGGGCGTTGGGGCCAAGTTCGTTTTGGGCCACCATCGCCAGGCAGCGCACCAGGTCCATCGTCTGGGCCGTGCCGTTCATCGTCACGTTGATGGTCTCCTGTGCCGCTGTTGTCGGGCTGAGGAGCCTCGGTGGGGCGGCTGTCGGCTCGGTCGTCGTCTCACCGGAGACGGCGGAATCCGCCAGGCTCGGTGGGCGCAGGCGTGGCGCTGGTCTTGATCGATCCACCGTCACGGTCTGCTCGGGCAGACTGCCCTCGGCGCCCTTGTTCAGGTCGGCCTCGCGGCGGAGGTCGAGCCGGCGTCGGTCAGACCCGCCAGCAGCTTGGTGCTGGCGGCTGTCCGTGATGGCCTGCAGGTCGTCCGCGCTGGGTCAGGTCCGCCGTGTCCGCGGCGGTGTCGCTGCCCGTGCCGCCGTTCTTGCGGGCGGCCTGGGCGGCGGTGCTCTGCTGGGCGTAGCGGTCCACGCTGGCCTGCACCAGCGTGCTGACCGTCGGCATCGGCTGGCCCTTGCGCTCATACTGGGCTGCCGTCAGCAGCGGCTCCTCCGCTGCCGCGATGGCCGAGGTGTTT
>SCPP01000112.1_pt1 | contig 13674 bp, 21 predicted proteins | sample 6106811 | NCBI WGS metagenome assembly SCPP01 (sample SAMN10720449, study PRJNA508395) | human gut metagenome | isolation source: Participant 2 stool, 15 month | host: Homo sapiens | collected 2018
AGCAGCAGCAGCATGCTGGTGCCAGCCACGCTGGTCAGGATGGAGGAGATGCGGTAGCCAGGCCGCTGCCCATGATCACACCGCTGATAATACCGGCCATGGCGCAGGCAATGCCGACGGAAACAGCGCTCTTTACCGTCTGGACAGGAATCTGGAGCCACTGCTCCTTGGTCATACGGGTCTTGGGGTTGATTTCCACCAGGACGAGAGTGACGATGATGGTCAGCAGGCCAGAGCGCACGATGGTCATATTGTGCAGGCCATGCAGAAGATCAGGAAGATCAGGGGCAAGCATGTAAATCTGCTTGAGCATGCTACGTACCTTGGGCAGTTGGGGCGGGGGATCCCCTTCAACCCATGCTTGGCGGCATAGATATCGACGCCAAAGAGGACGGCAAATAGAGAATAGCAGGGATCAGGGCGGCCTTTGCCACGGCGGTATAGGAATGCCCAGCATTTCCGCCATAATAAAGGCGGTGGAGCCCATGATGGGGGCATGATCGCTCCTCCGGTGGAGGCGGTGGCCTCAACCGCCGCGGCAAAATCGGGCTCAAAGCCGTTCTTTTTCATCATAGGAATGGTGAAAGTGCCGGTGCCGATGACATTGGCCGTGGGACTGCCGCTGATGGAGCCAAAGAAGCCGGAGGCCACCACACCACCTTGGCGGGCCGCCGCGCATGTGGCCGAACAGGGAGGTGGCCAGATTGGTCATATAGTCGCCGATGCCGGAGACGCTCATGATAGCGCCCAGCAGGACGAACAGGACCACATAGGAGGCCGAGGCATAGAGGGGAGCCGAAGATACCGTCTGTGGTCAGATAGACCAAAGAGGTGAACTTCTTCAGCGTCATGCCGGGCTGGTTGAGGAAGCCGGGAATATACTTGCCCAGGAAGGCGTAGGCCACAAAGACCAGGGTGATGATGACCAGGTTGCCCATCTTCCGGCGGCACGCCTCAAAGATAGCGATAATCAGAAGAATGGCAAACAGAATGTCGCTGGCGTACACAATTCCGGCGCGCAGTTGCAGGTTTCATCCAGGATGGTGATGTAGGCACAGCCGCCCAGGGCGAAGAGTATAATACCGAGAAAAATTTGCTCCCAACGCTTCTTCGACCATTGCATTGATGTAGAAGATCACCAGCAGGAAGCCCAGGTGGATCGACTTCTGCGCAATGCCCGGCATAGTGCCGAACGCTGCGGTGTAGAGGTGAAATGCTACAAAGCAGATGGCCAGGATCAGCGACACCTTTTAAGGCGGACTTCATGTGTGATTGATCCTCGCTTTCTGTATTTTATATAACAATTAATCCATTTTACCTTTACTGGCGAAAATAGTCCGATTCCCATTGTACCAAGACGCAGGTAAGCATAACGATGGGAGTAACCAGCTTGCCAGGGAGGAAGGAAAGGAGCTGAAGCTTATTCATTAGGACCATGATACCCGTAATCGGGAGGGCGACAAGCGCTAACTTTGGCTTTACAATTTGATTTGCAAAGAGTGCGCCAAACAGAGCCGGGAGCAATAGATTTAACGCATCCAAAACATGCTGAGGCAACAGACTAACAACATAGTTGCCTACAATAACACCGACTGTCAGGAAAGCAATATTGATAAAATGGAGACAGCAATACCAACAGTGGCTATATACCGCCTATTACAATATATTTACGGTACAAGGCACGGCAGCCAGCCGTGTCTTTTCCGCATCGTTGCCAAAGCTGTTAGAATGAGAGAGTCTTGGCCTGATGTATACCTCCGGACCAGCGCGTCCGTGACGAAGTCCGTCAGCCAGCCTCTCATTCGCAGCGTTCGATTTATGCAGGTTGAGCCACCTCCTTGGTGCGCCCGTGTCATCAAATAGATTGGATCGGCAATGGTGGAATGGCTGGTCGCCAAAACAAATCCATGATGAGGAGCGATCAATATGAATAATGTTGGGGATTGATGTTTCCAAAGGAAAGAGCATGGTATCCGTTCTCCGCCCTTTGGAGAAGTGGTAGCAAAACCATTTTCTATTGGTCACACCGGCAGTGAACTCAAGGAGCTGGCAGACTACTTGAAAAGCCTGGACGGTGAGACACGGGTAGTCATGGAGCACACCGGACGGTACTATGAGCCAGTAGCCCGCTTTCTTCATGATGAGGGCGTCTTCGTCAGTGCAGTCAATCCGAAGCTCATCAAGGACTACGGAAATAACACCCTGCGCAAAGTGAAAACAGACAAGGCGGATTCCCGCAAGATTGCCCGCTATGGGCTTGACAACTGGGCAGAATTGCGCCAACATACACCCATGGATACGATTCGAATGCAACTGAAAACACTGAACCGGCAGCAGAGTCTGTACTCCAAGACCAAGACGATGATGAAAAATAACCTCATCGCCCTTCTTGACCAGACCTATCCCGGTGTCAACACCCTCTTTGACAGCCCCGTCCGTGAGGATGGGTCGCAGAAGTGGGTGGACTTTGCCACGACCTTTTGGCATGTAGACTGCGTGCGGAACATGAGCCTCACTGCCTTTGCCGAGCGTTACCGCAAGTGGTGTAAACGGCATGGCTACAACTTCAGCCAGAGCAAAGCCGTTGAGGTCCACGCCGGAGCACAGGACCTGATCGCCATGCTCCCCAGGGACGCCCTGACCAAAACCATGGTCCGGCAGGCCATTGATGCGCTGAACGCTATCTCTGCCTCTCTGGAACGGCTCAAGGCTGAAATGCAGGCCCTGGCAGCGCAGCTCCGGAATATCCCGTCGTCATGGCCATGCACGGCGTAGGCGATTCTCTTGGCCCTCAGCTTATGGCGGAGCTCGGGGATGTGACCCGGTTTACCCACCGAAACGCCATTACCGCTTTCGCGGGTGTTGACCCTGGCGCTGACCAGTCCGGCACTCACGAGGCTAAGAGCACAAGGGTTTCCAAAAGCGGGCCGCCTGAGCTGCGCCGCGCCTTGTTTCTGGTCATGGACTGCCTTTTGAAAACCATGCCTCAGGATGACCCGGTGTACCGTTTCATGGACAAGAAACGAGCTGAGGGCAAACCCTATCTGGTCTACATGACAGCCGCCAACAAGTTCCTGCGCATCTACTATGGCAGAGTAAAAGAATACCTGGCATCTTTGGAGGGAAATTAAGGAAGCATCCTTCCTTGTTGGAGAACGATACTGCATTTACGCTAAAAACATCTTATGACAGAAAGAGAGCGATTAAGATGTTTTTAGACAATTTATCCACCTCCATCCTCAAATTATGTGATACTCGAAGACTCAGCTATGAAGCCGCCTCAGAACGATGCGACCTCAGTTCCAGGTACTTTGGCGACATTGCCAGAGGCAAAACCGCCCCAACAATTCTAACCTTGGAAAAACTCTGCGTTGGGTTTGCTCTGACGCCAAATGACTTTCTGATCTCCTCAGACATCTGGAGAGAAATGTCTTTCCGCAAGCCAATGTCAGTAGCTCAAATTCGTTGTTTTCACTCCATCTGCGGCCTTACTGGTTTCCCAGTCTGCCCTCAATGCGGGAGAACCCTCGAACGGGAATACCAACCTTACTGTGATCGCTGCGGACAATGCTTGGATTGGAAAGACTTCTCCAAAGCAACTATCATCCTGCCTCAGAAATAACTCCCTCGGCTACATATTTTCCTATCCGGCCAGCGCACTCTACCCGCTGGCCGCTTTTGCTATGCCCTTTTCCCGCCTCAATTTTTCTTCATCTCCTATTGACTTTTTATTTGCAGACTTCGTCACTACCTTCTTCGACGTTAGCAGCGCTCTGAGCGATGGATGCACAGGGAGCTCTCATGTTATTTACATTTCCCGAAAGAAAGCCCATATAAGTGCCTGCAATACCCAGTATGGCAAAGTAGGAGATTGGTTCATAGAAATATGCAGCGACTACTGCGGGGAGCTGAGCGGCGATACCAGCCATAACACCGCTAACAGATGGGAAAATACCCATAACGGCCAATCCAAGGCATGGACCAAAGGCTAAAACGATTCCAAAAGACTTAAACCACGCCCCCAGCGGATGGCAAAGGGCAAGAAGTCTGTGTGAAAAATCGAGGAAGTGTTTGGTTTATTTTCTGTCATAGAAATACCCTTTCAAGCGATGGAAGTATTAACCTTACAAGAAAAGGATCCAAGCAGCATGCCGCTAAACATGGCGATCATCATTCCAAATTTTCTAACCCATGCCACGTTTTTCTTTTACCATAGATTGCCAAGGCAAACATAATACCAAAACCAAAATAACCGTCATTGTTTGTGCATCGGGGCCGGCGAGAACAATGCCGCGATTAAAGCACTGATAGCCATAAGCGCCCATACCGCCAGCGACACTGATGACACTCATTTTTGCTTTGTTGTTGCCAGCTACCCGGTCACGCAAGTCACCCATTTTGTGTGCAAAAAGGGCAGAAACAAGAATCCAGCCAAGGCAGCAGATTACCATGGTATATACGGCGCAGGCAAATGCTTCCATAGTCATGTTAGAGGTTCCCAAGGTACATCCGACAGCAGAGGCTGCCCGATCAGCGGCAGAAAGCTCAAAGTTGACAGCGCCAATATAGGCTAATCGCATCCAGGCAATAGGGCCTCCCATGGAGCTGAGTAAAGCAATCATTCCAGTTACAATGATTAGGATGGACCGATTGAGGCCAGAGCGGAACTCCGAATCGCGCTTTTAAACTGACGCTCTGTAATACCCATTTTTCTTCCGGATACAATGGCTCTTCGAGATAATACAATCGCCTGCACGATTACTAACAATACGCCTGGAAGGACGGAAATCCACATAATAGGGTTATTTGCGACTTTCAAATACTCAAGCTCCAAACAATTCCTCTCTGTCAATTAGTAGGAAATGCGATAACTAGTCCAGCATCAGCCGTTTTGAAAGCAGAATAAACATTGGCATAGCAACCCTGAAACATTCTTCATCAATATCAAACTTTGGATTATGCCCCGCGTAATAATTCCTTTTAGACATTTCTGGCCAAAGTAGAACATACACGCATTATAATTCCTGGTATACCAGGAAAGTCCTCAACCCCATTGTGGGAGCAGGGCGGTATAGGACGTTTTCACGTCAACCAATTCCACTGCGGTGTTCTCAACTAATTGGGTCAACTGCTGGTCGCTGGTCAAGGGAGGCACTTTTGTAACATGCTCCAAGGTATAGGAACAACGACTTGCAGAACACAGGCCAGCTACGATTTCCTCCATCCGAGTCAAAACATAGGTGCGTACATCCTCTTCCAGCGTGCGCACGGTTCCAGCTAACACAGCCTCCTGCGGAACGACATTTTGATTCATGCTGTCCGGCCTGAACCGAACAAACAGAAATGACAGCGGCCTTTAATGGATCCAGCTCACGGCTAATAATTTGTTGAAATCCCTCGATAACTTTTGCAGCGAGTAAAATAGGATCTTTACCGGTGTGCGGACGTGCACCATGGCAACCTACACCATGGAGCCGTAAAGTAAATTCATCACCACCACCGTTTGAAGGGCCGTAGCATACCTGAACTTGACCGACATCTACATCCAGTACTGCATGCTGACCCAGAATGTAATCCGTGCCATCCAGCACACCTGATTGACAGACAAGCTTTGCCCCTTCTAACAGTTCTTCCGCAGGCTGAAACAAGAACTTTATTGTTCCACAAAATTCAGTACGATGATCGGAAATATAGTTCGCAACACCAAGAAGATTTGCAGTATGGGCATCATGGCCGCAGGCATGACAGACACCTGAAATTTGTGAGCGGTAGGGTACATCTTTGGCATCTTGGATTGGAAGTGCGTCCATATCTGCGCGCAGGACAACTGTTTTGCCAGGTTTATTGGTATGTAGTGTTCGAAAAACCGCTGTACCAGCAAAATTACGCTGCACATCAAGGCCGAACTTTGTTAGGAGATCTGCAATCAAGTTAGAGGTACGGACTTCTTGGAGTCCTAGCTCTGGGTGCATATGGAGATCCCTGCGCCAAGAAATGACCTTGGGTAAATAGGTTTCGAGATCGGGAATAGACATTTTAGACTCCTTCCCCATATGGGCACATGAGGTAGTTAGGGCATGAACACGAGGAACAGACCCAGTGTACGGCGGCAGTCCACATAGAGCTTGCCGTCCTTGTGGAAGTAATTCAGGTTCAGATCATAGGCGCGCTTTTCCACAAATTCCAGGTGGCAGCCGGAGAAGGCGGCGGCCACGATGGGCAGCTTCAGGCCGTCGTTGCGGGCTCGCAGCCGAACTCGGCCACGTAGGCGTCGTGATCCCCCAACTGATAGGTGTCCAGGTTGAAGCCGGTGTCAGTGGCCCCTTGGCGGCGTTGTAGAGCTTGGAGATGGCGGCGCGGCCTCAAAGCGCTCCTTGCTGTCGCAGTAGCCGGTGATGTAGGCCAGGCGCTTGGCCGTTGATGTGGGGAATTTGGTCTCGTTCTTGACGATCAGCTCCTTGGCCAGATGGGTGGTGCAGCCGAAGAGAATGTCGGTAAAGGGCTCGTAGTTCTGAATAAAGAAGGTCTGGTAACCGGCCTCGCCCTCCTTCTCACCGTAGCGGACATGCTGGCGGAAGGGGTTGTTGATCTCGCCGATGGTCTCAATGCCGCCCTCGATCAAAGCGTTGCGCATGGGATTGGGGTCAGTCCCCTTGACGCTCAGGCGATAGGAGTGGACCTTGGGCAGATTGGTGGCGGGGACGGACTGGGTCAGCCAGGTGATGGTGGTGTTCAACTGGTAGGTGCACAGCTCAAAGTAGGAGTTCTCAAAGATGAAGTGCACGGTGCGGTCGGTATAGCAGTCGGCGGTGGTAAAGCCCAGCTTGGTCACCAGGTCGATCGGGCGGTCGCGGTGGGTAGTGGCGATGCTGAAGTGGTCGATACAAAACGGTACCTTTTCTCTAACATGTCATAGCCTTCTAATCCATTCTGGTCGTGTTTCCGGGGAAATTACCGGGCCATGCCGCGCTTCCTGGCGGCCTGATAGAAGAGGTCCAGAGCGTCTGCCAGGGTCTTGCGGGGCAGGCGACGTTGATGCGCTGGTAGCCGGAACCGGCCGCGCCGAAGTCGGTGCCGTTGTCCAGGTAGAGCATGCACTCGTCGGTGAGGAACACCTTCATGTCTGCGTCGCTCATGCCGAAGCAGCGGAAGTCGCACCAAACCAGGTAGGTGCCCTCCAGCTCGGTGACCACAACTCCGGGAAGTGCTGGGCGAAGAAGTCGCGGACATACTCGTAGTTGCCCTTGATGACCTGGATGAGCTCCTCCAGCCACTCGGCCGTGGCGGTAGGCGGCCTCGTGGGCCACGGGGCCGAAGCGCTCGATGTGCATGAAGGCCTGGAGGCCCATCTGCTTCTGGAACTTGGCCCGCACCTCGTCGTTGGGGATGATGATGCTGGCGTAGCACAGGCCAGCCAGGTTAAAGGTCTTGCTCAGGGAGGTGCAGATTACGCAGTTGTCGGCAAACTCTTTGCCCAGGGAGGCATACACAATGTGTTTGTATCCGGGCTGGATCAGATCGTGGTGGATCTCGTCGGCCACCACCATGACGCCGTACTCGTTGCAGATCTCGCCCATCCTGCGCAGCTCCTCCTCCGTCCAGACGCGGCCGGTAGGATTCTGGGGAGCAGATGAAGAACAGCTTGGCCTGCTTGGCCTTCTCACGGAAGTCGTCGAAATCCACGGTATAGTGGCCCTTCTCGTCCGCCACCAGGCGGTTTTCCAGCACCTTGCGGCCGGTGTTTACGGTAGCGCCGGTGAAGTGATGGTAGTCGGGGTCTGGATCAGGATGCCGTCGCCGGGCTGGGTAAAGGTCCAGACGGCGTTATAGAGGGCGGGAACGACCTGCTCGAAGGGGACGATCCAGTCGGGCTGAACGTCCCAATCGTGACGGGTTTTCATCCACTGGCAGCAGGACTCCCGAAAGCTGTCGGTCAGGCGGTGGTAGCCCAGCACGCCGAAGTCCGCCTCGGCTTTGATTGCGTCAATAACGCAGGGGCGGTGCGGAACTCCATGTCGGCCACCGACAGGGGAACGATGCCCGGGGGCTTATTGCCCTTGGAGTCCTTCATGATGCGGTACTTTCCGGTGCCGCGGATGGCCGGATCGCGGTCAATAATCGTTTCAAAATCGTATTTCATCGCGCATTCTCCTTTTCCAAGTCAATTTACGGCTGATAAAGAACGCCCTTCTCAGGCTTGATGCCGAGAATCTCGCGGGCCTCGGCGGCGGTGGCAATCTCACGGCCGGCCAGGATACCAAGCTTGACCGCCCGCTCCACCAACTGGGCGTTGGTGGCGTATTCGCCCTTCTTCATAAACACGTTGTCCTCCAGACCGACGCGCAGGTTGTCGCAGCCGGCGGCCAGACCGGCCAGCATACAGGGCATGTGGGCCTTGCCGATTCCGGTGATCGACCAGGTGGAGCCCTCCGGCAGCTTGGAAACCAGATGGTTGATCGAGTCAATATTGCCCGGCATACCACCAGGGACATCCAGAACCAGCTGGTAGTGGAGGGGCCTTCAGGACGCCTTTTCAGGTAGTAATCCACGTTGCCCAGCATACCGGCGTCAAAGATTTCAATTTCGGGCTTGATGTCCAGCTCCTGGGTGAGCAGGCCCAGCCGCTCCAGGAAGGGGCGTGTTCAGAAAGATGTAGCTGTTGGCCCAGTTGAGGGTACCAGGGTCATAGGAGCACATCTCGGGCATCAGGATGGGCAGGTGGGCCACCCGCATATCCTCGGAGAACTTGGTGCCGGAGGTGGTGACATTGATGATGGCATCCAGGTGGTTGGTGCGCAGGGCTTCCCGGATCATGGAGACCACCTGCACAAAGCGGCTGGTCTCCATGGTGTTCGCGCCCTCGTCATCGCGGACATGGATGTGCAGGATGCAGGCGCCGGCCCGAACTGCGGCCAGAGAATCGGCGACCAGCTCCTCCGGCGTCAGGGGGACGTAGGGGGACTGCTTGCGGGTGGTACCGCCGCCGCAGAGGGCGCAGGTGATCATAAGCTTGTTTGTTTTCATAATTGGATCTCCCTTTCCGTTCCATCAAAACGACTTAAATTGCGTGCTTTATTGGAGAATCGGTATACCAGTGGAGCCAATATAGCACTTATGCATACAATTTGTAAAGATGCAACTTGCCATTTCTCTGTTATGACCAAGGAAAAGCGACGGCTTTTGTCAAATGTAACGATTTTTATTTTGTGTATTCTCATTGCTGAGTGAATCTGCTATAATTCGGATTGGTATATAAAAAAAAAAAAAAAAAAGAGATAAAAATGGAATATTAGCAAAAATACTACATAAAAAAATATGTGCGCCTGCTATTGCGCGGAATACCGGAATGACATGGTGCGGTATTCCAAAAGGCGCGTTTTGGCTGGACCAATGGGACAGCCAGGAAGAGTCCGAATGCTTACAAAACAGCTTTCCGATTTTCTATATGAAGTCCGCTATGAGAGTCTGCCCTCCAAAGCGGTGGACAACGCAAAGCTCTATCTGGAGGATCTGCTCGGCGTGGCGGCAGCCGGCTCAGTTCAGCCGCAGGGGGGTATCTGGCGCAGCTACTTTGCCGCCGGGGACGGACAGCAGGAGGCGACCGCCTGGAACAGCGGACTGGAGCGGTTCTCCTGCGAACATGCTGCCGCGCTGAACGCAGCGTGCGCCCATGTCATGGATATGGACGACGTGCACAACGCCTCCATCACCCACCTGGGGGCGGTAACCATCCCCGCGGCGCTGGCGGTGGGGCAGAGGCTTCACCGCTCCGGGCGTGAGGTGCTGGCTGCCATTGCCGCGGGCTACGAGATTGGCGCACGGGTGGGGAGGCCATCAACCCAGGCTCCTACCACTACTGGCATACCACTGGAGTGGTGGGGGCGCTCTGCTCTGCCGTGGCGGCGGGCAAGCTGATGGGGCTGGACCGGAAGAAACTGCTGCACGCCATTGGCTCGGCAGGGACGCAGGCGGCCGGCCCGTGGCAGTTTTTGGAGGACGGCGCCATGAGCAAGACCCTGCACACCGCCAACGGTACCCTCTGCGGCCTGCGGTCGGCCCGCCTGGCGGCGCTGGGCTTTACCGCTGCGGAGGACATTCTGGCGGGAGACCGGGGCCTGCTGGGCGCCATGACGCCGGATAACCACCCGGAGGCGCTGACGCGGGCGCTGAGCTGGGAAAACTGCGCCCTGCTGACCAACTCCCTGAAGCCCTACGCCTGCTGCCGCCACACCCACGCGGCGGACTACTGCGCCCAACTGCTGCGGGGGGAGCACCGGCTGGAGCCGGAGCACATCACCCGCATTGTGGATCACACCTATCAGGTGGCAGTCAACACGGTGGACAATCCGGAGCCATCCACCCCCTACGGCTACAAATTCAGCGGCCAGTACTGTACCGCGGCCATGCTGGTGTACGGCCACCTGGGGAGTCCGCCTTCACGCCGGAGGCCACCTCCGACCCACGGGTGCGGCGGCTGATGGACAAGATTACCCTGGTGTGCGACCCGGAGCTGGAGGCCAGCTATCAGGCGGACCGCAACCGGTGGGCCCACCGGTTGGAGGTAACTCTGGAGGACGGCCGGGTGCTCACCCGTCAGGTGGAGTACCCTATGGCGACTTCAATAACCCCTTTACCTGGGCCTATGAGCACGAAGTTTCACACCCTGGCCGACGGGGTTCTGGGCCCGGACCGGGTTGCCGCGCTGGTTGAGCGGCTGCCGCACCTGGAGGAGCTGGATGATATAATCCGGCTGTTTGAGGGGCTGTAAGCCCTGCCTCAGCGGGCGGCCGCCGGAACGGCGGCCCATTACCTACGAATGGAGCATTGCGCTATGAATCAGAACGAAGCACTTGTCAAATCCGCCATTCACGACGCGGTTATCCGCGCCGTGACCGAGATCTCCGCCGATGTGAAGGGGCTGCTTAAAGACGCACTGGCCCGGGAAACGAATGAAACCGCCCAGAGCATGCTCCGCTCCATGGTGGACAACCTGTCCATCGCCAAGGAGGGACAAGGCGGTGTGCCAGTCGCCCGGCTACCCCACAACCTGGCTCTCCTTTGGAGACGGCAACCTGCCGGAGTGCGCCAGGGAGGCCGTTTCGGAGGCCGTGGCCGAGGCCACGAAGAAGGGCTACCTGCGCCCTCCATGGTGGATCCCTGACCCGGGAGAACTCGGGAAACAACACCGGCAAGGGCGTGCCCAATATCGAGTATGAATACCACCCCGGCCAGAAATACGTCGACTTCATCATCAGCTTTAAGGGCTGCGGCTGAGCTGGGCAACGCCATGCAGATTATGACCACCGCCAAGCTGGGCAAAACCTCTCCGGCCTGAAGCGCTTCATCCTGGAGACCGCCGTCAACGCCGGCGGCAAGCCTCCCCTACGGTATCGGCATCGGAATCGGCGGCCAGATGGACATTGCCGCCAAGCTCAGCCGCAAGGCCATCTCCACCCGCCGGTGGGACGACGTGAACCCCGACCCCGAGCTGGCCGCGCTGGAGGCGGAGCTGAAGGACGCCATCAACGGCCTGGGCCTGGGCGCGGCGGGTACCGGCGGCGACACCGTCTGCCTGGCCCTCAAGATGGGCGGGCCCACACCCACACCGCCATCGCGCCGGTGGCGATCAACTTCCACTGCTGGGTGGCCCGCCGGGCCGGTATCCGCATCTACGACGACGGCCGCGTTGAGAAGATGCTCTGATTTCCAAAACGGCAAAAAGGTATAGTAAGGATGGCTACTTATCATTTTTCCACACCTCTCCAGGAAGAGGACATGCGCAAGCTGCACGTGGGAGACGTGGTGTATCTGACCGGGCATGTATTTACGGCCCGTGACATGGCTCACCTGCGTATCCGCGGCCTGCTGGAGGAGGGGAAGCCCTGCCCAGGACTTTGCCGGCGCTGCGGTGTTCCACGCCGACCCGGTGGCCCTGAAAACGAGGACGGCTCCTGGCGGCTCAACGTCATCGGCCCCACCACCTCCATCCGTATGGAGCCCTATGCCGATGTAGTGGGCCGGATGGGGTACGGGCGGTCATCGGAAAGGGCGGCATGGACGCCGATACCCTGCGGGCCTGCGGCCAGTACGGATACGTGTACCTCCAGGCGGCCCCGGCTGCGCGGCCAAGCTGGCCCAGGGCATTGAGCGCATTAACGACGTGACTTGGTTTGCGCTGGGCATGCCAGAGGCCGTGTGGGACCTCCAGGCCAATGAGTTCGGCCCCTGGTGGTGGGCATGGACACCCACGGGCAGAGCATCTACAAAAATCTGAAAGAGGCCGCGCTGCACAAGATCGACGAGGGCCTATCCCGCCTGAGGGCGGACGAAAGGAGACGCGAGACAGGATGGACTACCGGATAGAACGGGACTCAATGGGGAGATGGAGGTCCCCGCGGACCGCTACTGGGGTGCGCAGACCCAGCGGAGCTATCAGAACTTCCAGATCGGCACGGAGAAGATGCCGGAGGAGATTGTGCGGGCCTTCGGATTCTGAAGAAGGCGGCGGCGCTGGCCAACCACAGCCTGGGGAAGCTGGACGATGAAAGGCTGGGCCTGATCAGCCGGGCCTGCGACGAGGTGGTGGCGGGGAAGCTGGACGGGCACTTCCCGCTGGTGGTGTGGCAGACGGGCAGCGGCACCCAGTCAACATGAACGTGAACGAGGTGGTGGCCAACCGGGGCAACGAGCTGGCGGGGAAGAAGCTGCTCCACCCCAACGACCACGTAAACATGTCCCAGAGCTCCAACGACACCTTCCCACGGCCATGCACATTGCGGCGGCGGTGGCGCTGGAGGACAAGCTGCTGCCGGCCATTGACGGGCTGGTGGAGACCTTCCGCCGGCTGGAGGGGAGAACGGGACGTGGTGAAGAGCGGGCGGACCCACCTGCAGGACGCGGTGCCCATCACCCTGGCCCAGGAGATCAGCGGCTGGCGGACCAGCCTGGAGAAGGACAGGGCGATGGTGGAGCTGGCGCTGCCCGGCCTGCGGGAGCTGGCCCTGGGCGGGACCGCCGTGGGCACCGGGCTCAACGCCCCAAGGGCTTTGACACGGCCGTGGCCGAGGCGGTATCGGAGACGGGTAAGCCCTTTGTCACGGCCCCAACAAGTTCCACGCCCTCACCAGTAAGGACGAGCTGGTGTTCGCCCACGGGCGCTCAAGGCCCTGGCGGCGGATCTGATGAAAATCGCCAACGACGTGCGCTGGCTGGCCTCCGGCCCCGGTGCGGCCTGGGGAGATCCATATCCCGGAGAACGAGCCGGCTCCTCCATCATGCCGGGCAAGGTCAACCCGACGCAGTGCGAAGCTGTAACGATGGTGGCCGTGCAGGTGATGGCCAACGACGTGGCGGTGGGCCTGGCGGCCTCCCAGGGCAACTTCGAGCTGAACGTGTTCATGCCGGTGTGCATCTACAACTTCCTCCAGTCCGCGCGGCTGCTCACCGACTGCATCCGCTCCTTTAACGACCACTGCGCCGTGGGCATCACGGCCAACCGGGAGAATGCCGCCACAACCTGCACAACTCCTCATGCTGGTCACCGCCCTCAACCCCTACATTGGCTATGACAACGCGGCCAAGACCGCCAAGAAGGCCCACGCCGAGCACATCTCTCAAGGAGGCCTGCGTCAGCCTGGGCTTCCTCACCGCCGAGCGGTTCGACGAGGTGTTCCA
>SCPP01000285.1_pt1 | contig 13670 bp, 29 predicted proteins | sample 6106811 | NCBI WGS metagenome assembly SCPP01 (sample SAMN10720449, study PRJNA508395) | human gut metagenome | isolation source: Participant 2 stool, 15 month | host: Homo sapiens | collected 2018
GCCTTTCTATGAAGACAGAGCACCTTCTGACCGGCGGCATCCCAGCGGTATGGGTCCGCCGCAGCACAGGATACCTGTTTCTCCACGGCCAGATGGGCTGCAAGGAGGAGGCGGAGGAGTTCGCCCAGGTGGTCTGCCCCAAGGGCGGCAGGTGCTGTCCATCGACCTGCCCGGCCATGGGGAGCGCCGGGACCGGGGCGGGGAGCTGCTCCCATGGACCGCAGTGCCGGAGATTCAGACGGCGCTAGATTGCTTGGCCGCCGCTGGGAGTCGGTCTCCTGCGGGCCAGCATCGGGGCTTATCTCGCAATGCTGGCCTGGGAGGATCCGGCCCGCGCCCTGTTGGTCTCCCCATCTTGGACATGGAGGAACTGATCCGGACCATGATGGGCTGGGCTGGTGTGACGGAGGAGGAGCTCCGGGCACGGGGAGAGATCCCCACCTCCTTCGGCCAGACCCTGTCCTGGGAGTACCTGACCTGGGTGCAGAAGCACCCGGTCCCACATGGAGCTGTCCCATCCGCATCCTCTATGGGAGCGGCGACAGCATGATGCCCCGACGGACCGCCGAGTGCCCGGCGGCACAACGCGGAGCTGACTGTAGCAGAGGGCGGGGAGCACTGGTTTCATACCCGGAACAGCTTGCGGCGATGCGGGAATGGGCGGAGAGAACCGTGAACACGGAATGTACCAAGGGAGGCCTGATGCACGGGTGGTCATGGAGCGCACAGCATCCCGTCCCAGTGCCTCCGCCACAGCCTGCTGTCCGGCGAGTTTGAGGTTATTTTGAATTTCTTTCCGGCTTTAAAATTCTTCTTGACAGGCGCTTTGGTTTGTGGTATCCTAAGTAAGCACTTGAGACTGGAGCCACCCAGATGCCGGAGTGGCGGAATTGGCAGACGCCGGGACTTAAAATCCCGTGGAGCAATCCCGTGCCGGTTCGATCCCGGTCTCCGGCACCAAATATCGCGGGATAGAGCAGTTGGTAGCTCGTCGGGCTCCATAACCCGGAGGTCGGAGGTTCAAGTCCTCCTCCCGCAACCATAGAAAAACCCAGTGATTGCAAGGCTTTGCGGCCTCGGTCACTGGGCTTTTGCATGGAGCGGGCAAAAGCGGGACTTTAGCGGGACTGTGTCCCTGATTTTGCTGTGCCGTGGGCATTAAAAGAACGGCCCAGGCATCCACGCCCAGGCCGCTCTATACGATAGGTTTACCTTGTACTTTCCGGCGCAGGCCAGAATAATCATGACTGGCAGCGCCAGAATAGAAGATAATCATAAAGCCCACCTTGCCTCTATGGTATCACTACGCCTGTTTCCTGTAAAGCAGATTGTCCAGGGTGTCGCTTGCCTTTCGTCGCTCTTGGCAAGCACATGGCTGTAAATATCCAGCGTGGTTGAAACTTTGGCGTGTCCCACCGCTTTGAAACGGTGAGAATAGTCCACGCCCTGGGCGATCAATAGACTGGCCTGTGTGCCGGAATTTGTGCGGGTGGATAGGCGAAGTCGTGGCGTTTGGAGAATTATAAAGCCAGTCTGTGGGGCTGTCTGCATCGGCCCGCCGTTCTCCGCCGTCAGAACATAGCCGGAGAGTGATCCCCAGTTTTAGGAATGTGGCTGCCTGCTCCGCCCTCCAGCGTTTCAGAAGGGCCATAACAGAAGGTGAAACGGAAACATAGCGGTTTTCCTGTCTTTAGCGTGGTGCTGATTGCGCCGCTCTCCGGCGTATAAACACGGTTCTCGCAGAGATACAGCTTGTTTCCGCCCAGTCTACACTCCCCAGCGTAAGCCCATGATCTCGCCACGGCGGGCACCTGTGGCAATCAAAGCTGCACAGATTTGCCATTTCAGCGGCTCCGTCTCCAGTGCCTTTTAGAATGGCCTGTACTTCCTCCACTTCAAAGCGTCCATTTCATGCTTTTGCAGTTTGGGCGGCGTGGCCCGCTCCGCCGTGTTGAATGGGATAAACTGCTCTTTCACCGCCTGGGCCAGTATGGTGCTGATAACCCTATGCTGTTCCACAATGGTCTTGCAGATAATCCACCGCCGGTTTTCTTGTTGCCCCGGCTCCGCCAGCTTTGCATACAGGCGGTTCAAATGGTCGGGCCGGAGGTCTTGCAGCGATAGGGCCGATTTCGGCGTTGATCCGCTTCAGCATATCCTTGTAGCGGACAGCGGTTTTCACCTTTAGGCCGTTGCGCTCTTTCAGTTCCACCACATAAGCGTACTTCTCAAGGTGGGCTTTTCAATAGAAACTTGCCCTGCTTGCAGGCTTCTTCAAAAGTGTGGCCTGCCGCTCTAACTCTTTGGTGATCTGCCGCTTTGTCATGCCCGGCGTGGGTCTCCAGGTCATCATGTAATCTTTCAGCCGTGTGCCGTCGGCGTTGCGTCCATGGAACACCCGGATTTGATAGCTTATGATCTCGCCGTCCTTATTCTTGCGTGGTGTGATATTAGCCATATACTCCACCTTCCAGCTTCATAAGCAGCTTTGGCCTCCAGCTTTTCGCCTGGTGTCGCTTTGGGGTTCTGCCTGATCTGACGCAGTGCGTTAATTGTGGCCTCCAGTTCGGCCCGCTCCCGCTCGTGGCGTTCTCTCCGGGCCTGGGTGTTGCGCTTTGCGGGTTTCTTGGGCCTGGGCGTGGCTCTTATCCATGCTGGGCGGCCTCCTTCTTTCTCTCGGCCCTGCGTTTCCTGCGCCCCTCTGCTCTCTGTGCCTTGCGTCCTGTTCGAAACCGTAGTAATACCCGAAACTGAACATACCAGCCGCTTCGCCCGCTCATGCTGTCGGACAGCAGTGTAGTAATCCAGTTAATCGAATAGTAACTTCTCAGCTTGCACTTTCGCCGGGCAGTATTTCCTTGCAAAATGCCTCCCATGCGCTGCCGTCCTTGCGTTCCTCCGGCTCCAGCTTGCGGACAATACCGACAACCACGCCGCTGATCCCCACATCATCCAGTTTCCTGGTGAAGTAAACATCTCCATCGGTGGCGCATACTGCGGTTACGGTGTCCCCGTCGATGAATACCCGGTTAAAAGTGCGCGGACTTCTCGCCCGGATGCTTGATAAGGCAAAACCCGCCCATTGTAATCCGTGGTCTTGGTGTCCATTAAGCAAATGTCGCCGGACATTAAAACCCGCTGCGTGTCGCTCAGACCGGGGCCACACTATCAATTTCATCAGCTGCCCCGACGATCTCCAGAAACTTCTTTGTTGCTTCGCCTGTCATTTTGCTGTTTCCTCCTTGTTTTCGTGGAGGGAACCGGCTATAATCAGACTACCGGCCCCTCTGTGGTGGGTAGGTACTGCCTCTTGCATCGTGCTTTGGTCGGCGTAGGTGCAAGGGGCTTTCTTTGTGGCTTGTTGTGCCTGTTTATATTGTACTCGAATATAGGTATGCTGTCAATAGATACATACTCGTATTTGATTATGAATATACCACTGTACTTGACACAGGAAGAAATGTTAAGTACAATGCTCATGTAAAGTGGGTGATAATATGGCCGGTGCAAAAGCAATCAAGCAACTGCTAATAGAGCGTAAAATGACGGTGAAGTCTTTAGCGGAAAAACTGGGGATTGAACCGCAAAGCATGAGAAATAAATTATACCGTGATACTTTTACCCATGCAGAGATTATAAAAATAGCAGATATTCTGAACGCAGATGTTCAAATCATTACAAGAGACACGCATAAAGTTTTGAGAGGCCGAGGTGAGTTCCCGGCCTTTTATGTCGTGGCGGTATAGTTACCTCTTATCCCGCCGTGGTCTTAACCGTCCCCGTGCCGTGGGTATAGTTACCCTTCCTCTGCTGTTTCAGGGCTGTAATCGCTTGCTGTGCCGCTGTTTTGAGAAAGAGCCGCTGTTAGTCAGCCCTGCGCGGTTTGGATTTTCGAAACGAAAGGGAATAGAGAACAGTCAGGGCATACGCAAAGCCGCACCTCTTTGGCTTGTCCACAGCAGCAGTCAAGGCATTTTGCCCGGATCGCTTGTAAAGGCGTCATATCCTGTGGCCTCCATCAAAGATAGTGTTTCAGCCCCTCGGCGGCGCGGCGGTCTGCCTCGGCCTGCTCCTGGGTAATGCGCTGGGTCAACTGCTCTGCCGTGGTATCACTCACGCCCACACGCTGGACGGCATCCTTGACCGCTTCGGCCCGCTGCTGCTCTGGGGTGATTTCCCGCCCTCAGCGTCCTTGATCGGTTCAAAGGCCGTGATTTCCGGCACAAAAGCCGTGCTCCAGCGCGTCGCGGCCTCGCTCATGGCTTTCATGGAATTTTCAAATTCCTGCGCCCGTAAAGTCAGGAAAATGGAGTCCGGGCGGCCCGTGGTGTAAAACTCCCGTCAGGCCGGAACACGGGGCGGTCAGGCAGCGTGTCCAGGGCCTCATGCTGGAAGTCGTGGGGCGCATACATGACCGGCACACGGACGGCCCGCTCGATACGGTCAATATCTCCCTGGTAGTCATCTGCGCTGGGGACAGTCAGCTGGTAGCCGCTCCGCTGGGCGACGGCCTGGAGCGCCGCAAAGCGGTATAATTGTTATCCGCTCCCAGGATATACCCGGCCAGTTCCGCACGGCTTAGGGTCAGGTTAAATGTTAGCAGATCCCGCAGACCGTCCATATATCCACGGTCTGCCCGCTTACAAATATAATCAGACATGGCCTCCCGGAGTTTGGGGAGATAAATCATCGTCACAGCATCATGCAGGGCCTTGTCCGCCTCGCCGATCTTCGAGCGGGCGGTTGCAATCAGGCCTCCTTGCGCCAGGACAGTTCCCCTGCCTCGTCCTTGTACTGCGCCGCTGTCCGCTTTGCCGCCTCCAGGTCGCGGCGATACACAGACAGGGCAGACGAAACGGCGGCCTGATAACGGGCAAATTCTCCGTGGATGTCGCTAAAAACTTTCTTGACTTCTTTGTTCATTGTGTTTTCTCCTTTTAGATACAAAATGTTTGATAAATCCCTCTGCGGCCTCTGGTGGGTACATATCAATACCGCCACGCATCCAGCACCAATGCGCCCATTGTATGGCCTTGCTGGGGCAATGTCATACCGGCTCCCGATTATGCGGGCATCAAGCCATCCGGTTAATGTGGTTGTAAATCGTCTGCCGGACAATGCCCGTAGCCTGTTCCAGATCTTTCGTGGTCAATCAAGCGCCGCCCCTTAATCGTCATCCACAATGACGCTGCCCGCGATCCGCTGCTCTGGGGCGGCTCTGTCCACGCTCTCCCCAGCGGCTGGGCGGTGGTGACGGGTTCAAGCTGCACCCTATCCGCCCGGTCGTGGTCGTTTCATTACAAAATGCTCATAACGCTATCAATGTTCCGGGTGAGGGCTGAGGTCTCTAACACATCGGAAAAGCAGTCCTTCACCTGTGACAAAAGACGGCGGTGGGAGTGTTGGGGTGCTCCCGCAGATACAGATTTAACGCTTGCCGGGTCACACCCAGCGCAAGACTGCAAGCCCGCTCACCGTTGGAATGGCCTGGGCTTCCTTACAACACTCCAGGTATTCCAGGCTCCGCCGCCGGACATCGTGGAGGTCATTCCAGTCCACCCGCTCCCGGGCGATGGTCTTTCAATCCCTCAATCTTGCGGTCAATGTCCGCTGCCAGCAGTTCGCCCCGGTGCTCGTCGGCCTGGGCCTTGTAGAAGTTTTGGTGCTCCGGGTCTGCTTCCGGGCCTCCATCACTTCGACGATCTCACGCTTGCGGGCGGTGTTCTTTTCGTGGTCATTCAATCGTTTATCACTCCTTTAGTTTACATAATACTAAATGCTTTTTGGCGTGGAAAGATGGGCAGAAAGTTGGGCCTATCACACTCTCACCTGCCTCCCGTGTCTCATGCGGTAGATGGGCAAGTGAGCCGCTATCCATTGCGCCGCAAGGCTTGCATCATTGACCATGTGGGCAACTGATAACTTCTCACTTGTCCTTTCTCTGCTCTCCTTGACCACCTGGACAAGTGAATAAAACATTATAATATCAATGCTTTCAGGGTTCATTTGTCCATATTTCAAACTGAGACGGTGGATGGTCATTTGTCCCACGGTGTTGGTGTGCCCTCTGGAAGTTCTGCGAATTGTTGCTGTTCCACGCGCTGGATGTTGCCAAACCTTTTCCTTTGGGCTGCCGGTCTGGAAGTATTTGATTTGCCCGTAGCTTTCAATTCATCCTTTGCCCTGCGGGTGTTCGGAAACTATACCCCGCCGCCTTTGCGCTGTCCTCCAGCTCCTTTGACGGAATACTTCCGCCGGAGTTCTCCAGCGCGGACAGCACCAGTCTTTGCAGTCCTCACGCTTCGGGCGGCCACACTTGCGGCCATTTCCTGGGCATACTCCCGATCTCGCTTCCAGCTTGTCCCCTCTGCATGGGCTTGGCCGTTGCTGTCGATGGTAAACAGCAAGGTTTCCTGCAAGGTAGTGTAGTTATTCTTTTCATTGGAGATACCGCACTCCCTGATCTTCCGTATAACCGGCCATCAACACGGGCGGGACATCCCACAGGTCGGCGCTGTCCGCGGTACGGTCACGCCACTGGCCTTTGGCCGCTTGTTGGTATGACATACCACGATGAATGTCGTGCCGGTTTCTTCTCCCAGGCTGATAAGCGGGGCCATGCAGTCCGCATTGCGTTCCGGCTCCCCATGTTGATGTCAGGGGTACAAACCCTGCACCGGGTCAAAACGCAGAGGGCGGGGTGGAAATGTTTAATAAACCGCTCCATTTCGGTAGTTCCAAACTTCAAAGCCACGCAAAACGCCTTCTTTATCGGCCAAAATCCGGGGTGATGATGTTGGACATATTCGCCCCGGCAAGGCGGAGCTTCTTTTTAGTTTCTTTCTCACGGAGTCCTCCGTGGTCAGGAATACCACCTTTTGCGCTACTCTTGTATATCCGGGCGGGTCTAATATACAACGCTCCCCGCTGCTGATAGCGGCAATCAGGTTGCACCACAACGTGGTTTTACCAATTCCGCCGTCGGCTGCCATCAGGGTTATTTGCCCCTCTGGAATCCAGCCAGGGACAAGCCAGGTTGCTTCTTCTTCCTCGAACGTATCCAAGGTCTTGAAGCAGGACAGAAACGAATCTTCTTCCGGCGGGGGCGGCTCCCATTCCGGGGTCATGCCTATTAGCTGGGCCACCATCTCACACGCCTTTTCATCCCCGAACCTACTCACCAAATCGCTAATGTCTGCGTGTTCTGGCATACCCTCCCACACCCTGGACAGGTCAAGCAACCGGACTTGCGGCCACACACCGTAGCGGCGGCGGTTTCTGCTCCATACGCCCGGCCTATATCATCGTTGTCCATGAACACAACGACGGTCAAGCCGCGCAACTGCTCGAATACTCCGGCTTCCACTTGTCTTTCCCGCTCCATGCTCACCACAAGCGGCGCTCCACCCAGCTGATTAAGAGTCAGCGCGTCTTTTCGCCCTCTGTTACAGCAACGACGCCGGTCAGCTCTCCAGCTTGAAGAGGCATTGGAACGCCCTGCCGGTTCCATATCCATCCGCCTTTTCCGTCTGGCCTCCGCCACACAAAGGACTTGTCCGAATACCTGACTTTTGGAGGTTGTGGTGGTATGGATATATCTCCACGATCTGCGGGCGCTCCTTTGCCCTGTCCTCCGTGAACAAGTCTTTGACGGTTAGCCCCAGGGCGGCACATATATCATCCGTGGAGCATCCAGCATGACAATTCAGCAGTACCCGGCCCCTCGCCCACGGAAACGGAGGCTTGCCCGCCGGTCATCATGGGCGGGGCACCGTGCTGTCCACTGGCCGTGACCGCCTTTCACCGTCCAGACGGTAGAAATTCGTTGACGGTCAATCAATTTCACCACCCGAATTTTAGCAAGCGCGGCGGCGTAATCCACATAAAACTTGCTCCCGCTTTTGAAATATGGGACAAGGTTGTTTTCACGGCCATCCGCCACCAGTACAGTGAAATGCCAGACGCTTCCGCACACTGTTTCAGCGGCAAAACGGGGTTTCTCGGTTATTCATCGTAGTTTCACCAGCCTTGTATTTTTGTCAAGGGGCCTCTTGCACTTTTAAGTATAATGCTGTATAATGTTCCTATCAATATTCAAACAATTCTAATTTTAGGAGGTGAGCTTCAAAATGTATTCCGAAAGATACATAGGGGATAGAATACGGCAACGCAGAAATGAGATAGGATTAACACAGAAGGAATTAGCGGCCAAAATCAATCCTGGCACATCAATAGAAACGGCTCCGCACACAAGTAGCACAATGGGAAAGCGGAAAGAAAAACCTGGAACAGATGCGCTTATCAGGCTTTGTAATGCCTTAGACTGTGATATGGACTATATTTTAGGGGCGATAGATGTTCCTCGCCGCGCTGTATGATGTTAGGGAACAAACGGGACTGACGGGAGGCAGCAGGGCGGTTGAAACAAATTCATGATAAAGGGCAATACGGCGTAGTGAAAGACGGTTATACACTCAATATAATGGATGTACTAAGTGAGATCATTACGTCCCCCAGGTTTTTCCCGATGATGAACGCCATAAGTTTTTACTTGATTCACGGCGGTTTATTACCCAATCAAACAGATGACGCTGTCGAAGACTTATCCGTGGATGAATACAAACGCTTCCATATTTGGGCAAAGTACGCGGCCTGAAATTGAGAAAAGAAGATGTCTCTGAGATGCACTTACAGGTAGCAGCCGATGAGTTAAAAATATGTTCCGTGAGATATTAAACAACGAATTAAAAAGGAGGATGGGCGGTAAACCCTTTTACACCTCCGCCGGATTTTCAGAAAAACCTTTCCCTGTTTTCGGCTACTCGCGGGGTCAGGTGGGGGCCCCGGTTGGCAATATCCCCTCCGGTGTGGCGTAACTGGAGCGGGACTGAGCGTGACAAAAGCGGGACTACACGCTCATATATGATGGTGGGCAATAAAATAAGACGGAAGCAAAGAAACTATATCATGTGTTAAAATACACAAAATAGACCATTCAAGCACAACATATAGGCCACTTGAAGTAAAACACGAAAAGGACAAAAGCCCTTAGTTCTCTCTAACCCGGAGGTCGGAGGTTCAAGTCCTCCTCCGCAACCATGTTGAGTGACCAAAATAGATACACTCACCTGAAACCCCTGAGAAATCAGGGTTTCAAACCACTTTACCGCCATTTTTAATGCGTTTTATAGATACACAGGGCTGTTTCAGAGCGGTAGGTAGGACATGAACTAAAATCTGGCCCTATTTCGTCCCTCCGAGGCTCAATTTTCCGATTTCAGGCAGTTTTCTGTGGACCACAAATAATTCTTGCACAAAATTTCATAGGGATAGTTGGTTGGTATCACAATATGACGTTAGGGTCAAAAGGTCATTCGAGCAGGTTTCAGGTGAAAAAGCACGAAAAATATGATAGAATAGAAGAAACACGGTGGTGTGTTTTCATGTCATACAAACAAATCCAGCCAGCAACTCTCAATATTTGACCGAAGCCTTCGTCTGACAGAGCAGGAAAGGAAATGTCTGGAGAAATCATGGGCAAAAGTATTTTCCGATGAGATATTTCCTGCAATCGATGAAGACCGCTTCCGTGTTCTGTACTCTGAAAACGCGTCCAGACCAAATACTCCGGTAAACATCATTGTTGGAGCGCTGATCCTCAAAGAAATCTTTGACCTCTCTGATGACGAAATGGTGGAAAATTTAATGCTGGACATCCACTATCAATACGCACTGCGCACGACAAGCTTTGAAGAGCAGCCTTTGAGCGACAAAACTTTGTCCCGTTTTCGCCGCCGTTGCTATGAATATGAGCGGACCCATGGTGTGGATCTGTTTCATGACTGTGTCAAGGATCTGAGTGAAAAGATCGCCAAAATGATGGGGATCAATTCCGCATCAAGCGAATGGATTCTTTGATGATAGAAGCCAATATCCGAAATCTGAGCCGCATTGAACTGCTGTATTCCTGTGGCCAGGGCGGTAAATACCACCATGGAAACCACACCGGTATAGATCTGTCCGGTCTTGAGCACTACACCGATCCAGATGACCAAAACCTTGTCATTTACCATAGCAGAAATATTGATGTTGATGTCAGGACGGCAACGATCATCAATGATGCGGAAATATTGCTGGATCGTTGCCAAGGCCAATACGGCCATGTGAAGAGCATCAGTTGTTGCTGCGGTGTCTGGAAGAGCAGACCGTTATTGATGATAATGGAAAACGCAGGTTGCGCATCAAAGAAGAATCACCGAAACCGACATCTCTTCAAAACCCGACAGACCCGGAGGCGACCTTCAGCGCCAAGGCCGGAAACACATCGGTTATGCGGCAAATATCGTAGAAGCTGTCAGCGATGGCGGTTCTGTCATTGTGGATTACCAATATGAGCAAAATATCTATTCCGACTCCCTTTCCTTGGCGCTCACCTTGATCATCTGCCACCTCAAGAAACACCCGCTTTTATCGTGATGGATGGCGCATATTCCGGACAAATGCACCGGGATGCCGCAGCAGAAAAGAATGTAACACTGATCAACACACAAGTCTGAAGGCACACCGGTCCCGGATATCTATGCCGATTTCAAGATCAGCGAGGATGGCGAACAGATTTTGCGGTGCCCTGCCGGCCATAAGCCGCTCCATTGCAAGTATATTTCTACAAGCAACCAAGTGAAAGCATATTTTCCAAATGAATCTTGTTCTCAATGCCCGCATCTTGAACACTGCCATCCAAAACTCAGAAAACGTTCCAGCTTGATCGTGTTATCCCGTTCTGCCATAGGACGTGCGAAACAACAGAGACTCAGTAGCAGAAGACTTCCATAGTGGAGAGGATACGGAACGGGGTAGAAGCGATCCCTGCCATTCTGCGCAACTGCTATCGTGTTGATGAGATGCCGGTGCGTGGCAAGATTCCCGGCAAGTTTTTCTTTGGCGCTAAAATTTCAGCAGTAAATTTTAAAAGCTGCTTCGGCAACGAAGGGGCTTCTGTTGTCATCCCCAAACCCGCTGCTCACATAAAATTAGAAAACACCTAATAAATGGGATAGAAAACCGACTGGACTTATTACTTGGGTCAGTCGGTTTTCCTATCCTGGCTTCAAAAAACTATGCTTTTGACCCCAATGTCATAATTTGATACCAACCATTTTTGTGCCGATTCCGCTCAGGGATCCCGGCTTATTAAGAAAACCACTCGCTAGGCGAGTGGTTCAAAACCTATGGCGATGAAAATGATAAAAACTCCCTTTGCTATAATAGAAGTGCGGTCTGCCAACTGCACAAAGAATAGCAAAGTCTGCAAATAAAAGTCAATAGGGAAATAAAGAAAAATTGAGGAGAGAAAAGACATACCAAAGCGGTCAGCAGGTAAAGGCCGCTGGCCGGATGGTCAGGTATGTAATAGTGCGCATTACTTTTGAGGCAGAACAGGATAGTTGCTTTAGAGAAGTCCTTCCAATCAAGACACTGCCCACAGCGGTCACAGTAATGCTGGTACTCCGTTCCATAGTCCTTCCGCGTTGTGGGCAAACTGGAAAACCTGTCACGCCAGAGGGTATCGAAAGCAGCGGATATGTGTAACCGGCATCGGTTCGCGGAAGGCCATCTCTCTCAAAGCTCTGAGGGGATCAACAGGTCATTTGGCGTCGGTTCAAAGCCAACGCAGAGTTTTTCCAGCGTCAGGATCGTGGGCGCAGTCTTGCCCTGGCAATGTCGCCAAAGTACCTGGAACTGAGGTCACATCGTTCCGAAGCGGCTTCATAGCTGAGCTCTTCGAGTATCACATAATTTGAGGAGGAGGTGGATAAATTGTCTAAAAACATCTTAATCGCTCTCTTTCTGTCATAAGATGCTTTTAGCGTATGGGCAATATGGTTCTGCTAACAAGGAAGGATACTTCCTTAATTTCCCTCAAAGATGCCAGATATTCTTTTACTCTGCCATAATAGATGCGCAGAACTTGTTGGCGCGGCTGTCATGTAAACCAGATAGGGTTTGCCCTCGGCTCGTTTCTTGTCCATGAAACGGTACACCGGGTCATCCTGGGGCATGGTCTTCAAAGGCAGTCCATGACCAGAAATAAGGCGCGGCGCAGCTCCGGCGGCCCGCTTTTGGAAACCCTTGTGCTCTTAGCCTCGTGAGTGCCGGACTGGTCAGCACCAGGGTCAACGCCCGCAAAAGCGGTAATGGCGTTTCGGTGGGTAAACCGGGTCACATCACCAAGCTCCGCCATGAGCTGAGGGCCGAGAGAATCACCTACGCCGTGCATGGCCATGACGACGGGATATTCCGGGAGCTGTGCTGCCAGGAGCCTGCATTTCAGCCTTGAGCCGTTCCAGAGAGGCAGAGACGGCGTTCAGCGCATCAATGGCCTGCCGGACCATGGTTTTGGTCAAGGCGTCCCTGGGAGCATGGCGATCAAGTCCTGTGCTCCAGCATGGACCTCAACGGCTTTGCTCTGGCTGAAGTTGTAGCCATGCCGTTTACACCACTTGCGGTAACGCTCGGCAAAGGCAGCGAGGCTCATGTTCCGCACACAGTCCACATACCAAAGGCCGTGGCAAAGTCCACCCACTTTGGCTTCCGTCCTCACGGACAGGGCTGTCAAATAGGGCGTTGACGCCGGGATAGGTCTGGTCAAGAAGGGCGATGAGGTTGTTTTCATCATCGTCTTAGTCTTAGCGTATAGACTCTGCTGCCGGTTCAGCGTTTTCAGTTGCATTCGAATCGTATCCATGGGTGTATGTTGGCGCAATTCTGCCCAGTTGTTTGCATGGCTCTTGGCGGCTCTGCCGCTTAGGCATCCCCTGGGGACAAGCCCATAGCGGGCGATCTTCCGGGCATCTGCCTTGTCTGTTTTCACTTTTCGCAGGGTGTTGTTTCCATAGTCCTTGATAAGCTTCGGATTGACTGCGCTGACAAAGACGCCCTCTTCATGAAGAAACGAGCTACTGGCTCATAGTACCGTCCGGTGTGCTCCATGACTACCCGTGTCTCACCATCCAGGCTTTCAAGTAGTCTGCCAGCTCCTTGAGTTCGCTGCCGGTGTGACCAACAGAAAATGGTTTTGCCACCACTTCTCCAAAGGACGAAGAACGGATACCATGCTCTTTCCTTTGGAAACATCGATCCCTGCCACATTGTTCATATTGATCGCTCCTCATCATGGATTTGTTTTGGCGGCCAGCCATTCCACCATTGCCGATCCAATCTATTTGATGACACGGGCGCACCAAGGAGGTGGCTCAACCTGCATAAATCGAACGCTGCGAATGAGAGGCTGGCTGACAGACTTTGCTACGGACGCAATGGTCCTTGGAGGTGTACATCAGGCCAAGACCCTCTCATTCTAACAGCTGGCAACGATGCGGAAAAAGACACGGCTGGCTGCCGTGATCCGTAAATATATTGTAATAGGGAGGACATTCATATGGGACTGAATGATATCAATAGTTTATCCCATACACGATGGAATTGCAAATATCATATTGTATTTGCGCCGAAGTACCGCCGGAGGGTATTTTACGGAGAAAGAGAGCAGCAATAGGGAAAATACTGCGGCAGTTATGTGAGTGGAAAGGTAAAGATCATAGAGGCGGAAGCGTGCCCCAACCACATCCACCTGTTTGTGGAGATACCACCGAAAATGTCAGTATCGCACT
>SCPP01001488.1_pt1 | contig 13660 bp, 25 predicted proteins | sample 6106811 | NCBI WGS metagenome assembly SCPP01 (sample SAMN10720449, study PRJNA508395) | human gut metagenome | isolation source: Participant 2 stool, 15 month | host: Homo sapiens | collected 2018
TCGGGGATATATTGAAAGAATTAAGAATTGAAACATCTAACTCAATCACAATTAGCGAAATGTTTTGAGATATCCGCAAGTACAATAGGGATGTATGAACAGAATAGACGAGAGCCGGACTTTGAAACATTAGAAGCCATAGCAGACTTTTTAATGTTGATATGGACTATTTAACTGGTAGAAGTGCTGTTAAAAATAAATACAGAGACTTAAATAAAATTCCAGAAGGCTTTTCTCCACCCAGAAATGGTTTTAAAGCCATTAGTAGGAAAAATTGCATGTGGCACGCCTATTTTAGCAGAACAGAATATTGAGGACTATGTAAACGTTCCTAAAGATGTTAAATGCGATTTTCTCTTAACTTGTGATGGGGATAGCATGATTGAAGCTGGTATACGCTCTGGTGATGTAGTTTACTTGATAAAGCAACCAGACATTGACTATAACGGACAAATAGCGGCTGTTAGAATAGACGGAGAAGCAACATTAAAGAAAGTATTCAAATATCAAGATAAAGTTATTTTACAGCCTGCTAATGCAAATTATGAGCCGTTAGTGTACATTAAAGAAGAAATAAATAAATTAGTTATCGAAGGTATTGCCACTGGCTTTATCCACAAATTTGTTAATTAGAAATAGCAAGCATACTATACAATAAAAAAACGCTCACTATTACGATATTAAACGGATTAAACCAGACTAAATTTTAAAGTGGTCGATTTCGACACCTTTAAATGATAAGAAAGCAAAATAAAACGCCCTACCCTGCGCCAACAGGATAAGGACGTTGACTATATTACCCTAGGGCTACATAGTACGGTATTCAACCAAAAATATTGTACCATTGCAGCCCGTAAAAATCAAGGGGCTGCTTTTTTGCGCCCTTTTTTAGGAGTACAATTAAAATGAGCAAACAGAGAGGCAATGGAACTGGAACGGTTTGCAAGCGTAAAGACAGTAAATCGCGTCCGTGGGTGGCTATAGCCCCGCTATATATACAGACGAAGGAAAACCAAAGCGAATAGTGATAGGACACTTTAAGACGTCAAGAGAAGCAAAGAAGCCTTATTTCAATATCAGCAGAACCCAACAGAAAAATTCAACATTATTTTTCTGAGGTATTCACAGAGTGGTCTGAAATCGCTTATAGAACATTTCAAAGCAAACGATAGATAACTACAACGCTGCATATAAAAAGTTATCTGAACTATATAGGATACGATTTCGAGATATTCGCACAAGCAAAATGAAAAAATTATTGACGATAATGCTAGCATGTCGCAATCCTCACTATCAAAGATAAAGCTACTTTTGGTACAGCTTTATAAGTATGCACTTGAAAACGATATTGTAAGTAAAAATTACGCAGAGTTTATCAACCTTCCTAAAGCTGAAACAAAAGCAAAGACAGCTTTACAGATATTGAACTTGCAAAATTGAAAAATCGGTCGACATAGTCCCTTTGCGGATGTAATTTTATGCATGTGCTATACAGGATTTCGTATAAATGAATTTTAAATTTAACGCCTTTTCTTATGACTCTAAAAAATAATATTCTGACTGGTGGAAGTAAAACGACAGCTGGTAAAACAGAAATGTTCCGGTTCACGCTAAGATTCTTCCTATTGTTGAAAAATGGCTATCAAAAGGAAAAACTATTTTTGTAAAGAAGATGGCACTCCATATACTGCACGGCTCTTCCGTGAAAAATGCTACTATCCTGCTTTAGAAAAATCGGAGTCCGCCCACTCTCTCCACACTGTACAAGGCACACATGTGCGACAATGCTATCAGCAGCAGGTGCACGCCCAGAAGATATTCAAAAAATACTTGGTCATACCGACTATGATACTACCGCAAACACATATATACACCAAAGTATCAACACCTTAAAAATGCAATCGGCTTACTAAAATAAACGTTACAATAGCGTTACAATAAAACAAAATTTTTGATAATTTAACACAATTTTTCACACAATAAAAACACCGCGTAGAATAGCTAAAACGGCTAAACTACGCGGTTTTAATGGTCCGAGTGACAGGACTTGAACCTGCGGCCCCTTGACCCCAGTCAAGTGCGCTACCAACTGCGCTACACCCGGATATAAAACCAACAACTGAAACAGTTTGCTGGCTATTATTTATTGTGCTGTTACTATTAAACCATATTATAGCAATTTATGCAATATTATTTTCCTGAAAAGAATTTTTATGAATTGCTGTAACTGCTTGGTCGGCATCGTCACGTGCAATCAAAACAGAAATCTTAATTTCACTTGTAGAAATCATCTGGATATTAATATTGGCATCAAACAATGCTTCAAACATCTGTGCTGCAACTCCCGGATGAGTTTCCATTCCTGCACCAACTACAGAAACTTTAGAAACATTACCATCATAAACAGCATCAGCGGCACCAATAGTTTCAACATAAGTTCTTAAAATTTCCATTGTTTCATCCAGCTGAGATTCAGGAATGGTAAAGCTAATATCTTTTGTATTATTTCGTCCAATGGATTGTAAAATAATATCTACATTAATCTCTTTGCAGCTAGCTTTGTGAAAATTTTAAATGCAAGTCCCGGTCTGTCAGGAACTCCAATAATCGATACACGCGCTACTTCATTATCCTTTGCAATACCGCTGATTAACATTTCTTCCATTTTGTTTCCCTTACAATTGTGCCTGGTTTTCTTGTCAAGCTGGAAAGTACCTCTAGCTCTACTCCATATTTTTCGCCATCTCAACTGAACGGTTATTTAATACTTGTGCACCCAATGTTGCAAGTTCTAACATTTCATCGTAAGAAATAACATCTAATTTGCGTGCATCCTTTATTTTTCTTGGATCAGCTGTAAATACACCTTCCACATCTGTATAAATTTGGCATAAATCAGCATGCATCGATGCAGCAATTGCAACCGCACTGGTATCAGATCCGCCGCGACCCAATGTAGTCATATCCTGATAGCGATTTACCCCTGAAAACCTGTCACAATTACAATACGTTTTGGTCTATCTCACGTTTGATACGATCAGGATCCACACGCTCTATTCTGGCAGAACCGTTATTTGCACTTGTAAAAAATCCTGCCTGCCAGCCTAACAAAGAAACTACCGGATAACCCATTTCTTCAATGGTCATAGCTAAAGAGAAGCTGAAATTTGTTCGCCTGCAGTTAACAACATATCCATCTCACGTTTTGAAGGATTGGGATTCACTTGACGTGCTTTTCAATAAACTCATCTGTTGTATCTCCTTGTGCCGATACAACAACAACAACATCATTGCCTTTTCATATGTTTTGTGATGATATCAGCAACATTTTTCAAACGCTCAGTATTTGCAACAGAAGTACCACCAAACTTCTGGACAATTAAGCTCATAAATCATTTCTCCTTTTATATTATGTTTATATGGTTGGGAGAACTTTGGTACCTTCCTATCAGTTTCCAGTACTTCTAATTTCCAGCCCATGATGCCACGTTCTTCCAATTGTTTTATCATACGATTATAATATGCTGTATTTTCACTTTCGATAATGGACATAATACACGGTCCTGCTCCGCTAATGTAAGTTCCCAATGAACCATTTTGGTAAGTAAGCTCAAAATTTCAGCGCAATTTTCAATCAAATCCACTCGGAACGGTTGATGCAGCTTATCTTGTACTGCAATCCGTAAATTTTCTGCCTTTCCACAAGACAAAGATGCCACCATGAGTGCACTGCGTGATAAATTATAAACTGCATCTTGCTTACTATATTGCATGGGTAACGTAGCGCGGGATTGCTCTGTTTTTAATTGAAAATCAGGAATTAGCAGAGCAAATCTAAATTTATCAGAAACCTGTGTTCCAACACTATAGACCCTTCCTGCATCCATAGCAGATACCGTTAATCCCCTAAAATAGCCGGTGTTGTATTATCAGGATGACCTTCAATTTTACAGGCAAAATTGATTAGCGCATCCTGATCAAACGGTCTTCCTAACAATTCATTTGCACCGGTAATACCTGCTACAATGCACGCAGAACTGCTTCCCATTCCTCTTGCCATAGGAATGTTATTTTCCTGTATAATCTTTAATCCAGGCATTTTCTTTCCGTATGCATTATAAACAAACTCTGCCGCCTGGTATACTAAGTTATCTTTTCCTTTGGGAATTTCCACATTATCTTTCGATGAAATTTCAATCTGATCAGATTCTTCCATCCAGACATAGTTATACCAATTAAGAGCAACTCCCAATGAATCAAAACCAGATCCCAAATTAGCACTGGTCGCGGGAACCTTTATTTTTATCATTTTGTTCTTCCTATCTGCTTAAATTACAAATCACCAACGCGAATTGTAGATGCTATGGTTACGCCTTTACTTTCCAATACACCAATTTTATCTTGAATTTCACGCTCTTTCATTGGTTTTGTGACAAATGCCAATTCATTTTGGAGCATTTTTTGTACCAGTAGCTCTACAGTTCCAAATAATGCTTCTACTTCTGTTTTGCAGCTGCAACATCATCAGCAGTTACGCGTACATACATAGCAGTGATATCGTCCAAATAATCTTGAACATAATTATCTACACTGTCACCCAAAACAAGTTCTTTCTTGCATGTATATGTTTTGCACAGTCAATGACATCTGCCACCACAGCACTTGCTGTTGGCAATTTGCCTGCACCTTTCCGTAGAATACTACATCCCCTGTTGCATCTCCACGAACCATAATACCGTTAAATACATCATCTACATTTGCTAACTGACTTTCTCTTGGAATCAACATAGGACACACAATAATTTGAATTCTGTGATCGTCCATCATTTTACTCTGCCAATTAGCTTAATTACACCACCCCAGGCTTCTGCATATTCTACATCACCTAATGTAACTTTTGTAATACCCTCTGTATGTACTTGGTCAGGATAAACATGTTTGCCAAAGGCAAGAGATGCCAAAATACAAATTTTACGGCAAGCATCATCACCCTCAATATCAGCAGCAGGATTGCGTTCTGCATAGCCCAATTTTTGGGCAAGTGCCAATGCATCTTCAAAAGACATTTGATCACGAATCATTTTGGTTAAGATAAAGTTAGTAGTACCATTTAGAATACCTGCAATCTCAATTACATCGTTTGCTGCGAGACATTGATGTATAGGGCGAATAATCGGAATACCTCCGCCAACACTTGCTTCAAATAAAAGTTTACATTCTTTCTTTTGCTATTTTCAACAGTTCTGCGCCTTTGGAAGCAACCAATTCTTTATTAGAGGTAACGACGCTTTTTCCTTTTCTAAACACTGCTTTACAAATTCAAAGGCAGGGTGCAATCCACCCATGACTTCAACTACAATTTTCACATCATCATCTTGGATAATGTCATCAAAGTTTTTGTAAAGCGGTCTGCAAATGGACTGTCCGGAAATTCTTTTAAATCTAAAATATATTTAATATCAATTTCATTTTGTGCGCGTTTTAAAATGCTGTCTTTATGTGTCGACAATACTTCTACTACACCTGATCCAACGACACCATGACCCAAAATTGCAATCTCAATCATCTTTTACACCTCTTTATTTATTCGCCTGTAATATGCTCAATGCGCTGCACCCCATCTACTTGTTTTAAATGCAGCAGTAAATCATCCATAGAACCTTTTAAATGATCCACTTGACATGAAATAGAAACCAACGCTGTTCCATTAACAGGAATATTTTGATTAATGGTCAAAATATTAGCACCTTCATTATAAAAGCAGAAATAACCGCCATTAATACTCCCGGTCTATCGTATAGTACCACTTGTATGGTAACAATTTGTTTTTCTGCTTTCCCATGGTATGGATAAACAGCATCTTTATACTTATAAAATACACTGCGGGAAATACCCGCCATTTTGGCAGCTTCTGTAGTGCTGGAAGCTTGTGCCGTTCTCAAATATTCTTTTGCCTGAATTACCTTTGTAAATACTTGAGGAAGCACTTCTTGGTTTACTAAAAGAAAAGCAGAATTCTTCATTGTCCACCACCTGTATACGATTGTTTGTTCACAATGTACAGTTTATCATATTTCTACGAATCTTGCAATGCAAATTTATAAAAATTTTAATTTTTCTATTTAAAAATTAATGTAAAATACATAATATGAAATAAAGTAAAAAAAGTGTCTGCAAAATGCAGACACTTTTATTATTAGCTATTTAAGCTGCCGGAGAGGATGAAGACGATGACGCACTAGAACTTGAGCTGGAAGAAGAACTAGATGATGAACTACTTTCCGAACTGCTTGCATTGCTAGAAGTTTCCTCTTCTTCCTCTTCAGAACTGGACGATGTTGTATTTTGATGTTGCGTACATTGCGATGGCATATTATTTTTCGTACCAACCGGTTGCTGTTGGACAGCCCGGACCTGCTAAATTACCACTCTGCGTACAATAAACAGCAGACGTAACATTAGGGTCAGTTGTAAATTGTTTCAATTGTTTGGTGTTTAAATATGCTCCCATTAAACTTTGAAATACGCTTTTAGAAGCATTCGTATTTCTTAAACGACTTGGATTTTGATAACCAGTCCAAACACCAATCACCGCATATGGAGAACCACCTACAAAGTAACTATTATCATCAATATCGGCAGTACCGGTTTTACCATAAATCTGCCAGCCTGTTACACCAGCACCGGTACCGGTACCCTGTGTTACAACAGTTGTCAGCAATTTTTGCATAATAGTTGCAGTAGACGATTTGATTGCCTGTGTAGAAATATTATCTCGATTGTCCAAAATCACATTACCATCATGATCTTCTACATAGTAGTACGTATAAGGTTCATTATATTGACCGCCGTTTCCAAAAATTTGGAATGCTGCTGTCATTTCTTTTACTGTTACACCTTCATGGACACCACCTATGGATACACCTAGGTTGCTGTCATCAACTCCACCGCCGACCAATGTGTAAACCTAATTTTGTGTCAAGAAATTATAGGCGTTTTGTGGACCCAACTTTTGATACACTCTAACAGCAGGTGGGTTATAAGATTGCTGTAAAGCATACTGTACCGTTACAGGTCCCCTGAATTGATGGTCATAGTTGTTTGGTCCTGCAGTACCGTCATCAAAATAATTTGGTATTGGATCATCCTGAACTATGCTGGAATAATTGATAATCCCCTTATCAATCGCAGGTGCGTAGGCCGCAATCGGTTTAAATGACGAACCAGGTTGACGCTTTGCATCTGTTGCATAGTTAAACCACATATTGCCTTCTTTTCATCGCTGCTACCTACAATTGCCAGTACTCGACCGGAATAATCCATCATATAAACACCGCACTGCATATCCGGGTCACTGTTTAAGTTGCGGTCATTAGCTACTGCTTTTTCTGCCATTTCCTGAGCACTGGAATCCATAGCAGAATAAATTTTCAGACCGCCATAGTAAATCATATTCTGTGCATCTTCTTTGTATATCCAAGTTCGGACTGCAAGTCTGAGACAACGTCTTGAATCATCGTATCAATATACCAATTATTAATGGTATCATCTGCCCCTGTCTCAGTTGCTTCTTGAATACAAAATTCATATTTTCAGACTCAGCCATTGCCTGGTCGTATTCTTCTTTGTTATCTTTTCTTGATTATACATTTCTGTCAGAACAGTTTGCTGACGTTCCTTATTCTTATCCGGAAAATTCATAGGAGAATACGCATACGGGTTTTGTGTAATACCTGCTATAGCAGCACATTCTGCCAAACTGCAATCCTTGATATCTTTCCATAATAAAGGTTTGCTGCTGCCTGTACTCCTTTACAGCCACTGCCAAAGTTAACAACGTTGAGGTAGCATTCAAAATTTCTTCTTTGGTATACTTTTTCCAGATTTTCTGCTCTGAAGATCTCTTTTAGTTTGCGGGAAATACTTACGTCATTTCGCCGGTCAAATTTTTATCAACTGTTGTGTAATAGTAGAGCCACCAAAGCTTCCTCCTGAAGACAATAAATTGGTAGCAGCACCTAATGTTCTCCACCAGTCAACACCGTTATGTTCCCAAAAACGTTTATCCTCAATGGCAACCATTGCCTCTTTCATATATTGTGGAATATCCTGATAATCTACCCAAATACGGTTGCTTTCACCACCATATAAACTTTTATATTCTACAGGATTGCCTGATTCATCATCTACGTAAATAAAGCTTGTATAGTCTAAGTTTAAAGAATGCAAATCAATGTCTATCTCTTCTCCTCTTAAGCTCATAACATAAGAGAACATAAAAATACCTATGATAAACAATGTAGCAAAAATAAACTTACAATGGTAATTACCACACGGGAAATCGCTTTTCCTGCTGCTTTGCCGGTGCTATTTCCTTTCGGGTCCGGTACAGGCTTTAACCCATACTGATTCATGTCAGATTTTTTCAATCAATTCACCTCAATAATGCAGCAATTATCTGAATAAATCAGATAATTAGAATAAAACAAATCTTTCATTTTCCATGTATATATTTCCAATTTTGAGCCATACTAGCACCAAAGATACAAAATTATATCCAATTATCATAGAAAGGTGGGTATGGTCAAAGTGAAAAATCCTATTATATCATATTAAGCATCGCTTTAGTTTTATTAATAGGAATTGTCCTTCTTGTAATATTCCTTACCATTCCTCAAAATGCATCTAAAAATATTACTAGTGAACAAACTCATTTTACCTCAAATCCTAATTCAAGTCAAGAAAGCCCATCATCGCATGCCGATAGCAACAATATTACCACTATGACAAGTCAATCAGATATTTATATCATTAAAGAATATCATGGACATATCGGTGTATTTTAAATGATGAAGCACAACCTTATAAAGAAGTTAATATTCTGTAAGTGATTTACCTGCACAAGACCAAGATTTGCTTAAAAAGGTATTACAGCAAATTCTCAGGGTGAGGTTCAAATTATTCTAGAAGACTATATCAGTTAACTGATAGATAATATATAAGATACTTTTATTCCACAATAACTTATTCTTTATTTTATCCTAAAAATATGTATTTTATATTTTTGGCTATGAATCAAATAAAAGACTTTGTTAACATAACGTCAATTTCATGATGATAGTTACAAATAATGAAAGAAGACCGAATACTAAATAGGTATTCGGTCTTCTTTGTCAAACAATGAATAAATCAAATAAATAATTAAGCGTTATGTTTCTTTTTAATAAAATTAAATTGTCGTTGTAATCATCATTTTTCTTGAAACTATCTTTTAATGATACCGTTCTGTTAAATACCAAATGTTCAGATTTACTATCCTTAGAGTCAAAGCAGAAATAACCCTGTCGCATAAATTGAAACGATGCATGGGAGTCTAGTTCTTTCACAGAAGCCTCCACACTTTACAATGTTCCAATACTTTCAAAGATTCAGGATTGATACATTCCAATAACTCGCCTGCTTCCGGATCTGCCTGAGTAAATAAATTATCATATAAACGAATTTCAGCATCCAGAGCATTTTTCGCATCAACCCAATGAATAGTTCCGCGTACTTTTCTGCCGTCCGGAGTGGTACCGCCCCGTGTTTCAGGATCATACTTCCATATACTTCAATTACATTGCCATTTTCATCTTTTACAGCCTGTACATTTTACAATATAAGTTGTTTTCATACGTACTTCATTGCCCGGATAAAGCGGAAATATCCTTTACAGGTTCTTCTGTAAAGTCACTTCTTTCAATCCAAGATTCTCTGGAAAACGTAATAGTTCTGGTACCATCTTCAGGACAGTTCGGATTATTTTCAATCTCAAATTCTTCTACCAAATCTTCTGGATAATTGGTAATAATCAACTTTATAGGGTCTAATACCGCCATCACACGTTGTGCTGTCATATTCAAATCTTCACGCAAACAATGCTCTAAAAACTATATTCCACAACACTGTTTACCTTAGAAACGCCAATGCGCTCACAAAATTGCGAATGGAAAGCGGAGTATACCTCTTCTGCGCAATCCGCTCAACGTAGGCATTCTTGGGTCATCCCACCCATCTACCACACCATTTCTACCAATAAGCGGAGTTTTCTCTACTCATAACCGTATGATTTATGTTCAATCGCGCAAACTCAATTTGACGAGGTTTACAAGGCAGCTCAGAGTGCTCAATTACCCAATCGTATAAAGGTCTGTGCGCTTCAAACTCCAAAGAACACAGCGAATGTAATGCCTTCCAATGCGTCTTCAATAGGGTGAGCATAATCGTACATAGGATAAATACACCACTGATCTCCGGTGCGATGATGATGCATATGGCTAATACGATACAATACAGGGTCACGCATATTAAAGTTGCCGGAAGCCAAATCAATTTTGCACGCAGCGTCATAGAGCCGTCTTCAAACTCGCCCTCTTTCATTCGTGCAAATAAATCCAAGCTTCAATGGGTCTATCTCGGTATGGACTGACAGCCGGAGTTGTCAAATCTCCACGATTTTCACGTACTTGTTCCGGAGTACATTGACAGACATACGCCAAACCTTTTAATTAGATTCACTGCAATCTCATACATTTTAGAAAAATAGTCAGACGCATAATAAAACGGTCTTCCCAAGAAAAGCCAAGCCAAGCGATATCCTCTTTGATTGCATCTACATACTCAACGTCTTCTTTGTTGATTAGTATCGTCCATACGTAAATTACACAAACCGTTATATTTTTCGGCAGTTGCAAAGTCAATGTACAATGCTTTGGCATGGCCAATGCAAATAGCCGTTAGTTCGGGAGAAAACGAGTGTGTACCTTTTTCCTTCAAATCTGCCTCCCGGTGCAATATCTTCTTCTATAAAATCATGAATAAAGTTGCTCCAAACCTCTTGTGTTTCTTCTACATTTTAGTTCTTCACTCATTCTGTTTCCCCACTTATTCTTTATTCTCTGCTTTTAATTTTTCTAAACCGATATTCAATCTTCTTAATGTTTCTTCTTTACCCAAAATAGCTATTATTTCGATGGCTCCGCCGGGTTACTGTCATACCGGCAGCTGCAATTTTACAGGCCACAATAAAGTACCGTTTTTCACTTCCAGTTGTTCCGGCAATGCCAAAAGTGTGTCATGAATGGCCTCTACCGTCCAGATATCTAAACGTTCCAATACAGGAATCGCCGCTTCCAGCATAGTAACTGAATTCCTAAATTAGTTTTACTTTTTATTGACAAACAATTCAGCCGAATACTCCGGCAATTCTTTGAAAAGCCAATCATATCTGCAATTTGATTTAACTTGGTAACACGGGGCTGCAAAATAGAAGACAGCACCTCCCAATTTAAATCCGTTTGTGGAAATACCTGTTTATAGCTTGGCATAGCAAGTTGAGTAAACTGTCCTAAGGTCATCGCACGCAAATATTCTCCGTTGAGCCATGTCAGCTTATCATAATCAAAAATAGATTGTGATTTACTGATTCCGTCAATAGAAAAATGTTCAGCCAACCCTTGTAGTGTAAAACTTCTTGGTTATCTTTTGGACACCATCCAAGCAGCGCAATATAATTGATAATTGCCTCCGGTAAATAACCATCATTTACCAAGTCGGAAAAATCCGGTAGAACCATGACGTTTGGATAATTTTGAAACGCTTCCATCTTCATTTTACCCATAATCATTGGTAAATGCACATAAGTTGGTAATTCCCAGCCAAATGCTTCATATAATAAATTATATTTTGGGTAGAAGTTAAGTATTCACAACCGCGTACTACATGCGTAATGTTCATTAAATGGTCATCAATCACATTAGCAAAATTATAAGTTGGATAACTGTCAGACTTAATTAAAATTTGATCTTCCAATTCGGAATTTTCAATGGTGATTTCTCCGTAAACCGCATCTACAAATGTCGTGGAACCTGTAACAGGCATTTTGACGAATCACATACGGTACGCCTTCTTTTAAAAGCTTGTCCACTTCCTCCTGTGATAAATTGCGGCAATGGCGGTCATATCCGCCAAACTGATTTTCACCTTCATTGAGACTGTCCAAACGTTCTTTGCTGCAAAACAATAATATGCTTTTCCATTTTTCACAAGTTCCTGTGCATAAGGTAAATACATATCCTTCCTTTGACTTTGTACATACGGTCCGTATGGTCCGCCTACATCAGGACCTTCATCATGTACAATACCTACTTGTTTTAAAGTATCATAAATAACATCTACTGCACCTTCAACCAAACGTTCTTGGTCTGTATCTTCAATACGCAGTACAAATTTTCCGTTCAAGGATTTTGCAATTAAATATTCATACAACGCTGTTCTCAAATTTCCCACATGCATATATCCAGTTGGACTTGGCGCAAATCTTGTTCTTACTTCTTTCATTTCTATTTTAACCCCTCTCGCCGTCTCAGAATGAATCTATATTAAGATACATATAGCTACTTAATATTTATTCTTTTATTATACAAAAAATACAACTTTATCAACTATCAGTCCCGTAAAATATCAGTATATAAAAATCCTGCCACATATTGGGCAGGACTTCTGATTATGATTGCTGTGAACGAACATACTCTACATATTCTTCCAAACACATATGCAATTCATTCATCTTTTAGCATGCTCTACTCCCACATATCGGAAATGCCAAGGTTCATACATAATACCTGTAATATTTTCTTTGTCTTCAGGATAACGCAATACGAAACCGTAATCCTCTGCATGTTCCATAAGCCAAGTATAGGTATTTGTATTTTTAAATGAATTATTAACTGTATTAAAATCCATTGCCAAACCGGTATTGTGTTCACTGTAACCCGTTTTGAACAGCCCTGTCGGCCTCTTCCACTGCTTCATTTTCTGTCATACCTTGGCCAAGTTATCATCAATTTCTTGTTGATACAATTGTGCCTGCAATGTTGGGGAACGATATCCTGATGAAATCCATAACGTAATTCCGTCTTTAGATGCTGCTTGATACATTTGTCCATAAGCATCTAAAGCACGTTTGTCTAATGTAATATCATACTGTTCCACCACACCATCATCAGTGCCATCCGGCATTTTATGGGCTGCATTTACCAATACAAGCAACGGGTCATCAAGTTGAGTAAATGCAGTTGTATTAGATGAAGTATTTACCGCAGAGTCATTTGGCGTACTCTGCGATAAGGTATCTATTGGCGGTGTTTGCTCTGCTCCTGAACGATTGGTACCCAAAATCATATAATGTAAAATAAAAATAGACCAGCAGCTGCCGCAGCAATGAGAACAATTACGATAATTGTGTAATAATCAAATTTTTCTTATCCCTTACATTGTTTCTACTCATGAGAAACCCTCCCTAAAACAAACAGAGCCCTCGCTCTTAATTACAAAAATATTTTAAAATTCCACCAAATAGCAACATAATCTATTTTCACTCAAATGGATTATGAATATCATATAAAATTTATCTGAACTTTTACTTCTAACCTCGCACTTACCGCATACAAATAAAAGTACAGAATCTTTCTATCTGCACAAAAATGAGTAAAGGATGCGAATGTTTGTGATAAAATGTAAACCCTTTTACTAAGCATTTTAGTTCCTGTTATAATTGGATTTATCTCAGGAATGCTTATATTACCGGATGTTGTAATCTACTCTATACTTCAACTACCGC
>SCPP01000613.1_pt1 | contig 13655 bp, 21 predicted proteins | sample 6106811 | NCBI WGS metagenome assembly SCPP01 (sample SAMN10720449, study PRJNA508395) | human gut metagenome | isolation source: Participant 2 stool, 15 month | host: Homo sapiens | collected 2018
ACGCCATCAAGACGGCGCACTGCTCATTCCGCGGCAAGGCTTAGGCTACGGTGAACACGAACCCTGCGGTTTGCTTATCTTTCACTATCTTTCTGTGTCTTATAGCAGATTTAAGCGACAAATAAGCGACAAGCCACAAGTTACAGTGCTATGAAAGTGCATAAAACTACAATATAAAGCGCAAAATGGCGAAAACGCCCTGTATTTGGTGTTGAAATCAAATGCACAGGGCTGTTGCGATACTCCTTTTCATACTGCCTGCCGTGGTGCTTCGTTTGCACAGGAACGGAATTCCGCTTTGATTCCACCGGCGGCTTAATCTCGTCACGCCCAGTCCGCAATCGACACATGGACGGACGAGGTGCGCGCTGCTGTAAAATCTATCTTGTACAAATGAAAAGCAACATTCAATGTGATTTTGAATGTGACTTTTGTTGTATTTGAGAACCCTGCCTTTAACTTAACCGTGTAGAAATAGATGAAGTTAGAATCGGAATATCCATTGCTTTGACCTGGGTAAGCAGAGATTCCCAATCGGAAGAACGAAAAGGCGCGGCGGAGATGCAGATGCTATCCTTCAAGGAAATGCGTGCTTTGTATAGGCTCTCCGGCGCGGACAAATCTGTGCGGGGAGCGGCGGAACGGCTTACTAAAATCATGAGGAAATGTCCCGACAGGACGGCGCAGAGGATGCTTTTTGGGCAGAACGGCAAGCGGGCCGTCAGCGGCAGGTTGATGCAGAGATGTGCAGCGAATGGAGCTGTCGCTGCAAAACGTGACGGTTTGCTTTACAGAGCATCCGCGCCGAAGCAGCGGCGGAGTCTCCATCTTATGGCATGACGATGAAAAAGGCGATAGCAAAATACAAAATAAGCCCGCAGATCATACAGCAAAACACATGCAGAAGCAGCAGGCAGACGACACCAAAACAACCGCATACTGGGCCGTACCCGGCGATACACAGCGCCGAAATTTCTGTGACATAGGAGACCAGCAGGAAAGGCAACGGCGGACACCGCAAAGACACGCCCGCGGAAGGTAGCCCACTTGGACAGTGCGGCCATGCGCAGCATCGGCTCGGTGGATACAAGGTATTCGTCAGCGGTCATTTCGATGGTGCAGGTTACGCCGTTGGCGCTGTGGGTAATTGTGGACTCGGACATAAAATCAACTCCTGATAGAAAATTGGGTAGAGACGATAGGGGAAAACATGGTTCGCCCGTGGCTGTGTTCAACAGCCGCAAAGTGTCCGGCGGATATGGAATCCGCCCCTACGGCGGTAAAGCAACTGCTGCTCGTCGGTCAGAAACTCTGGCGCAGGAACGTTCAAATCCTGCTCACTCCGCCTGCTCCACAAACGATTTCAGCAGCATGGCCCGGGCGCGGTGGATGCGGGTCTTGACGTTGGACTCGCTCGAATCGGTGATTTTGGCAATCTCGCGGATGGAATACCCTTCACGCGCAAAACCAGTGTCTGGCGGTAAATCAGCGGCATTTCGTCCAGCAGGGCAATAGCCTTGTCCAGCTGCAAATTTGTCAGGCCACTTCCTCCGGTTCCACGTAGTTGTCCAGCGCGGCGGCCAGGCTTTCGTAATCGGGCTGGGCACCGCGCAGGAAATCAATGCTCCGCTCCCGGGTCACCATATAAAGGTAGGATTTCAGAGCCCGCTCGTTATCAATGCGCAGCGTGTCGATTCCACGCAGCAGCTGCACAAACGTCTCATGCACCGCATCCTCGGCCAAGGTGGGATTTTTAATAATGCCCGCAGCCGTGTGCAGCATAAAGCGGTAATATTTGCGGTATATGTATTCAAATTTGTTTTGTCGTCGTCGCTGTCCAGCGCGGCAAGATAGAAACCAGCACGTAGGCTCCTCCTGAATATAAACTTCCGTGTTATAAGGTATCCGTCACAAGGCGGCGCTTGGTTACACAATTTGTCAAATTTATTCCAGCACAATGCCCTGGGCAATTTTGATAAGCTCATGCAGGCTGATGTTGCCCTCTACGGAGCAGGCGAGTTTGTTATGCTCCACAGCAAATCATTCATTTGGCCTTCAAACATATCGCCCCAAATCGCGTCGTGGCCGTCAAAGGTAATCGAGTAATATTGGGAGTGTTCATCGTCCAGGAAGACATCCTGCCTACCCTGAATGGGTACAATCATTACGGTAAAGAACGCTCCGGTCTCCGTATTATCATACGAGGCATAGTAGTGCCCGACATCCTTCGGCTCACTGACCTCGGCCAGGGTAAAGCCGTCCGGTAGATAGGACAGCGTCACTGACTCCGGCATAACGCCCCTCCTCGCTGACATAGCTGACCGCCACAAATTGGTCATGCCACGTCATCAGTGTTTGGACAACCGCGTCCCGCACGGCCTTGACGGGCAGCATTGTGCAGGAGAAAATCGCCATTGCCACGGCCAGCGCAATTAAAAGCCGCTTGGCCGCCCGCAAATGCCGCTTTCGGTCAGCCTTGCGCCGGGTATTGCGGACCAGCGCGTCCATTTTGCGTAGAAACGCATCCGACGGCTGCACGTCCCCGGCCCTCCGGCCCCGACATCTGCGCCAGCGCGCGGTCCTGCGCCTCGGTCACGATCATAGCAATCAGGGCATCCGGGAAAATGCAAAGCTTGTCATCGTTCATGGTCTTCTCCTCCTGTTCAGCGGTGTTTCTATCTATAATCCGTAGTATATCGCAAAAGTTTCACTGACAATATAAACTGTGCCGCCAGCACGCCGCCCGGGAATTGCAAAGCACCCGGTATCGTGTTATACTATAATAGCAGTGATATAAGTCATACTTGTCATGAACGGACAAAAGGCTTGTAAAACCGGCAGGAAGGCCGGGATTGCAGGCCTTTGTTTTGCGGCAAAATCAAAAGGCAAGAGGTATGGAATTTTATGGTTCTTGAAGCAATTGCAACCATCAATCAGGCGGTCAACAACTTTGTGGGGCATCCCGGCGATGGTGTGCATCATCGGCGTGGGGCTGCTGCTCAGTGTGCGGACGGGCTTTTGCAGATCCGCAAATTCCCGTACACCATCAAAACCACCATCGGACGCATGTTCCGCAAAAGGATGCCTCTGACGGTGCGATGACGCCGTTCCAAGCCGTCTGCACGGCGCTGGCGGGCACGGTGGGCACGGGCAACATTGCGGGCGTTGCGGGCGCTATCGCAATCGGAGGGCCGGGCGCAGTGTTCTGATGTGGTGCTCTGCGCTGCTGGGTATGTGCACCAAATTTGCGGAGGTCACGCTCGCTGTACATTTTCGAGAGCGCAGCGCCACCGGCGAGTGGGTCGGCGGCCCGATGTACTACATCAAAACGGTCTGGGCAAGCGCTGGCAGTTCCTGGCATTTCTGTACTCGCTGTTCGGCGTGCTGACCGTTTCGGCACCGGCAACGCGACCCAGGTCAACACCATCGTCGCCGCCATCGACACAGCCCTGACGGAGTTCAATGGGTCGGTCAGAACGCGCTTTCCACCCTGAACCTCGTTGTCGGCATCGTTGTGGCGATGCTCGTCGCCATGGTGCTGCTGGGCGGCATCAAGCGCATCGGCAGCGTCAGTGAACGGCTGGTGCCCTTCATGGCACTGTTTTACATCCTGCTGGCTGTGGGCGTCGTTATTCTGAACATTCAGCGCTTCCCGGCGGTGATCGAGGCCGTCTTTGCAGGTGCGTTCAACCCGGCGGCCTTCACGGGCGGCACCATCGGCAGCCTGTTCATCAGTATGCAGAAGGGCGTCTCCCGCGGCATCTTCTCAAACGAGGCAGGTCTTGGTACCGGTTCGATCGCACACGCCTGTGCCGACACAAAAAGCCGGTCAAACAGGGTATGTTTGGTATCTTTGAGGTGTTTGCGGATACCATCGTCATCTGCACGCTGACGGCTATGGTCATTCTGTGCAGCGGCACGACGGTCAACTACGGCACCGCCGCGGGCGCAGCTGACGATCTCCGGCTTTACCACGACCTACGGCGGCTGGGCATCCATCTTCACGGCGGTGGCACTGTGCTGCTTTGCCTTCCACCATCATCGGCTGGGGTTGTACGGCTCACGCTTTATTGCATTCCTTTGCCGCAGCGACAAGGTCGTGCGCCCCTTCTTCGTGGTGTACTCCTTCGTTTCCATCCTGGGTGCTACGATGGACCTGGGCCTGATGTGGAGCATTGCGGAGACGTTCAATGGCCTCATGGCAATCCCAAACCTGATCGCTCTGCTGTTGCTTTCCGGCACAGTGGCGCAGCTGACAAAGGAATATTTTGAAAAGGAAAAGGTGTAAGAAATGTTTGTAGGAACTTGGTGGTCCCTGATGCCGCCGATCATCGCCATTCTGCTGGCGCTGTTCACAAAGGAAGTCTATCTCGCTGTTCGCCGGCTGTGCACTGGGTGCGCTGCTGGTGGCAGTTTCACCCCTGGGTCGCGTTTGACACACTGTTCAACACGATGATCGACAGCGTCGACTTCTCGATTCTGATGTTCATGATCCTGCTGGGCATGGTCGTTATGCTCATGCAGGAGTCCGGCGGCACCCGCGCTTACGGTGAGTGGGCGGCGAAAAGCTCAAGAGCAAGCGCGCCACGCTCGTGGCGACCTCGCTGCTGGGTGCGCTGATTTTTGTGGACGACTACTTCAACTGCCTGACCGTCGGCTCCGTCATGCGCCCGGTTACCGACAAGTACAAGGTTTCCCGCGCCAAGCTGGCTTACCTCATCGACGCCACGGCGGCCCTGGTCTGCATCATTGCGCCGATCTCGTCCTGGGCGGCGGCGGTCAACTCCTACGTCCCGGCGGGCAGCTCGATGTCCGGCTTTGAGATGTTCGTCCGCACGATCCCGTTCAACCTGTACGCGATGCTGACGCTCTACATGGTGTTCTTTACCTCGCTGCTGGGCTTCGACTTCGGCCTGATGAAAAGCACGAGCGCAACGCCGCCCACGGTGACCTGTTCACCTCGGGCGGGGAGGCATTCCAAAACCAGGAAATCAAGGACCCACCGAGGGCGGTAAATTCGCCAAGGGCAAGGTCATTGACCTGATTACACCGATGATCGTCATGATCTTTACGGCCATCGCCACGATGATCTGGACCGGCTACCTGAACGGCGGCACGAACCTTGTCGAGGACTTTGCCAACTGCTCCTCGTCGGAGTCGCTTTGTCTTTGCGGGCCTTGTCACGGTGGGCTTCCTGCTGCTGTTCTACCCGCCGCGCCGCGTTATTGGCTTTAAGGACTTCATGAACTCCGTGCCCGAGGGCGGCAAGCTGATGATGCCGCCCATCCTGATTCTGGTGCTGGCCTGGACGCTGAAGGCATGACCGACGCGCTGGGCATCGGCGACTTTGTGCGCCAGGCCGTCAGCCTGAATGAGGGTCTCATGCGCTTTGTGCCGCTGCTGATCTTCTGCATTGCGATTTTTATTGCGTTCTCCTCCGGCACCAGCTGGGGCGTTTGCGATTTTGGTCCCCATCGTCGTCAATATGTTCTCCGAGACGGACCCCACCATGATGATCGTGGCGGTATCCGCGGTGCTGGCGGGTGCTGTCTGCGGCGACCATATTTCGCCGATCTCGGATACGACCATCATGTCCAGCTCCGGTGCACAGTCGAACCACATCAACCACGTGCAGACCCAGATGCGGTACGCCATGGTCGTCGTGGCGGCCTGTGTGCCCGGCTACCTGATCGCGGGCTTTACCGAAAACTGGCTCATCACGCTGGTGTCGTCGCTTGCCATTCTGACCGCAGTGCTGTATCTGCGCAGGCGCAGTCTGGCTGAGGACGCCAGAGCATAAAGAAAAGCAGTGCTTTCAAGCGGAAGGCACTGCTTTTGTAGGCGACCATTGGTCGCCGCAGCCGTTTGCGGTGGCGAAAGCCCGCGGGTCGTCGAGGACGCCGACCCTACACCGTAGGGACAAATTCCGTATCAGGTCGGCCCAAAGCCTTTACTTCAGCGTACCGTCCAGAATCTGCTGGTAATACCACGGCTTCTCGGCGTGGAACACCCGCCCGCGAGATGCGCAAACCGCGGGTCGCTGATTTGCGCAGGAAAGCGCAGCTCCCACGCGCAGAGCGCCTGATACTGAACCGCAGCTCCCGGTTGGCGGCGTTGCTGCCGTACTTGGAATCGCCAGAATCGGGCAGCCGATGTGTATTGTGCTAAATGCGCCCGGATCTGGTGGGTGCGCCCAGTCACAAGCTCGACCTCCAACAGGGCCAGCCGTCCGCTGACGGCCAGCGTCTCATACCGGTGATGACTTCCCGCGCCGCCTGCGGTCGTGTCGGTAATGCGCACAATGCCGCGCCCGGCGTCCTTCAAAGGTAGTCGCGCAGCAGGGCGGCAGGCGGGTTCGGGCGGCAAACGTCACGCAGAGGTAGCGCTTTTCAATATCAGCGCGCTTAATGGCGGCGGTCAGAAACGCCTCCGCCACTTGTTCTTCGCCAGCAGCACCAGCCCGCTTGTACCGGTGTCCAGCCGGTGGCAGAGCACGGCGTGGGCGGCCTTGCCCTCAGCAGCCAGCTTCGTTTGCACGCGGCGGATCAGCGTGTCGGTGTCCGGCCCATCCACCGCAATGCCTGCGGGTTTGCTGGCAATGATGATATCGTCGTCCTCATACACAAATACGGCGGCGGGGCGGGGCGGTTCTCCAGCTGGTCGTCGTTCAGGAACAGCGATAATATCGCCGTTCTGCACGCGGGTGGAGCGGCTGCTTCTTTCCGTTCAGCTTGATCTTGTTCTCGCGCAGGGCCTTGTTCAGCGCCCATGCCAAGGCGGGGTACTGATCCATCAGGTATTTATCCAGCCGCACCGGCAGCAGGCTTTTACATGCAGTTCTTTCATTTTGTCGTCAACTCCTGATCCCACAAAACCGTGGCATCCTCAATTTCCAGCGTAACCATCAGCCAACCGGCGTCATGGTCATCGACCTTCAAAATCGGGTACTCCTGCCCGCCCGCGCAAAGCAGCGCCGCGCCGTCCAGCTTAGCACGCGCAAACGGGGAATCCTTAAAGCAGACGGTCTGCTTTGTCTCGTCCAACACGCCGCGGTTCCACAAAGCGTCGGTGTAATCCGCCAGCCGCAGGGGATAGTTTTCATCGTAGGGCGTGCACAGAGCGTCAAATGTCTGTCCCTGCAGCGGCGCAATGGCATACCAGCTGGCGCTGCCGTCGGCGCTCGTCACGCACCCGCACCAGGCCAGCGCCTTGACCGGTTCCACGGCCTGCAAAGGCACCCTCGTCCTCGAACAGGTAGAGCGTGTCACTCTGCGGCGTGCCCGCGTCCAGAGCATCCAGCGCGGTCTGGCGCTCGGCGGCAAAGAGCAGCCTCGTCGTAGCGGGCGGCGAACGGATCGTTCGTCGTCATGCCGTTGTCGGCAGCCCACAGCGCTAAGTGCAAGCTGTCGGCCTGCATGCCCTGCACGATTCGATGTGGCGGTACTGTACCGCGCTCTGCCAGAAATCGCTGTCCAGCTCGGACGGGAACGCGTCCGTGACCTGCGCGGTCTGCATGGCGTCGTGCCGCTGGAAAAGCGCCGGGCTTACATCCCACAGTTGCACGGCGGCAAACAGTGTGACAGACGGCCCCGCGGAGCAGACGCGCCAGCCCTGCGAACGCTGCCAGCGTCAGCAGGTAGTAGACGGGCCAGAACAGCCGCCCGCCGGGCGAAGACCAGGACAACTTAATAAAGAAGCGGGCAGCGGCAGCGTGGCCAGCGTAACGCCGTTGGCCGTGATGACGTTGCTCACGGCAAACGCGGTCAGCACAGCGCAGACCGCGCACAGCGCCGTGACGGCGCACAGCGCCAGGATATGCCGCCGCGCTGACGACCACGACAGGCAGTGCAGCCAGCGCCAGCCCCAGATAGGCAAAGGCGTCATAGTTGCCGCCGACCTGATTCTGTGCGGGCAGCAGGCGGCTGTACAAAACGCCGTTTACGCCCACCGGGTTCCACAGCGCGTTTAAATTCATGGCAAAATAGCCGTACAGCGCCTGCCCGCCGCTGGTGGCTGTGCCGTAAAGCAGCCCCAGCGCCCAGCCAGCGCCGCGGTGCAGAGCATGTTGCCGCCAAAAACAGTGCGGGCCGCAGCCATTGCCGCTGCTTTACGGCGTACTCAAGCAAAAGCGCCAGCGTGACGGCGTAGGTCATGGGCGAAAATAGGGGTGGATACCGACGGCCAGAATGTTGATGACAAACAATCCGCGCGACGCAAACCGGCTCTGTCGGCGGCAGACAAAATAACAGTACAGCGCCGCCAGCACGCCATTGCGCCCCCAGTGAGGTGTGCCGGAACGCGCGCTCCAGTAAAATCGGGCTGGCCGCAAACACAAGCGAGCCCGCCAAAGGGCGGCAAGCCCCTCAGCAAACAGCCCACAGCAGCGCCGCAAAGCCGCCCTGCAAAGCAAAGCAGACAAAGGTAAACCAGCCGAAATACTGGAACGTCCCGCCCAGCGCTGCCGCCAGCGGGCGGCACAACTGACAGCAGCGGGATAGAATCGGTGTACGCAACGCTGACGCCCTGCGGCGCGTTGACGGCCTGCGTCACGCCGAGCGGCCAGCCCAGCGCACTGCTTCGGTAGAACAGCCAGCCCGCGTAGTGCTGCTGGATGTCGCTTTTCAATGTAGCCGCCGCGGCAGAAGGCGTCGTTGGCTACGTCCAGTGGTGCAGGCCGTACACCAGCAAAAATACGGCAGCGCCGAGCAGCGCCCCAGCCAGAACAGCCGGGCGCTGCGGGTAGATTATGGTTCAGCATACCATGCCTCACAGGTCAATAGAAAAGCCGAAACAACCGGTAAAGCTGTTTCGGCTCGAATTAATGCCGCTGACCGGGATCGAACCGGTACGGTATCGCTACCGAGGGATTTTAAGTCCCACTAAAAGCGGCATTTCTACATATTGAGTCAAACACCTTTTGGTTAGCATGTTTTTCTATATATTGTATCTAAAGTAACAGGAAAAATAGTAAAAGGGATTGAAGAATTGAAATTGTGGTAGAGGATTTTCAAATAGGCATAAGAATATTTAATCTTTACCTTCATAGCGCTTCACCAGTCGATAAAATGTAGGCTTCGTAGGTTCAATTCTCGCATTGCGTCAACAGCGAGAATCTGATTCTGTTTCCATTTGATATACACGGTCTGCCAATTTTCGGGATAGTCCTTTGTGGGGCGGCCCATCTTAACGCCGTGTGCGCGCGCGACCTCAATGCCTTGCGCTTGACGCTTACGGATGTTTGTACGCTCTTTCTCAGCGGTGTAGCTAAGAATCTGCAAGACCAAATCTGCAATGAAACGTTTGTCAAGGTTCTCTGTTGCGGTGCTGGTGTCAGCAGGGGCATATCGAGAACTTTAATATCCGCGCCGATTTCGGTGGTGATGTATGCCACTGCTTGCGAATTTCGGTATAGTTACGGCCTAGTCTGTCAAGAGAGACAACAAGCAAATCACCTTTGCGCAAAGGGGAGCACTTGTATCTGTGCCGACTAGAGATTCCATGTGCGGCGCTCAAAATCCTTGCCTGATGCCTTATCGCAGAGAATGTGCTTCTCGTCGATGCCCTCGGCCAGCATAGCGGCCTTTGGCGGTCAAGGTTCTGATCTACACTGCTAACACGGCAATAGCCCCAAACGGTTCTGTCCATCTGCCAGCGCTCCTTTCATTTGCTAATATAAATATATCACAGAAGTATCAAAAGTCAATACTTTTATTGATACGTTTCTAAAGAAAATTTAAAGAATATGAGACGCAGAAAATGCCCTCCGAATAGGCTTCGGAGGGCGTTTCTTCAAGTATACCTTTGGAACGTCTTAGACGCTGATAAAATCAAACGAAATCTTTGGGTTCAATTAGAAATGCGCCTTGCCGCGTGGCGAGTTCAATCTTCTTCCAGTTGGCGGGGCTTCAATCACCTTATAGCCGCTCATAGATTTACCGCTTAAAATGTCTTTATAGTCTTGGTCGTTCAAATCTTCCATGTCGTCAACCGTGGTATAGAGGAAACTGGTAAATCTATCGGAGTAGTCGTCAATGAACACATCGAATGTATTAAGGGCATCAAACCGTTGCGTTTGATCAGAAGCGTTTTGATGTCAAAAATAAAATGACGAAAACTTTACCGTCATCGGGTTCATAATAGGTATAAGAATCTTTGCTGACATATTCGGTTTGACGTGCGCCTGTCAGTGTAATCTTCATACCGTTGCGCGTTAGTGTGTCCCCTATGGTAAACAACATCTTCTCCGCTTTCTTCACCCGCAGAAATCGTGCCCAAATCAGCATGGGTAATAGATACCACTGAATTATCAGGACAACTTATTTTTATTTCATTCCATTTTTCTGGGACAACCGCAGAAAAATAGTTTTAACTTCGTCCCGCTTCTAAAGAAGTATACCATTCAATTTTATCAACACCATTATATTTATCATAGAAGTTAATAAAGAACATTCTTCACCATCGGCAGAAATCTTAAAGAAATCACTGAGGTCAATTGCGGTATTTGATGTATTTTCCAGTTCAAAACTTGCAAAGAAATACTCCGTGCCACTATCAGCGTCCGTATAGTCCTCAAATTCTGGTGTTGCATCAACAGAATCAATCACTAACGTATCCTTTTCCGTTGACGGTTTCGCCTTTCTTATAAACTGTTGTTGGGTCAAGCAAATTTGATACAGCCGTGCCTAAACCGCCCTTCGAATCAGAAGAAGTTGCTCCATTAGAATTTGTTCCACTTCCACCGCAAGCAACCATTGTCAGCGCTAATGCAGTTGTCAGGCTTAGTGCAACAATCTTTTAACTTCATTTTGTCAGTCCTCCTCAAAATGATTGTAATACAAATATACAGATTTTGCACATAATAATCAAGTGTTAATACCACATAAATAATGCGTTGTTTTTGGTGGTATTTTCACCACAATATAGAGGGTGGTAAAATGGCTTTCAAGATTCCAAAGAAGAATATGTCAATCGTACATTTAGGTTTGAAAAATCGCTGCTTGACCGTATGGATAAAATCTGCGATAAAGAGGGCATTTCACTAAACCGCCTTACTGTGCTATGTATTGAATATGCGCTTAACGATATGGAAGAAAATTCTGAAAATAAAGACCAATAGAGCCAATGGGCGCGTGTATCTTTACCCGATACGCGCCTTTCTATTAGGATACAAGATCAAGCTGCTCCTGCTGGGAGTTGTTAGCTACTTCAAGCGGCACATTCTGCTCTACTGCTTTATCTTCGTCAGTAGCCTTTTGTTTGTTCGTTTGGCTTTCTTCGCGGCGGCTTCGCGCTTTCTTAACTTTCTCTGCTTCTTCACCTTCGCGCTTCTCAACAAACCATTTGCGAATTACAGCAAACTTCACCTTGCGGACGCTCTTAGTTGCGTTGGTCTTGCTGGGAATCTTCTCACCGAACAGCTTGTCAAAGCTCGACCTTCCATTCTTTGTGTTCATCGTCACCAATGTAGGCTTCAATATCGTCCATAGTCGTATGGTCATACTTGCCAACGCGCTTTTAGCTTCTTCAACCTCAATCTTGAACGGGGAACTTGGCTTTCGTTTCAACATAAAGGTCATATATATTATATTTATAATATCGTTTTAAAGAGAGTAATAAGAAAACAAGAAAAATCCAAAAATAAGATATAATAATTAACACAAAATCGCAAATTTTCGGAAGCCGTTTGCACTTCAACAGTCAGCAAATACCGTTTTGATTTTTGCCTTTTGTGCGTATCCTGCATTATATCCCCTCATACGAACCAACAGAGGTGTTGAACAATGACAAAACAAAAGAGCAACTAAACAGCGCCGTTTCTATGCTGCGTCCCTTGTGCGGCGTTTCAAGGGCTGCATTTGCAGCGTAAGGCGGGTTTAAATGTCTACGACCTATATGACCTTTCCCGCACCAAAGAAATTTCTAAGCGGCTCTGTGAGCGCGTGGAAAAGCTTTGTTGAAATACTATCCCTTTGAGTATGAAACGCTTACACAGAGCCTTACAGCGTTGGAGGATTCAGCCGATGAAAACAACGAACATCTTCTATAAACCAGAACATGAGGCGTGGCACGATGAACGCAGCCACAAAATCGCCCAATAGGAAATAAACCGCCTTGTTCCCTCAATAGCAAAGAAGAAGCGCGCCTTTATAATGAGCGCATGGACAGATTGCTTTGCTGACTTACAGGCCGACTTGCAAACAACCATCTATGCTGCTTTTGAGGATAATAAAATGTTCTTTTAGGGGTAGACTACACGCGCCGTCCTTTCCGATGCGCTGTTTGAGCGCGTCCGCAATGATGTGGAACGCTTAAAATTACAATAGAATGAGAAATTGCGCCCACAGATTCTAAGCTGTGAGCGCTTTATTTCTGAAAGCTAACTTTGTTTTGCCTCGATTTATGCGAACAGTATTGATAGGGGCGTGTTCTTCGACCATCGGTTTTGTGTCCTCTGCGAACAAATTAGAGTAGCGCTGAACCATCTTCAAAGAGCGATGGCCTAATATCTTCTGCAAGGATAAAATATCACCGCCAGATTGAATCCATCGTTTGGCGAACGTGTGTCGCCAGAGGTGGCAGCTTGTTTTGAACGCCACGACTTTGTTGTATTCTCCGAGGCTTTTGCCTAGGGCAACAGGGCCGCATTTGCTGCCGTAAGAATTGCAAAAGACATAGGCCTTATTTAAAGGAATGCCGTTTTCGTCACAGCGATAGTGGCGAATATATTCTATAAGAATCGGCTTTAGCTTTTCGGCCATTACAATGCGGGAGGGGTCACGATTCTTTTGAACATTGACGGTTATAATGCCTTCATCAAAATCCAAATCGCTTATTTTCAGATTGGCAACGGAGATGCGGTTTCCAGTAGCAAGAAAATAGTTGATGATAACCCAATTTCGGTATTCTATGAAATCTTCGGGCCTAGGCTTTACAAGTAACTTTTCGATTTCAGAATCGGTGTACACTTCTTTGATTGCGGGCGCTACTTCTCTTATATAGATATTGCGCGTATCTATCCAGCCTTTATCCATGCAGAAGTAAGCAATAGCGCACGCCAACCACGGAAAATGTTGTTTAGCGTTTGCTCATTACATTCATTGGTAGTCTAAAATGTAGTCGTGGTACTCGGCTTCAAAATCATCTGTTTCGAGAACGACCAACGGCATGATTTTGCCAAACTCGGATCGCTCAATGTGTGCTCTGTAGAGCCTCTTTTGAAGTGTTTAGCATTTTGGCGTAATCGGCAGGATTCACTCACGAGATAAGCAACAAACCTGTAAAAGGTTGCGAAAACCTTTGATAGTATTTGATGGTGGCTTCTGTGTTGTTTTTGCCCCTTTGATAGCTGATAAACATATCTTCGATTTGCCAAAGGGGAGTGGTGAACTTATTGACTTGCTTGCTTTTAAGCGCAGTTCTTCCTTTTGGAGATACTTCTTGCATTTCCAGCGCGTGCCGAAATGTTTTGACGAGTTTCTTCGTCAACGGTTGAGTTAGTTTATTTAGGCTTCTGCTTCTTCTGGCGTGGCTTCAATAGTAAGACTGGCGTTGAAGATAGGCTCTTTCATTGTAAAACCTCGAACATCGACCTTTTGATACAGAAATTATACCGCAAAATCGAGGGATTGTCAACAGAATCGAGTTTTTGGCCGAAA
>SCPP01000626.1_pt1 | contig 13554 bp, 23 predicted proteins | sample 6106811 | NCBI WGS metagenome assembly SCPP01 (sample SAMN10720449, study PRJNA508395) | human gut metagenome | isolation source: Participant 2 stool, 15 month | host: Homo sapiens | collected 2018
CCGGTAATCACAACTGTGGAAACCGGAAATTAAGCAGCGGCGGTTCCAATCAGATAAGCTCCGATGCAGGAGAATGGATCATGCCTGAGGAACAGATCATTTCTCCCCAGTGGCTTCATTTAAAAGGAAATACCGAAACCGGCTCTGATATTGGCTACTACTTCCACTGAAAAACAGGATGTTCATCATGGGCAGTACCAGAACCGGAAGCTATCACCAGATCAAAGGCGATCTAAAGACAGAGGAGGAAACTGCTGAGCGCTCCTATTTCACATGCTGGTTTGACCACGGCGCTGCACCGGAAAAATACCTACAGCTATGTTCTCCTTCCGGATATGACCAGCGAAGAAACGAAGCCACTACAGCCAGTCTCCTGATGTGGAAATACTTGAAAACTCTGAGAAGCTGCAGGCCGTAAACGATCATTCCACCAACACTCTGGCTGTAAACTTCTGGGATGAAGCAGGCGGACAGACAAACCGGATCAGCTGCGACAGCCAGGCATCTGTGATAGTTCAGGGAAAACAACGGAGCCTTTACCATCGCCCTGTCCGACCCCACCATGCTCAATACAGGAACGATCTGCCTGAAGCTTCAGGAGCTTCCCATATCCGGCAAACTGATCGAAGCAGATGACGGTATCACGATCCGTACTGAAAACGGTTCTGTTTATCTGGAATTTAATGTAAACGGAATGTGCGGAAAAACCATGCGGGCAGTGATCCAGTAAACGTACGGCAATCTGCTCTAAAAACTAAAAAAGGCGCCGCATTCTCTACAGCGGCGCCTTTTACACTAATTTTTCTAAAAGCAGTTTCTATTCGTCCTTCTTGCCACCAGTAATCTTTCCCAAAACGATCACTGCCAGCATGATCACAAAAATAGCAACAAAAATTCCACCCATTCCCTTTGCCATGATTTCCAGGGCAATTGCCATGTTATTCATAAACCTTCCTCCTTACAGATACTGTGTCACAATACTTCACCAGGCCGCCTGCAATCACAGAGGCCACCTGTCCGGATACATTGGTTCCGGCTGCCTGCATGAGAATGATATTCCCGGCTCCTCTTCTGCCGCCAGTCTTTGAACGACACGGGAAGACATGGGGAACGCGGAAATGCCACAGCCGCCGATCATTGGGTTTTACAGGCTTTTGCCTGCCATTTTAAGGAATACATTAACCAGCTTTGCGAAAAGCACGCCGCCTATGGTATCAAACACAAAAGCAACCAGGCCTAAGGCCATGATCATCAGTGTTGCAGGATTTACAAACTGCTCTGCCTTCATGCTGAAGGAAATCGTAATTCCCAGAAGAAGGGTAATGATATTTGCCAGTTCATTCTGCGCTGTCTGGCTTAAGCTGTTAAGCACACCACATTCACGCAGCAGATTGCCGAACATCAGAAAGCCGACCAAAGCGACAGACTGAGGCGAAATAAAGCCTACAATAATCGTAACTGCAATCGGGAACGCAATCCGCAGTGTTTTATTGACACTCTTGGGATTGTACTCCATATGGATACAGCGTTCTTTGTGAGTAGTTACGAGCCTGATCGCAAAAGGGCTGGATAATAGGAACCAGAGCCATATAGGAATAGGCTGCCACTGCAATCGGTCCCATATAGTTAGAACCAAGCACCTGAGATACAAGGATCGAGGTAGGGCCGTCCGCAGCTCCGATGATGCCGATGGATGCAGCGTCTTTAAGATCAAAGCCCAGCAGACAGGCGATCAGGATTGCTGCAAAGATACCAAACTGTGCGGCCGCACCGAACAGAAACAGCACAGGCTGACTGAGCAGGGGGCCAAAATCAATCATAGCTCCGATACCGATAAACAGCAGGATCGGCATAGCCTCTGATGCTTCAATTCCGGTCTCAAAAAGCCACTGGATGATACCCGCTGCCGGAACCTTTCCCTGAACCATCTGGTCGATCACACCGGAATAGGGAAGATTCACCAAAATTGCACCAAATCCCAACGGCAGCAGCAGCGAAGGCTCATATTCCTTTTTGACCGCCAGCCATATGAGCACAATACCCACCACATACATGACCAGCTGCTGCCAGGTGACTGCCAGGATTCCTCAAAGAAAACTCATCGTTTCTCCTCCTTTTGCGCGTGTATAGAAAACCCTCTTTTTCTCCATACACATCTGCGGTATTTTTGTGCCGTTTCGCACATCGCTCTTATTATAACTGATTATTTTACATTTGTCTGCTAATTTTCTGCAATATTTCTTCCTCTTCAATCGCATCCGGCAGATCTCTTAAAGTAAGCTTTACCTTATCGATCACTCTGTCCTCCACAGATTCGATCTCAAAATACGCCTCCTCCGTCTGAGCGGTCAGCGGAAGCTCTCCCTCTTCAGGAATATGGCCTAACAGCTCCATCAGATAGCCGGAAGCGTATCGCAGGTGCTGTCCATATGAAGATGGAGTTTTCCTTCAGGTCAAAAAGAACTGCCTGCGATCCGATAAACCCGGTGAGGCTCTAACTCCTGTATTTCCGGCTCTTCCTCCTCATATTTTTCATGGATATCTCCCACAATCTCCTCGATCAGATCTTCCAGGGTCACCATACCGGAAACCCCTCCATACTCATCTACCAGAATAGCCATCTTTTCCTTTCTGGCCTGCATCTGTTCAAACAGGGCGTCTGTGCGGAGATTTTCCGGCACAAAATACGGCGGCAGCAGGATTGAGCGGATATCCAGTGTTTCAAAGGAGCGTTCTCTCGCCTGAATCACTAAAAGCTTGGTGGACAGGATGCCGATGATATTATCCATATCTCCCTCATAAACCGGAATCTTGGAATGCATAGACTGTAAAATTTCATCCAGATAGGATTCCAACGGTTCTTCAATATCAATCGCCACCATTTCCTGTCTGGGCACCATGACCTCTCTGGCCTTCTTGTCATCAAAAGAAAAAATGGATGTGATCATTTCCTTTTCAATTTCATTAAATACCCCTGTCTCACTTCCTGTTTCCAGAAGGGATTTGATCTCTTCCTCTGATACGTCTGTCTCCAGAGTTTCACTGTGCATCCCCATAAGCTTTAAAATACCGCTGGTGGAAAGGTGAGCAGATGGATAAAGGGATTCATGAGCCTGGAAATGAAATATACCGTGCCTACGCAGAACAGGCTAAAGCCTCTGCCTTCTGAAGAGCAATCCTCTTTGGCACAAGCTCACCGAAAACCAGATTAAAATAGGCCAAAAGAATGGTAACAAGCACTCCTGCTGCCGTCTGGCTATAGGGCACATTCCACTGGCTCATTTTTACTGCCAGTACCTGAGCAATACCGGTAGCCGCAGACGCACTGGAAAAGAAGCCTGCCAGAGTGATCGCGACCTGGATCGTAGAAAGAAAGACCGTAGAGTCCTCCATCAGACGTTCGATCAGAGCAGCGTTTTATTGCCCTGCTCCGCCAGACGGTGGATTTTGTTTTTGTTGACAGAGACCACAGCCATCTCAGAGCCTGAAAGAATGCATTGACAAGAGTCAGCACCAGAAGGATCAGAAGCTGTGTGATGATACTGGCCGATTGCGGATCGGATTCCATAATAAAAATTCCTCCTTTTTGATGGTATAAGGTACATTATACTGAAAAAGGAGGAATTTGTCAGCTAAAAGTTTTATTTACGAAGCGTTAAAACTGTGTTAAAGTAACATCAATGATACATACTTGGAGGTAAAAATGATCACTCATATTTTTCTTGATGTAGATAATACCATTCTGGATTTTAATAAAGCCGAGGCTATAGCATTGGAAAAGACCCTTTCCGCCCTGTCTGTCCCACATTCTCCAGAGGTGATCCGCCGCTACAGCCAGCTCAATCTGGCCCAGTGGAAGCTTTTGGAGCAGGGAAATACAAGGGAACAGGTAAAGGTGCGCCGCTACCGGCTTCTCTTTGACGAGCTTAAAACGGATGCGTCCCCTGAGGAAGCCGCCCGTATTTATGAAGGCCTTTTAGGACAGGGCCATTACTTTATGGACGGGGCTGTGGAAATGCTTCAGGCGCTTTATGGCTCCTTTCATCTCTATCTGGCAACAAACGGCACAGCATCTGTGCAGAAAAGCAGACTCAAAAGTGCAGAGATCGAACCGTTTTTTGAACAGATCTTCATCTCCGAGGAACTGGGCTGCAACAAGCCGGAAACCTCATTTTTTGAACGCTGCTTTGCAACAATCCCTGATTTTAAAAGAGGAGGCTGTCATGGTCGGTGACAGCCTAACCTCTGATATCTTAGGCGGAATCCGTGCATGGATCCGCACCATATGGTTTAATAAGGACTTAAAAGAATCTTCCGGAGAAATCCGCCCCGATCATACGATCAAAGCTCTTAGCGAGCTACCGGACCTTCTTCGCTCCATGTAAAGAGTAAACGGTCATTCCCCCGCGGAAGGGGCAAACTGGCTATTATAGATTTCTGCATAATAGCCGTTTTTACGCAGCAGCTCTTTGTGACGGCCCTTTTCCACAATACGGCCATCACGCATGACCAGGATCACATCCGCTTCCCGGATGGTAGAAAGACGGTGGGCCACAATAAAACTGGTTCTTCCCTCCATCATCCGTGAAAATGCCTTCTGTACCCGGATTTCTGTGCGGGTATCAATGGATGAGGTGGCCTCATCCAGGATCAGCATAGACGGTAGGCAGAGCATCACTCTGGCAATGCATAAAAGCTGTTTCTGTCCCTGAGACAGATTCCCTCCATCTTCATTTATGACCGTATCATATCCCTGAGGCATACGCATGATAAAGCTGTGGGCGTGTGCCTCTTTTGCTGCACGGATGATCTCTTCCTCTGAAGCTTCCGGCCTTCCGTAAGCGATATTTTCCCGGATGGTTCCGGCCTTCAGCCAGGTTTCCTGAAGAACCATGCCATAGCTGGCTCTTAAACTCTGTCTCGTTATATCCCGGATATCTCTCCCTTCTACCCGTACGCTTCCTGATTTTACGTCATAAAAACGCATAAGAAGATTGATCACGGTAGTCTTTCCGCAGCCCGTCGGCCCAACGATCGCCACTCTCTGCCCCGGTTTGACGCTCAGGTTCAGATCCTCGATCAAAGGACGCTCCGGCTGATAGGAAAAGCTCACATGCTCCAGAGCTACATTTCCATCCACATCCTTTAAAACAACAGCTTCCGGTCTATCCTCCGGGATGGCTGGTTCATCCATAAGTTCAAAAACTCTGGCAGCAGAGGCCAACGCATTCTGCAGCTCTGTCACTACTCCGGAAATTTCATTAAATGGCTTTGTATACTGATTGGCATAGCTTAAAAAGCTGGTCAGCTGCCCGATGGTTAAAAGCCCACGGATCACTCCCCAGGCTCCGGTAATCCCAACCGCCGCATAGACCATGCTGTTAACAAAACGGGTGGCCGGATTGGTAATGGAAGAAAAGAAGGTGGCCTTAAGGCTGCATCCGGCCAACCGGCTGTTAATCTCCTGAAAACGTTTTTCAGCCTCCTTCTCATATCCAAAGGCCTGAACGACCTTCATATTTCCCAGCATCTCATCTGTGAGTGTTGTGAGTTCACCTCTGGCCTCAGACTGCTGCTTAAACATTACAAAAGTCTTTTTTGCAATAAAGCTGGCTACAAAAAAGGATACTGGCGTCAACACCACCACCGCAGCAGTAATAAATGGCTGGATCGACAGCATAAATAAAAGAGTTCCCAAAATCGTTAAAGCACCGGTAAATAACTGGGTAAAGCCTAACAGCAGGCCTTCTGAAAACTGGTCAATATCTGTAATAATACGGCTGATCATATCTCCCGCCGGATGAGAATCAACGTAACTTAAAGGAAGAACCTCCAGATGATCGAATGCCCGGGTACGTATATCCATGGAAACACGGTAGGTAATGGTATTGTTGATATGGTTCATCAGCCACTGGCTTACTGCTGTCACTGCCATAAAGATCAAAATCCGTTTCAGTATCTGGATCAGCTGCTGAAAGTCCACCTGTCCTCTTCCCACGATCTGATCCACAGCCTGTCCCGTAAGGATCGGGATATAGAGAGTTGAAGCCACCGTTGTCACTGCCAGAAAAAGGGACAAAAGCACTGCCGCACGGTAATCTTTATATAGAGCAGGATCCTTTTCAGGGTCTGTATGCTTTTTGTTTTATCTAATTTTCCCTTACTGCTCATCCCGTTCCACCTCCTCGTTTGAAAGCTGCGACAGACAGATTTCCCGATAAACCTCACAGGAAGAAAGAAGCTCTTTATGGGTTCCCATACCGGCCAGATGCCCGTCATCCAGTACCAGAATACAGTCTGCACTTTGGATAGCCGATACCCTCTGGGATACGATAAATACCGTCATATCCCCCGTTTTTTCCCGGATCGCTCTTCTCAGCCTGGCATCTGTGGCAAAATCAAGGGCTGATGCGCTGTCATCCAGGATCAGGATCCGCGGCCTGCGCACCAGAGCCCTGGCAATGGTCAGACGCTGCCTCTGGCCTCCGGACAGATTTCGGCCTCCTGATCGATCATAAACTCCAGTCCCTGTCCCTTTTTCTCTGCCACTTCCTTTGCCTGGGCAATTTCTAATGCCTCCCAGATTTCCTCATCCGAGGCATCCGCCTTTCCCCAGCGCATATTGTCTTTAAGGCTCCCCTTAAAAAGCACCGCCTTCTGAGGCACCACTCCGATGATGGAACGTAGCTCTTTCATAGAATAATCCTTCACATCACGGCCATCTACAAGAACCATTCCCTTTCCCACATCATAAAACCGGGGGATCAGATTTACAAGCGTAGATTTGCCGGAACCGGTGCCTCCTATGACTCCCACCGTCTGCCCCTTCATGGCGCAGAATGAAAGATCTGTAAGGACTTCCGACTGAGTCTCCCCATAGGAGAAGCTTACGCGCTTAAATTCCACCATTGGACCGCTTTGTTTTTCTGCCCCGGCAGGATTCAAACCGGAGCCGTCCCTTAGGCTGCTTTCCAGCTCAAATACTCCGTCCACCCGCTTCATGCAGGCCACTGCCTTTGAGATCAGGATAATAAGATTGGCCATTTTAACCAGTTCTGTGAGGATCTGAGACATATAGTTTACAAGCGCAATGACCTGTCCCTGAGTAATGATGCCTGCATCGGTGCGTTCTGCCCCCACCCAGATCACAGCCACAGCAGCCAGATTGACGATCACATAGGTAACGGGATTTAAAAGAGCGGAAATTTTTCCCACAAATACCTGCATCTGCACCAGGCTACCATTTTCCTTCTCAAACGTTTTCTTTTCACTTTCCTGCCGGTTAAAGGCACGGATCACCCGGATTCCCATGAGATTTTCTCTCGTAGTCATCAGTACCCGGTCCAGCTTTTTGTACCGCCTGATACAGGGGCATACTGATAAGCATGATCCCAAATACTACGATACATAAAGAGGGATCGTCACTGCAAAACCATGGCCGCCTTCCGGTCTACCGTAAAGGCCATTACCATGGCTCCAAACACTACAAACGGAGACCGCAGAAGCAGGCGCAGAGTCATATTGATGCCGTTCTGTACCTGATTGATATCGCTGGTCATGCGGGTAATCAGGGCAGATGCTCCCACCTGGTCGATTTCTTTATAAGACAGGCCTGAAATATGCGTAAACAGATCATTGCGCAGAGCCGTAGCTGCTCCGGTGGCTGCCTTGGCTGCAAAATACTGCGCGGTGAGGGAGCAGGCCAGGCCGATCACTCAAGGAGCACCAGAAAGCCTCCCATAAGAGACACATAGCCCGTATCCCTCCCCCCTATTCCAACGTCGATCATACTTGCCACCACCAGAGGCACAAACAGCTCAAAGCTGGCCTCAAGCATCTTAAAAGAGGCCCCAGGATGCTTTCTGTCCTGTACGCCTTCATATAACTGAGCAATCGTTTCATGCCGTTTCTCCTTGTTTCTATCGAATTTTTCCATTCTCCACCGCACAGCCGTACAAAACCAGTTCAGCTCTGCCCCCATAAAAGAATGCACATACAGAAATACAGCCACAAAAGGAGGATCACAATGGCTGCAAGGCTGCCGTACATATACGAATATCCCCGTCCTCCGATCCGGTTAAAGTAAATGGAAAAGCCCAGAGAAAAAACCATCCATGCCAAAGCGGAAAAGAGCGCTCCCGGAATCTGCTTTGCCGCCTTTAAGCGCTTTTCCGGCACAAAGGTATAAATCCCCCAGAAAAAGAAAAACAGAACCAGAAAAAACCACAGGGATCTGAAATCGATCAGCCGGCCGATCACGGCTCCCACAAAGGGAAAATGTGTGTTCAAAAACCCCCGAAGAAGCTGGCCAAACACCAGAAGGATCAGAGAAAGGATGCACACAGCCACAAAACAATGGTGTAGCCGCAGCAGATCCGCCGGCTGATAATGTACCAGTATTTCTCCTCCTTTCCCCATACGCGGTCCAGCCCTCTTGCCATGCTGAACATCCCCCTTCCGGCCGACCATAACGCCGTCACCGCTGTAAGGGAAACCATCGTAGCCGGAGACTTTAAAGAAAGATCATTTACCATGCGAAACGCCAGAGATTTATAATCCTCCGGCGTAAATGCTACGACCAGTTCCATAAATTCCGCCTGCGAAATGGCCGGTATCATCTGGACCGCAGTAAGAAGCAGCATAATAAAGGGTACGAAGGACAGGAGCACAAAAAAAGAGACCTGAGCCGCATAGACGGTCATCTCATCCTCCTTGTACTTCCGGTAAATTTCTCTTCCGGCAGCAATCCATTTTACCATCCTTCTCTCCCTTCATACAATATCCATTTTTTACCAGGTCTCACGAAATTCCCTTTCTTCCTCCTTTAAAGGAAGATTCTCTGCTTCCATCCCCTCAATTCGTATATAAGGTCCTTCCTGCAGCCCCTGGATCAGACGGCGGATCTCATCCTCTGTTCCCTGAACCTCCATTTCAACCCGGCCGTCCCACAGGTTTTTCACCCAGCCGGTAAGGCCCAGGCGGCGGGCCAGAAGGCAGGCGGTAAAGCGGAATCCCACCTCCTGAACCCGTCCGGAAAAATAAATATGTCTGCGGATCTGTTTCCTCATTATATGGCCCTTTCTCACATCACATTCCGTGGCGTACCCTTTAAATAGAAATCCACATTTTCAAATACAGTCACAGCCCGCTTTACCATGGCTTCCTTCGTAGCAAAGGCAGCATGAGGCGTCACGATCGTATTGGGCGCCGAAAACAGCGGATGATCCGACGGCACCGGAGGTTCCTGTTCAAATACATCCACACCGGCTCCGGCAAGACGCCCTCCTTTAATGCCTCTGCGAGCTTTCGAATCTACGATCGGCCCTCTGGCCGTATTGATCAGTACGGCTGTTTTTCATCTTTCCAATCTCTTTGGCCCCGATCATGCCTCGTGTTTTGTCATTTAATGGCACATGGAGGGAAATGATATCACTTTCCTCCAGGAGTCTGTCCATATCCACATAGGTTATACCTGGAAGTTCCTTTACGGTACGGCTGTAAGCCAGCACCCGGCAGCCAAATGCCTTTGCGATCTTTGCTACCCGCAGGCCGATCGCTCCTGTTCCGATGACGCCAAAAGTCTTTCCCTCCAGTTCAAAGCCCACCAGGCCGTCCTTCGTCCCTTCCCTGCGGCAGACGCTGTCGCAGGAGATCAGATTGCGGTACAGGCCGATAAGCAGGCCAAAGACGAGATCCGCCACCGCACAGGTAGAATAGCCGGCGCAATTGCACACCGTTACCCCCTGTTTTACAGGCCTCCATGTCAATGTGGTCGACCCCTGTAAATGCCACGGATAAAAGCTTCAGATTTCTGCAGCCCCGGATCACCTCTCCATTTAAAGGCAGATTCGACACCACGATCACATCCGCATCCTGCCCCCTTCGGATCAGCTCCTGCGTATCCGTTGCTCTTGTATCATAATAAATAATCTCTGCCCTTCCTTTTAGGGCCTCCTCTGCCATGGAAAGCAGCCGTTCCTTTTCTACACCCAAAGGTTCTATGATGACCAGTTTCATTTTTCCGTCCTCCTTTTAATTCTTCTATTCTTCTTTTATAAACTGCTCTGCCGTCTTTATAATTTTCTCATACGCCTCATTTACCACCGCAAAAGCATCGTTTACTTCTTCCAAAGCCGCTCCTTTTCCCTCAGGACGCAGATCCTCTGTAAGACGGTCCGCCGCCTCATAAAGCGGAACAAATCCCAGATTCTGCGCCACCCCTTTAAGGTGTGGACCCCTCGAAGGCTCCCTCACGATCCCCGGATTTTAACGCCTCCTTTAACTGTCCAAAGCTCTTATCATCGGGAAATTTTAAAAAGAACTTACGGATCAGCAGATCGCTGCGCAGTCTGGAACGCACATCCTCATAATCGGCTCCTATTTGTTCATAGCATTCTTTTATTGTCATAAATACCACCTCTATTACGCCTTTTCATATTTTTACAGCCACTCCTACCGCACCCAGATACTGAGGTTTCTGATCTTTCGACCACAGAGTACGTACCGTCACACGGCACTTATGGAGTACATTATTAAACAGGAGTTCTATTTCATCCTCCCGCTCAGAATCCTCTGGCGTTGTTTCGCGAACCATTTTTACAATTTTCCCAGCCTCTGTACCTGACGAATTTATCCAGGATTCATCTCTTATATCCAGCACATTCGGTTCCATTCCAAAACCTCTGCCGCATAACCGGACATCTCTGTAATACCTGTCACTGCGCTGTACTCAAAGCTGACTATGGGGATTTTTGAAAGAAAAAACTGTTTTTTCTCCTCCTGGATCTCTATCTGGCCTACATTGTATCCCACCATCCGAAGTTCTTTATTATACAGTTTGCGCTCCACTGTCTCATAGATCTGCCGGTTATGCCTGATGCCTGGAGAATAAACCTGCAGTTCTTCGCGGACCAGCTCCTGCACTTCCTCAAGACACTCCAGAAGCAAGGGATTTATGGCGCCGCACTCTCCGTTTAAAATCATTTCCATGGCTTTTTGATGGGAAAATGCCTTTTTATAGCAGCGCTCGCTGGTAAGGGCGTCATACACATCCGCCAAAGATACGATCTGAGCTGAAATCGGGATCTCATCTCCCTTTAAACCGTCCGGATACCCTTTTCCGTCATAGCGCTCATGATGCCATCGGCAGATTTCATAGGCAGTCTGGATAAAGGGCTCATCCTTATAAACAGGAAGCTGGGAAAGCATCTGGGCTCCTATCACAGAATGGCTTTTCATGATCTGAAATTCTTCATCTGTAAGACGGCCCGGCTTATTTAAAATTGAATCAGTCACACTGATTTTTCCCACGTCATGCAGCGCTGAGGCTGTGCTGATACGGTCAATATCTTCTCTTGTCAGGCCGTAGAGGTCTGTTTTGGAGCATAACTGACGCAGCAGGATTTCTGTCATTGTATGGATATGAAGAATATGAAGTCCGCTTTCTCCATTTCTGAATTCCACCATATGGCTCAGAATATTGATCATCATATCGTTATTCTTTTCCTTCTCATAAATCTGGTCTGCCACCATGTGGACCAGACGCTTCTGTTTAGCATAAAGCATGAGCGTATTTTCCACCCTCTTTTGAACCACAAGCGCATTAAAGGGGCGGCTGATATAGTCTGTAACTCCCATTTCATACGCACGCTCCACATAAGAGGAAGCGCTTTCTGCAGAAATCATAATCACAGGAATGTCGGAAATCATATGATATTTATTCATCACAGCCAGAACCTCAAATCCGTCCATCAGAGGCATCATGATATCCAACAGGAGCAGGTCAATATTGGTAGTAAGCTTTTTAAATACGCTACCGCCTCAAGACCATTTTCCGCTTCTAAAATTTCGTATCCCTCTCCCAGCATATCCGCAAGGATCGCCCGGTTCATTTCCGAATCATCTACGATCAAATTCTCTGTTTTGTTCTTATTTCCGTACTCTTCATCCTTCTTCTCTTTTCTAACCAACTTGTGCAGTGCCCTGCATACCTGATCCAAGTCGATGGGTTTTATAAGATGGGCATCCATTCCTGCACCATGCGTTTTGCGATATCCTCTGCGAACACATTGGCTGTCATGGCGATAATGGGAACCGTCTCTCCATCCGGCCGTCCTTTACAGGAGCGGATCCTTTTTGCAGCCTCCAGCCCATCCATTTCCGGCATCATAATGTCCATAAGAATGGCGTCAAAGCAGCCTGGCGGATGATTTTCAAACACCTCTGCAGCCTGTTTTTCATTCTCTGCAGCCGTCACATGCGCACCTTCTTCTTCCAAAAGGCATACGGCAATTTCCCGGTTCAATTCATTATCGTCAGCCACCAGGATCTTAAGACCATTCAGAACAGCCCGGCAAGATGTCATTTTCCTTTCCTCATGCACATCTGAAGCTTCTCCCTTTTCAAAGGAAAGCCTGACGGTAAAGCAGCTTCCTTCTCCCTGATGGCTTTCTGCCTCAATTACTCCTCCCAGCTGATCGACCAGTTTTTGGTAATTGCCATTCCCAGGCCGGTGCCCCGATAGGTAGTTCTGGCCTGTCGATGCTCCTGGGTAAACGCCTCAAATAAATGATCCATATATTCCGGACTCATGCCGATCCGGTGTCTTCCACTGTAAATACAAAAAGCATGCTGTTTTCATCTTCTGCCTCTTTATGAACGCAAAAGCGAATCCTTCCGCCGTCTTCTGTATACTTAACTGCATTGCTTAAAAGATTTAAAAGGATCCGGCGCAGATGAAGAGGATTTCCCTGCCCGCCCCTCTGGCGTAATCCGTCTCTTTATAAATTCTATCCTCCTGCCTGTAAGCTGTCCCTCTGTAATGGAAATACAGTCATCCAGGATCTCCTGCAGCTCAAAGATTCCATGCTGCTTTCTGCTTTTCCGCTTTCCAGCTTTGCCATATCAAGCACATCGTTGATCAGAGCCATCAGATGACCCGCAGCTCCTGGATTTTATTCAGACAATCCTCCATCCGCTCCGGATTCCCTATACTGCGCCGGGCGATTTCCAGCATTCCCATAATCCCGTTAATCGGCGTACGGATATCGTGGGACATATTAGAGAGGAATTCCGACTTGGCCCTACTGGCGCTTTTGGCCTCCTCCAGGGCTGTCATCAAACGGCTGTGATACTTATACTGTACATAGACCCATACAAGTCCCGCAATGATCGCTGCGATCATAACGCATAAAAGGATCATAAGTCCGGGATACTGGTAGGCCACTCTGGCAATGGAAAAAGGCGGGGTACCGTAATCGGTGTTCCTGCTGATAACCTGATCTACAAAATCAGAATCCATGCTCTTTATACCCTTATTCAGGATCCGGACCAGAATACTGTCAAGATCCTCGGAAATACCAATATTAAAATACTGATAATGCGATGTAAACGATGTCTTATATTTATCCTTTATATCGTCAAACACAGTTTTTTCCACCTGATAGGTATACGTATAGGAAGCATCTGCTCTTCCCGTCTCCATCGCCTTTAAACATTCTGCAAAGGAATCACAGTATACCAGGCAGTCCTTTCCCGAGTTTCAGGCAGGCTTTC
>SCPP01001435.1_pt1 | contig 13549 bp, 29 predicted proteins | sample 6106811 | NCBI WGS metagenome assembly SCPP01 (sample SAMN10720449, study PRJNA508395) | human gut metagenome | isolation source: Participant 2 stool, 15 month | host: Homo sapiens | collected 2018
CGGACATCCTCAAATTCGTGGACACCCTCATAGCAAACACCAAGGGCGAAGGCAAGGAAGGCGATCCATTCTGGACGAAATCGGAAACGCTCCTTTATTGTGCGTTGATTGCCTATATCATCTTTGAAGCTCCTGCCGAGGATCGGAACATCAATACCCTGGTGGACATGATCTCCGGCATGGACGTGAAAGAGGATGACGAGTCCTATATGAACGCGGTGGACTATATGTTCAAGGGCCTGGAAAGCGCAAGCCGGATTGCTTTGCGGTCAAACAGTACAAAAGTACAAATTAGCCAGCGGCAAAACCGCGAAAAGCATTTTGATTTCCTGCGGTGCGCGACTGGCCCCTTTGACATCCCCAGCTTCGTGAAGTCATGGCCTATGATGAATTGGAGCTTGACCGCATCGGGATCGGAAAACGGCGGTTTCTTCACAATTTCCGACACAACCCCGACTTATAACTTCATTGTGGCCCTGGCCTTTTCGCAGATGTTCAATCTTCTCTGTGAACGGGCAGACAATGTTCACGGGGCCGCCTGCCCCATCATGTGCGGGTGCTGTGGGACGAGGCTGCCAACACGGGGCAGGTGCCCTCGCTGGAGAAACTTGTCGCCGTTATTCGTTCCCGCGAGGTGAGTCTGTGCCTGTTCTACCAGCAGTACGCGCGTGCAAGGCCATTTACAAAGACAACGCGGAAACGATCCTGGGAAACATGGACAGCGTGATCTTCCTGGGTGGCCGGGAAAGCTCCACCATCAAGGAGATTTCGGAGAACTGGCTGGGAAGGGCCACCATCTCCATGCAGACCGAGGGCCGCCCGTGGGCAGTCGGAAAGCTATAACCAGAACACCCAGCGGCTGGCGGGAACTGATGACACCCAGCGAGCTGGCTACCATGCCGGGCGATAAGTGCATTTTGCAGTTGCGGGGCCTGCCCCCGTTCTTTTCGTCCAAATACGATTTGAAACAGCATCCCAATTACAAGTACACGGCTGAGGCCGATAAAAGAAGAACGCCTTTGACTTGATAAGCTCATCAACCGCCGCAGGCGGCAGAGCTGAACGAGGCTTGTGAGGTGTACGAGGTAGACGTATCCGAAGCGGGGCCCGTAAGCGAGGACGAGGACATTCTCAACTACGACGACGTGGACGATCCGGATGCCTATGTATAAATCACTTCTGGACAAAGTGTCCAGAGGTCGCAACCTGCCGCCCAAACGGGTGGCTTTTTTCATGGCCGGGACAATCCCGGAGAAATGGAGGATATATGGAATTTTTGCTTCTGCTATCACGACTTTGCAGACTCTGGTTGTTGCTGGGCGCTGGCCTGGGCGTGTGGGGCGTTGTCAATCTGCTGGAGGGCTACGGTTCGGACAATCCTGGCTCCAAAAGCCAGGGTATGAAGCAGTTCATGGCTAATTAAAGGGAAGAAAAAACGAAAGGAAAAGCACAATCCAGACGGTATCAGCGGCAGGCTACAAGAATAAATTGTGATTTCACAAGATGGGTGCTATAATGAGAGAAAAGCTCCTGCCGGGGCAGCCGCCCCGGTGGTAAGGATAGAAAGGCAGGAAAATAATATGCACATCAGCTATAAACCACTCTGGCACACACTGTTAGAGCGTGATATGAGGAAAGAGGATTTAAGGCTTGCCGCTGGTATGACAACCAATATGATTGCCAACATGAGCAAGGAGGGAAAACACATCAGTATGGACACATTAGCCCGTATCTGTGAAACGCTGAATTGTGAGATTACCGATGTGATTGAGTTAGTACCAGACGAGCCTACTTCCGCAGGAGGTAAGGAGCATGAGCGAACTGAAACCAAGAATAAGGGAAAACGGAATTGATTATATCCTTGTCGGGGACTATTACATTCCGGACTTGAAGCTGCCGGAGGAAAACCGCCCCATTGGAAAATATGGACGATTGCACCGGGAATATTTGAGGGAAACCCACCCTGCCAGATTACAGGCATTGGCGCTGACCGGGGAATTGTGGACATATCTTGCTGACCTGAACGAACAGGCACAGGAACGGTTGGACACCATCATGGAGCAGATGAAAGCTGCTGAGGGCGTGACAGAGGAATTGAAACGTACCCGACAAATGGAATGGGTGCAGCACATGAACAGCATTCACAACCGGGCAGAAGAAATTGTTTTGTATGAGATGATTTATTCATAACGGTATAGTAGAATAATTATAACAAATTAGGTATCGTAGGATAACAAGAAAAGTCGAGAAATTCTCTTTCCATTCTGCAATATTAATATCTGTCAGGAGGTGATACAAGTGATGGAAAAGATTTTGGCAGTACAGCGAATGCAAGACTATATCAATGAGCATTTGACAGAAAAATAACATTGTGTGATTTGTCCAATGTTGCTTTGTTTTCTCCTTTTATTGCGCGCGAATATTCAAGGAGTTGACAGGATTTTCACCGGCAGATTATATTAGGCGGCTTCGGTTGTCGCATTCTGCATTGCATATGCGAGATAATAAATGCAAAGTGATTGATGTAGCCTATAATAGCGGTTATGCCAGCGTAGACGGATATCAACGAGCATTTTTAACGAATTCGGATGTAATCCGCACGAATACGCAAAATCACCGATTCCGCTTTCACTTTTATCCCTTATGGCGTAAAATTCAGAAATATGTGGAAGGAGAATAACGATATGGAAAATATGGCCAATGTTTTTATTCAGGTAATTGAAAAGCCGGAGCGTAAAGTTATCATCAAGCGAGGAGAAAAGCAAGTGAATACTGGAGTTATTGTCAGGAAGTCGGCTGCGATGTGTGGATTCTGACAAGCATGAAGTCCCTTTGCGGTGAGCCTGTTTGCTTGTGGCTGCCAGAAAAGTTTCGGAAAAAGGGAACCTCAGAATATGTCCAGGGTGTTGAGACAGCAATCGACTATGATGGTGTTATTCCCGAAGGATTTGATACCATTGTACTGCCCGCTGCAAAATATCTGATGTTTCAAGGGGAACCGTTCAAGGAGGAGGATTATTGTAATGCCATTGAAGCAGTACAGAATTCAATTAAAAAATATGATCCGTGTTTGATTGGATATACTTGGGATGACTCAATCCACGTATCCAGTTAGAACCTCGTGGTGAGCGTGGATATATTGAGTTGAAAGCAATTCGTTCTCTTTGATAAATCTCAGGTTGACGTTTTAACCAACACATCGGGACAACTTGGGGCTGTTGACAAAGTCCTATTTTAAAAATTGGTTTGATTTTCATTTGCAAATTATTTCGTATCACAGAACAAATAAGCAAATTTTCAAACTTTCCGGAGCGTTGTTTTGTAAAACTTGACTTTGTCAACGGCCCAACTTGTCCCGAACTTTTACATCTAAATACCACCAGCACAAAACCGCTGCTACATGGAAGGCACCCCAACCATGCAACAGCGGTTTTCTTATCTCCTTCCGGCTGCTTAATGGAGAATCCTTATAGTGCGGGGATTTTTCAGAACTTTTCAGGTCATTGCGCTCCTTTCCGGGAGCTTTTCATATTTGATACCCAGTTGCTCACACATGGCATAGCAGAATACATCAAGAAAATTTCCGGGAATACGCAATGCCCGCTCTGCCGCTTTATCACACTGGAAGCATTAGAACTGTCCGGCGCACTCTCTGTATCGTCTGCATGAGCAGTGCGGAGGTCATGGAGGATAGCGTCCCAAGTTTTATGTGTGACATGACAGAAATAATCATCTTCATCAATCTGGGAAGCCTGCAAGGTTTCCATGAACACATCCTCTTTTTTTGCTGTTAGTTGCGAATGACAGTCAGCCGGATTGCTTCAAAACAGCGTTTACGTCACGCAGCCGCATGGTAGCAACTCCGTTTACATAGATTTCTGTATCAACCAGCAGATTTACAAAGTCCGGGTGCGTGGCAATCTCACACAGCAGACGGTTGTTGATCCGCCCGCTTTTCAGAAGTGCCACCATTTCATCATTCAAGTGCAGCTCTGTTAAAGGCGTGTTGACCTGCTCCCTGTTCTCTGTCCGGCACAGCAGGTAATCAACGGAAACCTCATAGAAGTCTGCCAGCGTGATAAGGTTGCCATGATTGATTTCTTTATAATCGTTTGATTCATAGCTGGCAAGGGCGGATTTTGAAATGCCTGTCAGCTCTGATAGTTCTTCCAGTTTTAATCCTTTGTCCTTGCGTAATTCCCAAAGGCGTTCCTGTATGGTGGTTGCTCCTTTCATGGGCGCACGCTCCTTTCCGGCGGCTGCTTTTCTGCCGCTTAACTGGATTATATCACACTTTCCGCAATCGTGGAAATTTCCGATTTTCGTCCTCCATTCCTACTTTGTGGACATACGGCACAGGGCACAAAAATGTTCTATGATACAGGTAGTTCATCGATGGATTATTCCAATCGAATGACCAGCCTGTGTGGGATATGCTTCCCCGGCGATGTAGCGCCATGACTTTTGGCAGGGATGTGGAGGAACCCTGACCGAAACGAGCATACCAAAGGGAGCGATACGCCGCTGTGAGATTCAGGGGAGGAACGACACCGGGGAGAACTGGCGAACTGACACCGAAATGATACCGAAACACGACAATCTGATAGGGGGATAGTCTACCCTATCGCTGATACTTCCGGGGAGATTTTAGGCGGCTCTATGGCTGTAATTTTGCCGAAAATCGCCCCGAAACCATACACGAAAACGGGAGGAAGCGCAATATGCCGAGAATGAGCAAAAAGAGGAAGCATGAGCTTTCTTTTTACCTCAATGATCAGGGGCGTGTCACTTACAACGAATTATGCCGGAAATGCCAGCATGGGTGCAAGCAGAGCTTCCGGGCGGTTGTGATTGACTGCCCCGTTATTTATCAAACGAGCAAAGAAAAGGAGGAACACACCGAATGAATTTTGAATTTATGACGATAGACACACCATTGCCGCCCTGTATGGCTTTTCCAAGAGCGTTGACAGGGTTTCCAGTCAGCAGCACCGCAAAGGTCATGTACTGCCGGATGCTGGACGCTATGCTCTCCAACGGGCAGGAGGACGAGAACGGAATCCTATTTGTCTGCTTCCTGTCACAGCCATTGCCGCAGTCCTGTCCCGCAGCTCTATGACGGTCAAGCGTTCTCTGAATGAACTGGAAACCGCCGGACTTATCATGCGGGTGCGTCAGGGCGTGGGAGAACCAAACAGGATTTATGTACTGATACCGGGAAAGGAGGACGCTGCCCTTGCCTGATACCTCAAAGCTGGAAAAACTCAATCGGGAGTTGGAGAAAAGCGAAAAGAAACTGCGGAAAGCCATCAATGATGAAAAGGCATTGCAGCACCAGTTAAAGCAGCTTACCCGAAAGGAACGGACACACCGGCTCTGTACCCGTGGCGGTATGCTGGAAAGTTTTCTGCAAGAGCCGGAACGCCTGACAGATGATGATGTCATGCTGTTGTTGAAACTCATTTTTCACAGGCAGGACACGCAGGAACTATTGAAAAACTGCTGGAACGGAGAAGCCGGAAACCCTTAGTTTACTAAGGGCGCAATTATACACCACTCGGAGGATGGTGCATTGCGTTCTCCGAAGGCTCCTCGCCGGAGGGCTGTGATTTTCCGCAGTCATGGTCTGCTCCAAATCAAACAGGGGACGCTACGCTTCTGCGCTGGCTGCCGCCAGCTACCCTTTGTGGACTTGCCATCTGGGGACACCTTGCACTTCAAGCTGTTCCCAGATGACAAATAAAATATAGCTTGACTTAAAATTTTTATTCAATTACCCTTAGATAAGAGTTACCGGTAGCTCTTTATCTAATCAATAAGGAGTGTGTAAAATGTATCATGCACATTTTAGGGGAACACACTACGAAGCTGGTTTTCGGTGGGTTCCTTACTGTTAAAACACAAAAATATTTTGGAGAACATACCGTTTGAAATCACACAGGAGCGGATTGACTATGCTTTGTCCTGCCTTCCGATTTATGAAAAGTATTACCATGAGATTGTGGAAGAAATTCAAGGTCTGGCAGATGGGCAACAATGTGATGTCCGTATTTTGCAAGCTGTATTATTTAGTATGTACTCTATGCCGCCGTCTTGTAATTGCTCTTGTTTTGCTTTTACAACGGGAGAGAAATTTTTCTGACACCCGGCTCTCTGGGCGTCAATGCCGCCACTTTTGCAGGCACCAAGACCGCCGGGATGCCGGGCGGCGTCTTCGCGGTCCTGGGCGTCCTCAGCCCCACCCTGACGCTGACGCTTCTGGCGGCGGCGTTCTTCCAAAGTTCCGCACCAGCAAGGTCATGAGGCTACATCATGAAAATCGTCAAGCCTGTCTGCATCGGCATGGTGCTGGGTGTTCTGGTGGGCCTCTGCCGCCAGACCACATCACCGAGGCAGGAGGCATCAGCCTGCCGGGCATCGCCATCGGCATCCTCTGCTTTGTGCTGCTCCAGAAATTCAAGCTCAGTGTGCCGAAGGTCATCGGCATCGCGGCGGTGCTGGGGCTGGTGTGCTTCGGGGTGTTTTAACCAGCTTTCCTTCAGCTCTTAGGCTCTCTCTTTGGGAGGCATTTACTCTACCAAAGCAAAAGCATCCGCAGCACCCTCGCCGTGTCTGCCGATGCTTTCTTTCTATATTATTCTTATTATTTTACCGCCAGCGGCGCGGCCTTATACTCACTTCTCCGTGGCAAAGCGCCTCGGTGCGGCCCCTCCCGCTGCACGATGAGCCGCCCGGCGTCGTCGATGGCCACCGCCTTTGCGGCGTAGCTCTCCGTCCCGGTGCAGACCGTGACCCAGTGGCCCGGCACAAAGCACCGGGCGCGGTACTCAGACAGTCGAAGGCCGGGCAGAGACCCAGCAGTTCCGGGCGATGGCCCCGGCCAGCGCCGCCCGGCTCACCGGTGCAGGCCCGCCGGGGTAGAGACTGCCAGCGATGGGCCGCAGCCCCTCGGGCCAGTCCTCCGCGCCGGAGGTCAGGTGCAGTCCGATGCCCCCCACCAGCCATCCCAGCTGGCCGCTCTCGATGTCAGCCCCGGCTTCCGTCAGGATACCGCAGACCTTCTTGCCGTTATAATAGAGGTCGTTGACCCACTTGATGCCCAAGTCCAGCCCGCAGAGCCGCTTCACAGCCCGGCAGACGGCCACCGCCGCGCTGACGGTGACGGCCTGCGCCTCGGTCATGGGCAGGCCGGGCCGCAGCACCAGCGAGATAGATGCCTTTCCCCGCCGGGCTCTCGAACCGCCGCCCCAGCCGGCCCCGGCCCGCCGTCTGCTGACTTGTCAGCACCATCGTGCCGTGGGGCATACCCTCGAGGGCCAGCGTCTTGGCCGTGCGGTTGGAACTTTCCAGCTTGTCGTAGAGGTAGATGGGGCGTCGTACTCCCCACCGCCTCGGCGCAGAAGGTCGCCGCCCGCCAGCCGATACCCGCCGGGCGGCTTCCAGCGCATAGCCCTGAGCCGCCAGTGCAGCCGCAGCCTTATGGACAGCAGCGCGGCTCACACCCAGCTGCTGCGCCAGCTGCTGGCCGGAGATGCATTCGCCCTGGGCGGCGGAGAGCGCCGCCAGAAGTGCCTGTTTTGTGGCAGAGGCCATCGTGTTTTCTCCTTTGTGTGGTTTGATAAGGCCATTTTACCACATTTTCAATATTTTCCCACGATTTTGCAGGTTTTGGACCCACTGATTCGGATAGATAGACAGAGCGCTTGAAATGCCGGGCAGAAGGAGGCGGAGAGCAGCCATTGAATGCACTGGAATTTGACAGGCTGGTACAGAAGTACCAGTCCCTCGTCTACACCATCTGCCGTCAGCTGGTGGCAGATGAGGGCTATGCGCAAGATCTGACGCAGGAAACTTTTCTCGCTGCATGGCGGAGCATGAACCGCTGTCCTGCCGGATACGAAAAGCAATGGCTGGCCCGCATCGCCTCCAACAAAGCCAAGGATTACTTACGCAGCGCTGGGCGCGCCGGGTGAACACCCCCGGCGACGATGTACTTGCACTTGAGGGCTCACCGCCCGGCAGCGAGCCGGAAGCGCAGGTGCTGGAAGCTCTGGGCGAAGAGGAGCTGACGCAGCGCATCCTCGCTCTGCGGAGCCCTACAAGACGCCCTGCCGCCTCATGCTGCTGGAACAGCACACCGCCGCCGAAGCCGCCCGGCTCTGCGGCAGGCCCCAGAAACAGTGGAGGCGCAGGTCTTCCGGGCAAAAGATGCTGGCCGCGCAGCTGAGCGCCGCCGGAAAGGAGGGCTTTTAAGATGGAATTGTTCCGTGAAGACGGCTGTCTGAGCGACGAAGGGCTGCACGCCCTCACCGCCGGGCAGCTGGACGAGCTGGGACGGCTGGAAGCCGCCGAACATCTCGCCTACTGCGACAAATGCACCGACCGTTACACCGCACTTCTGACCGCCGACGCCCTCGCCGACCCGCCCGGGATGTCCGCCGTACCGTGATGAGCACCATCTGGGTTCGGCTGATGCAGAGCACCTATGGCCGGGCTGCGGTGGCGGGCGTCGCCGCCGTGTTGGCGCTGACCATGTGGCGTACCGGAGCGCTGACCTTCGTCACCGACCACGGCAGCGACCTGCAGGCTCTCCTGCCCACAGTCCAGGTCACTCTGCCGGAAAAACAGCCCCCGAAGATTCTGCCCGAAAAGCTGGGCAGGCCCGTGACTTCCCGCCCCGGCGAGAACATCTATACCCGCGTTTCCTCTGTGCTGGAAAGCCTGCTGAACGCGGCAGAAAACATAAAATCATAAAACAAGGAGATCGTTATGCTGAAAACGGATTTTTGACCTTCTGCTGCGCGTTTATCCCCGGCGCAGGCCAGATGTATCAGGGTTACATGAAGCGGGCCTCTCCCTCATCCTCACGGCCTGTCTCATCGGGATGGTGAGCTCACTGCTCAACCCGGTACTGCTCCTGCTGGTGGTGGTGTGGATGTACAGCTTCGACACCTTCAACCTCCGGGCGCAGATCATCGCGGACACCGCGCCGGAGGACGACTACCTCGTCCACTTCGACCCCCGCGACAGACGGCTGGCCCGGGCTCTGCTGGACAGCCACAAGCTGGTGGGCTGGCTGCTCATCGCCTTCGGTGCGCTCATCGCCTACCAGAACCTCATCATGAACACTCTCGGCGACCTCGTTTACCGCTGGGGCCACTCCTCCCCCGTTTTCCGCGCCCTCTATCTCGTCATGGACAGCCTGCCGGATGTGGTGGTCTGTGTGGTCCTCATCGTTTGCGGCGTCTGGCTGGTGAAAGGCCCCATCCGGCCAAAAGCCGGATGCTTCCAAGGATGTCCCCGAGGATGCCGATTTCTGCGAGTATCACGCCGACGAGGCCGCGCAGCCGGAGAACGCTCCTCTGCTCTCCGGCCCGGTGGTGAACGAAAACGAGGTGACGGACGATGACTTCGACCACGAACATGACGAATAAGCCGCTCCGCCGAGTCGGCACCCTGACGCTGGGCGTCTGCCTCATCGCGGCAGGTGTGCTCTTCCTGCTCTGCCGCTTCCTTCCCGGCCTGCCGTGGATGGTCATCTGGCATGTGCTCCCTGCGGCGGGTCTCATCCTGCTCGGGTGTGAGGTGCTCTACTTTTCCGCCCGACCCGGCGAATGCCGGTGCGACTTCAGCTCTGTAGTGCTCTGCCTGCTGCTGATGGGCGGATGCTTCGGCGTCTCGACCTTGATGCTGGTCGTCCAGATGCTGGGCAATGGATATACCATTCACCTGTGAATAAAGCCTGTGCAGCCGCCCGCCCCGGGAGCGTCTGCACAGGCTTTTCGTTTGAAGAGAGGCTTACTGTACGCCGGTCAGCTCAGCCAGCTTGTGGTAGAGCTCGGTGTTGTCGAAGACGCCGCGGAACTTCTCCGCGCCGACGCCCAGCGCATAGATATTGACCATCGCGCCGGTGTGGGCGTAGGTGGTGTGGTCCATGCCGGACTTGTGGTTGATGGTGGCAGATGGCCATGCTGAAGGGGATGTAGGTGCCGTACAGCTCATAATCCTGCTGGCTCATCTCCTTCTGGGAGGCAGCGCCGACTTCCAGCGTCCGCTCGTAGGCCTTGCGCAGGTTCTCCACCTCGTAGTCGGTCAGCAGCAACTTGCCTGCACTGGCAGCATCGGGGTCGGTGGGCAGGGTCAGGCCGAAGTTTGCCTTCACGTCGGCCATGGCGGCCTCGAAGGGAGTCTTGTTGGCGATGTAGCTCTTCACATAGGTGGAGTCGAACTTGGCGTAAGACATCTTCTGGTGGGTTGGTCAGGAAGGTGTCGTAGTTGGTGGTCTTGTAGCCGATGGCCATGCCGCCCGTCTCGTGGTCTGCGGTGACGAGGATGAGGGTGTCGTTGGGGTGGGCGTTGTAGAAATCCACAGCGGCCTGCACGGCGTTGCTCATCTCAAGCACATCGTGGATGGAAGCGGCGGCATCGTTGGCATGGCAGGCCCAGTCGATCTTGCCGGACTCGGTCATCAGGAAGAAGCCCTTCTTGTTGTCCAGCAGCTCGATGCCCTTCCTGACGTAGTCGGTCAGCTGCCACTCTCCTGCGGCGGCGTCCATGGCGTAGTTCATGGCCTTGCCGTCGGCCAGTGCCTCGGCGATGATGAGGGTCTTGCCTGCACCGGCCTTGAGGGTGGCAGCGTCTGCCTGACGGGTGACGACGTTGTAGCCGTTCTGGGCAGCGATCTCGTGGTTGTCGGGGCCGGTTCCGTCGCCGTTCACCTTCTGGAACTCGCCGCCTGCGAAGTACTCGAAGCCAGAGGCGGCCAACTCTTTGCCGATGGCGTAGTAGTTCTTGCGGGTCTTCTGATGTGCATAGAAGGCAGCGGGGGTGGCGTGGTCGATGTTGACGGAGGAGACGACGCCCACCTTGTAGTTCTTCTGGGCAGGGAGCTTCTCGGCGATGGTCTCATACGGCACATCGCGGGTCCACGGACACATATTGATGACGCCGCTCTCGGTCTTGTGGCCGGTGGCGATGGAAGTGGCAGTGGAAGCGGAGTCGGGGCAGAAAGAAGTGCTGTCGTAGGTAGTCACGCTGCCCACCTCGGGGAACTGAGTGAAGCTCAGCTCGCCCTCGACGACAGCGCCGTTGTTCTCCACCGTACCCTTATAGAATCGGGCGGACTGTATCTGGGCCGTACCCATGCCGTCGCCGATGAAGAGGAAGACATACTTGGGTTTGCCGCCGAACACGCCCAGTCCGTTTGCTTGGCGGCGGCAGGCGCTGCGGCCGACATACCGGCGGCGGATGCAAAGGCACCGGCCTTCAAAAGCTGCGGCGGGACATTTTATTCTCTTTCATGCGAAAGTCCTCTCTTTCCATGAGCCTGATGGCTCCTTCTCTTTTCGATTTACCGGGAACGGCCTTATTCTACCGCCGCAGCCGCCCGGCCCGAAACCATGCGGACGCAAAATCGGCGTAAAACCCCGGCGGCGGCTTTGGGCCGTCTGTAAAAGAAGACTTCTGCTGCGCAAAGCGCCTCCGGTAAAACGGAAAGGCGCTTTTGTATGTTACAGGTCAATTATGCGTTGAACTTTTCCTCGTCCAGCAGACCCTCGCTCTTGGCCACGCAGATGCTGGCCACAGCGTCGCCACCACGTTCAGGGAGGTGACGAGCATCTCGATGGGGCGGTTGATGGCGAGGATGAGGGAGTAGGCAGCAGGGCGCTGTCATTCACGAAGCCCGCGCCGGACAGGATGGTGAAGAGGATGACGGCCTGCGCCGGGGCGGCAGCGTCCCCACCGAGGCCAGTAGAGCCAGCAGAGCGACCACGACCAGCTGGGCAGGAGTAACGGTGTAACCAGCGCAGCCTGCGATGAAGACAGTGGCCACCACCTGCATGATGGCGGTGCCGTTCATATTGATGGTCATGCCCAGAGGCAGGACGAAGGAGGCGATGGACTCATCGACGCCGAAATCCTCGGTGCTGACCCTGATGTTCAGGGGAGAGAGTGGCTGCGCTGGAAGAGGTGGAGAAGCCGAAGACGGCCACGTTGGCGATCTTCTTAATGAAAGTGATGGGGTTCTGCTTTGCGCCCAGCGCCACCACCAGAGGATAGGCCACCAGCAGGAAGACGAAGAGCAGGACCACCGTGACCACCACATACACCAGAGCGGGCTTGAGGTAATCAATGCCGTAGATGGCGAAGGTGCGGGTCAGCAGCACGAAGACTGCAAAGGGCGCGAAGTTTGTGACGACGAAGTTCAGGAAGACCACCACCACGTCGTTCACCTCGCCCAGCAGGCGGCGGAGGGTGGAATACGGCTCTCACCCAGCACATTCATGCTCAGGCCCACAGCCACCGCGGAAGACGGAGGAAAGAACAGCGTTGTTGCTGCCGAAAGCCGTGACGATGTTGGAGGGGATGACATTCAGCACCACGTTCAGGGGGTTGGAACCGTTGGAGCCGGCGGCTTCCGTCAGGCCCTCGATGTGAGCGTTGAAGAGGCCCATGGAATAGGTGGCATAGCCCACGCATCCGGCCAGTGCCAGCGCCATAAAGGAGCAGAGCAGGAACCAGAAGAGGGTCTTGGCCGAGATGCGGCCCATGGTGCGGGTATCGGCGATGCTGCCGATGGCCAGCGCGATGGAGGTGAACCATCGGGATGATGACCAGCTGCAGTGCTTTGATGAAGAGCTGTCCGATGATGTAGAAGAGGAGCGCACGTTCCGCGCCCTCTGTGGTGATGTCCTGGAAGAGCAGGTCGTTGATGGTCTGCCAGATGCCGCTGTTGCCGGAAGCCACGAGCTTTTCGCGCAGCATCATAAAGGCAAAGCCTGCCGCCAGACCGCAAACCAGAGACACCGCCATCTTTCTTGCCAGTGCCGAGCCGCTGTTCTTATTTTTCCATACGATTTTCCTCACTTTTGTCCATTTCCCAGTGTGTTTCGTTCATATTCGACCTATCCTACCACGGCAAACTGTTGGACGCAAGGAAAAATCGGCTTTTCAGGCGATTTTTCGCAAAGTATGACGCATGAAAATTTAATGTAAAAATACGTTTTGGATAAAGAAACTCTCCGTCACGCCTACGGCGTGACGGAGAATCTTATATTGTCTGCGCCCAGCTCTGCGGCTTCCAGCACCTTGATGCCTTCGGCCTCGAACGCGGCGCGCAGAGCCTCGGCAAAGCCGGGGTGCGGCACCTTGTTTTTGACGCAGAGGGTGATGATGCCATGCAGGCTGGTGCATTCCAGACCGATGGAAGCGCCGTCTGCCGGCACCCAGGTCTGGAAGTCCTCGATGTACCGGGTCAGCTCCGGGCTGGACGGGGCGAAGGTCGCCCAGATAGCTCACCCAGAAGTCCGCCGGGAAGCCGCTGATGTACTCGCGCCATCTGGAAGATGCGCTTTTGATGCTGAGGCTGGCTTTCTGCTGGTAGACCCGGTAGACCCAGCCCATCTGCTCCGCAATACGGAACAGTTTTCGCTCAGCGGAAAGGTTCTCTTTCAGGTCAGCGTCCACGCCCACGGCCACTTCGGCCAGCGGGGCATCTGCCGTCAGCGGCAGCTTGCGCTGGAAGGATGCCACGCAGTTGTAGAGGGCG
>SCPP01000007.1_pt1 | contig 13532 bp, 18 predicted proteins | sample 6106811 | NCBI WGS metagenome assembly SCPP01 (sample SAMN10720449, study PRJNA508395) | human gut metagenome | isolation source: Participant 2 stool, 15 month | host: Homo sapiens | collected 2018
TCTTTTGTTGAGGTTGGAGATGATATTATACACGATTTGTCTTTACCATTATATTTACTTATAAAGGAATGATAATAGAACAGACTTTACGGCTATAACAAAGGACATGGATTGTTGGCGAGTTCATTTCCGGTAAAACCTAATGATGATTCTTCTTTGATGTCAGTCCTAAGTGATTGGACTGGCTATAGAAATGAGTTAGGAAGACTCGTATATGACATTCTATCCTCTGTCTAATGGCGAAAAGTATGCGTTTGCTAAAACTTGGTATGCCGAGGAAATGGAACGTCCTGGATGTGTCTGGACGCATACACTTGTTGATTTAAAAAGTTGGATAGGAATTTTGACTTTAGAACTCTGGAAAATTATTTCAGACGACCTCTAAAGACAAATATGACTTCTATTACCAAAAAATAGAAATAGACACATTTGAGAATGGAAACTCAAATGCTGTATTTGAGCAATTCGATGATACTTCTTTGATGGTTCTCTATTTATTGTTGCTTGGTAACAATAAAAATCTATTTATATACATGGATAAAGACCACGGGGTATACGATGTGTTGTGCTTTTATCTACTGCAATATATGCCTTTGGATATGCTGAAAAACATTGGACTGAGCACAGGTTCTGTTTCTAAGAGAAAAATTGGAGATATAGACTTTTCCATACAATTCACAGACAATACTGCCAATATCTTTGTCTAATGCTCCATGGAACGGAAAATTTGATAAGACGAACTTTTATATTGGATTGCAATATATCTTTGAACAATCAAAAACATTAAATGACCCATTTCCTAGTTTGATAAGGCTTTTTCGTGAGGATATACGTGAAGATAAAGATAAGCTCATGGCTTTTGCTGTATTAATGAAAAATGATACAGGTTTGACGGAGAATGTTGGGGCAGAACAATATGCGGAGGTTCTTCATTTGTTAGAAGAATCATTTCCAACTATATACGATGGAGTTCGATTGAAGTGTAATTTCTTGTCAAAGAAAATTTCCAGTTTATATGGAACAGAAAAAGATTATCTCTATCAAATTGCATCATTGAAAAATGATTCTTTTTTATACCCAGAAGAAACACAGTTTGAAAGTCGTTTAATGGAGTTGGATAAAGAGGACCATGCAGGTTACATAGATTTAATCACCAAGATTGCAGCATTGCCTCACCCTAATGACACCGCTTGTAAAGCCTTGCACTATGCCATTAATAATATGGAAGAACAAAATTATATAATCTTATTGACAAAGAATGGGAAAAATTATTGCCTTTATTAGCTCTAACGATAGATTCTTTGAATCAGGTTGGTGGCTTAAAGTTTCTAATGATAAATTTAATACCATATTTTTACTGTTCAGCCAAAAACTATTTGATAAATTCATATATTGGGATGGATTGCTGAATAAGGCTATTGATGCAGAAACTCTTGTTGGTGAGGATGTCTCAAAAATCATAGAGAGAGGCAAAAATGCGGTTAGGATTATCTTTGAAGCTGCAAATAGTAGCCACCATTTGTATCGTCTTCTTTATTGCAGGCTTGTTTGTTAAAAAAGCAAGATATATTCATATGGATGAAGTCGCAAGAAATCATTAATGAACGAGTTGAGCGATTCTTGTTATATAATATAGAGCCGAATGATTATGATTTGAAAAGTAATTCTTCATCAGTATGGAAAGCTTTTTTGAATCAAGACAATGAAAATAAGAACATTGATTTCTATATATACCTATATATTCTTGCACACAATTGGCATGATGTTATAGCGATAGAAATGCTTAAGCATAGCTTTTATCACATATATATTGCGCTAAGCAAAAATCAGTTGGACGAAAAAAAATGGAATAGAATTAGTTGCTTTACTTCTATATCCTATTTTATAGATAAATGGGATAAATGCAAGATACTGAGTAGAGGATTGGTTGATTATCTAAAAAATACAAGTGTAGACATTAGGGTACTGAAAGAATTTACTCCAAATAAGAAAATCAATGAGCGTTTAGTACGCTATTGGAAGAAAGGCTAATTTTAAGAAGTATAAGCATATCCCTAAAAAATAGTAACTACTCAGCACCCCTATGGGCATGAGTAATCGTCTTACTGTTGTACTACAGCAAAATTGCATTGAATTTAAATTTCCGTTCTTCATAGCAGTTTCAGCAATGGAGTGCAACTTGGCAAAATCATCGGCACCGCTGTCTGTTCGGAAGCAACCGCTGACTTTCTGCTTTATCTTGATTTTCCTAACTCCCCGCTCACTGGCATTGTTCTCGTAAGGCACACTTGGATTGGAGAGAAAGGTAAATAGGTAGTCTTTGACTTTAAGGATACCCCTCTTGAATTTCTCAAACTCGTTATCTAAATGCGTGAGGCTTTCACCCAAGAGGTTCTTCATCTTTGTCTTCAGTACCTTTATCTTTCTAGAGGTAATGTTGTCCTCTCTTCTGAGATTTATAGAGTGTTCTATCAGATGGATGAATCTCCGTGACCAGTTCTGGTTTGGATCCAGTTCGTTCAGATACTTTGCATTCCTAAGAAGATGAGCCAGGCAGACCTGATGGTCCTTAACATTCATCTTGAAGTAGCTCTGATGTCTGTCAGTCACAAGTGTCGAATAGGGAAGTCCCTTTGGAAACTTGGAATCTATGGCCTTCTGACCTCGCGATTCTGACTGGAACACGTATGTAAGCAGGTCGTTCTGGAATATCCAGTTCCAATGCAGATGCTTTCCTACCGTAGCACCAGTTTCATCGGCTCCTACGACAGACGCTGTTTCCAGCCTCTTGCGTATTTCCTCATATGCACAGTCTGCCTTGCCGCTATTCTCTTTGAGTATGTTCTGCACTGTACCCTCACTTATATTCTGGCCGGACAGGTCGGATATAAGTTCTGCAATCCTTTTGAACGGAATACACTGCACTACATTAAGGTATGTCACCAGTGCACGGAGGTTGTCACCATACTTGATACGACAGTTGGGAGCTTCGCAGTTGTTTACGCAACCGCATTCACAGACCTTCTCGTAATACTGTTCCTCGCAGGTCTCTACGACCACCTTGATATCAACAATTTGTGTCTTACGGATCTTCTGGCATGGTATATCAATCAAGAGCCGACCACAGCATTTACAATAGACGGGGTCGTGCTTTACAATTACGTCTGGTTCTGCTATAGTCTGCAGTGTGTGCCTTGTGGCCAGGCTGTCCACCGCTCGGCTTTCCGCTTGGCTTGCGAAGAGACTTTGTCCTGCGCAGCTCACGGGAAGCGATACTTTCTTGGGATGGAGGGATACTGCTGTTACTGCTGTTTTTCTCGGGCTTTCCTGGTGTACTTGATGTATCGTCATCAGCTCCCTCGAGTTCCTTGATGCGCTCTTTAGCAACGGCAAGTTCTGCCTTTGTGGAAGCAAGTTCTGTCTTTAGATTATGTATCTCCACGTCCTTCTGGTTAATGACACGGTTGAGGCGTCCGATCTCCTCAGTCTTCTCGGAGTCGGACTTCTCAAGTTTGCGCAGACGCTGGTTTATCTGGCGCAAAACAACATCTATGTCAGTACAGTCGCTTGCCATTTTTTGGTGCAAAGATAAGCATTTTTCTCCACATGGCAAAATCACGATTTACATCCCTTAACGCAGACTTTTGACTTACGGGGAATGCAAAAACGCATCTCCTGGCAGATAATCTGTTGAAAGGCGATAATAGACAAAGGAGACATGTTGGAGGCATCATCGGAAAAGAACTCGTTAAATGAACTGTTTTAAACAGCCTACGTCCTCATCGACTCAATCATTAAAAAGTTTGTAATGATGAAGAAAATAAGCAAAATCAAGTTTATGCTTTATTAACGAGAAGTTTTCTATAGGGGTGCTGAGTAGTTACAAAAAATATGGAACAAAGAAATCCACAACACAAATCCTTCCTCTGGCACATCGACTTCGAGCCATTCACCTGGCACACCTTCTACGGAGAGCAATGCCCGCCATTCGTTATCGAGGAGAACAAGGAGGCATGGCGACGGTATCTGACAAAAGTCATCAAGAAGCATCTGAAGGCAGAGGTGATGAATACACCTGAGTTCAGAGATATTGAACTCCAGATAAGGGAAGAAAAGCTGTTGCGCCTTCATTGGTCCGTGATGGCACAAATGCCAACGGGTACGGGTAGAAGAGGGAGCGTTTTAGAATATGCTTATTGGCATAGCCCAATCAATGGGCTATGCTGATGAGTTTACTACCCAAAGCTGTTTCTATACGAGCAATGGTTTGAGTCGTGAAGTTATGTCTGCCTGTTAGCCATTTTGAGATTTCTGAGTCTCGCTTGTTGAGTAAGCGGGCAAAATCCTTTTGGGTGAGTCCTTTGGCTTTCAGGATTTCACTAATGCGCTCGGCAATACCGAAAGACAAATCGAACTCTGCCTTTTGCTCGGCAGGTATCGCAGCGAGGCAATCACGGAATAATTTGTTCTGTATCATAACGCTTAAATTTCAAAGGTTGCACTTTCTATGTCTGTTATCATATTCTTTTCAATGGTAATGATACCCTTCTCTTGGGCTTTGAGCAGAACTTTGTCAAAAGTCTGTAAATCCATGACATATCCACTGAGCTTTTCATTCTCTTGGTATGTGCGTGATAGTTTAACACCACCATTTCCTAAGATAAGTATCTGATCGGATATTCTTAGGCAGTATAGGCGGAGTTTGCGGGAATCGATAGACAAAGCACTAACATGGTCGTTCATTCTTCCTTCGATGCGGAAGAATCTTTCTAATGCTCCCTTATCGATAATTTTGGATAAAGCCAATAATATGGCATTGAAGTCTTTATTGTATGTCGCATTGTCCTTAAACTCCATCAGGAATTTTTCAAATTCGCTTTCGGAGTTTCCATCGAAGCAGATAGAAAACATGCCTACGTTGTCATTCTGCTCTATTGTCTTTAATGTTACTTGTGTCATAATTATAATTCTTTAATATGCAATGCAAAAATAATAATTTTATTGATAGCTTGTTCACTTTTAAGTGAATAATTAAGAATAATTATTATAAATATACATTATGGAAATCAACAACACCCAACACAAATCCTTCCTCTGCAACAAGAAATATGATGAATATGAATATATGATGTATAGAAAACAGACTGAAATCATCGTAACCATCTTCTATGAAGGTATTCTGAGAGGAACACAGTATGGCAATCATCCTAGAACAAAATATGCCTTGAAGATTCATAGCGTCATCGAGGATTTGATGAATAAAGACTGGAGTAAAGTCAACGAGACCCTTAAATAATGAAGGAAATAAAGTTATTTGATTACCAAGAGGATATGAAGGAACGGATTGAGAAGGCGTTGCGCCTTCATCGGTCTGTGATGGCACAAATGCCAACGGGTACGGGAAAAACGGTTCTACTCGCTTCGGTCGTAGAATCGTTTTTGAGGGAACATTCCAATTGCAATGTTTGGATTGTTGCCCATAGAAGGGAGCTGGTTTCTCAGATTCAAGAAACTATTGAAAGAGTTTTTTCTAAAACCCACCCGTCCTCCCTTACCATAAAAGAGGATTTTTCGAACCACCCTGTCAATTCTTCGAAAATCACCCCGTCCCTCTTTACCCTTAAAGAGGGCTCCACCTCTCACCCCGGCCCTCTCACCCTCAGGGGAGAGGGAGGAAACCGCCCTACTCGGTGCTCGGAACCGCTTCGCTCTAAGGTTGGCGGACCATCAAAGGTCTCGCCAGATTGTGCGGGATGGGACCGCCTGGGGATGAGTGGAGCATCAAAGGTCTCGCCAGATTGTTTGTCGGCTAGCGCATTCAATGTTCCTATCAAGGCTGTGTCGATACAATGGTTGTCGAAGCACTATGACGAGATAGAGGAAGAACCGGGGATGATTGTGATTGACGAGGCGCACCATGCGCTTGCCAAGACTTACAAGGGAATGTGGGAGAGATTCCCGAAAGCTAAGTTCCTGGGACTGACAGCAACACCTTGCCGATTGAATGGTAAGGGATTCACTGATCTGTTTGATGTCTTGGTGCAGTCGTGGAGTGTTCCTGAATTTATCAGCAAGGGAAGATTGGCGACATATGATTTTGTGAGCATCAAATCGGATGGTGTGACGCAACGGCTCATCGACTCCTTGCAGAAGCGAGGGGCTGATGGTGACTACCAGAACAAAGAAATGGATATGTTGCTGAATAAGAAGCCGAGTATCGAAAGGCTCTATCGGAGTTTGGAAGAATTTGGTAAAGATAGAAAGGGCATCGTGTATGCTATCAATATCAGTCATGCTAATGCTATTGCCGAGTTCTACAGAGAACACGGCATAGCGGCTGTTGCTATTGATAGTAAGACTCCTGCGAGTGAGCGCAGAATGCTGATTGAAAGATTCAAAGCTTCTTCCTTATCTTTTTCGAAAATCACCCCGTCCCTCTTTACCCTTAAAGAGGGCTCCACCTCACCCCGACCCTCTCACCCTCAGGGGAGAGGGAGGAAACCGCCCTACTCGGTGCTCGGAACCGCTTCGCTCTAAGGTTGGCGGACCATCAAAGGTCTCGCCAGATTGTGCGGGATGGGACCGCCTTACTGATACTTGCTTGCGAGTTGGTGATAAAGTTGGCGATAGACTGGGTGCTACTTGCTTGCGGGCTGCTGATGAACTTGCTCCTATACAGGTGTTGGTGAATGTGGACATCTTCTCGGAGGGATTTGACTGCCCGGATGTGGAGTTTGTGCAGTTGGCTCGTCCTACCTTGTCGCTTGCCAAGTATCTGCAGATGGTAGGAAGAGGATTGCGAGTAGCCAGGGGAAAGAAGAACTGCGTAATTATAGATAATGTGGGACTATATCGGGTGTTCGGGTTGCCTTCGCAAGTATGGAACTGGAATGCTATGTTCGAGGGAAAGCTGAAAGTTGGCAAGAGAAAGGAGACTCCGAAGGATAGAGAGTTTTTCCTGATGAAGGAGGAACAAGACGATATTCAGATTCATCCAGACTCAGAAATGATGATGGTGATGAGCCATGAAGAATTACTCCAAACACTACAGTATCGTGAGTTTGTAGATAGCAAAGGGGAGTTTGCCATCATCAAGCTGCCTGATGGAAAGATGACGGTAGTGAACCGACAAGGAGAACAAGTCTTGGAGCCAGGCGATTACTATGACATGAAACTGTTGGATGGCAACATCCTGTTCTACCGACATTGCAGAAAGGAGGTCTGCTATTATGACCTGTTGTCTGGAGCTATTATTGACGATGGTCCCAATGTTTACGATGTTCCAAAGGTGGTTACGCTAGAAGGTTGGGAGTTCATCAAATATGGAGATGTTTATATGTCTCGCACCTACGAACATTTCTCTTGGCCATATTGCCCTTCCAAATATGACCTGTTCAATTTTGGGGATTACCTGATATATCGTTATAATTATTTAGTAGATAGTGGTTGCCAGGAATGGTACTATTATGAAGGAGGCAATGGCTTGATGATGAAGGCTACTATAGATAGTAATCGAGTATGTTTCTTGCGTGGTGATTATGAACATGTGTATTGGATGTGTGCCACTCTTCGTTGTGGTTGTATCGTGGTTATGGACAGCAAGCAGGACTACTACCTGGTGGATTCATATTTGAAGAAGACCTATATTGGATGCAATAACCCAAAGAATGAAAATGAAGATTTGAATTTTGTGATGCCTCGCCTTGGCAAGAAATACTATGATGAGATGATGTTACAGGAGAAGAAAAAGGAATCAAGCGAGATGCTTCTTTTGCATGAAAAGTCTGTAACAGGACATGTGGAATTATATCAGGCTGGAAAGAAATGGGGCATAAAAATGGACGGCAAAGTTGTCGTGCCACCCCTTTATCGCAGCATAGCGCAACCTGTTGGTGCCTATTGTGCCTTTGAAGAGATTCCAAGTTATTGGGGTATTATGACCTTAAAAGGCAAGGTGATAGTTGATGCCAAATATGAGAAGGTCGAGATTCGTGATGGAGGGATCGCCGTGGTAACTGATATCACGGGGAAAACACAGACCATCCATCTGAAATGATCTATTATAGGGGCGTCAGTCTGAGAATATTAACAAAAAAGAGTGTGTCATGAAGAGTGTAAACTAAACTGTGTCAAGCTACAATAAAAGTAGTTTAACACAGTTTTTATATTATGGACAACTTAGAAATTGATTACAAGAAAGCAGCTCAGCAGTTGCGTAGTGGTGAAGCCTTATTTGGCAAGGACGGAGCATTAGCTCCATTGTTAGAGCGTATTCTCAACTCAGCTCTCGAAGGTGAGATGGACGCTCATTTAAGTGAAGAGGAACGCTCTTCCGGCAACCGTCGTAATGGTAAGATGAGTAAGAAGGTTCAAACAAAATATGGTGAGGTCACTATAGAGACTCCTCGTGACCGAGACGGAACTTTCCAACCTGAGACCGTAAAGAAGCGTGAGACTATTCTTGCCAATGGCATGGCAGACCAGATTATTGAGATGTACGCCATGGGCACCAGCACACGTGACATCAGCAGCTACTTTGAGCGTGAGTTCAACACAACTCTATCAGCCGATACTATCAGCTCTATAACAGACCGTGTATTACCCGAAATCACCGCCTGGAAGTCTCGCATGCTCGATCCTGCATATGCCATTTGCTGGCTTGATGCTATCCATTATAAGGTAAAGGATGAGAATGGCAGAGCTGTCACACGAGCCATTTACAACATTCTTGGTATCAACAAGGAAGGCCAAAAAGAACTGTTAGGTATGTATGTGTCTAAGAGTGAAGGAGCTAACTTCTGGCTAGAAGTTCTTACGGATCTTCAGAACCGTGGTGTTCGAGACATCTTGATTTGTTGTATTGATGGTCTCAAAGGCTTCCCAGATGCCATCCAAAGCGTATTTCCTGAGAGTTCTGTGCAGCTCTGTATTGTCCATCAGATACGCAATTCTATCAAGTATGTTGGCAGTAAGCATCAAAAGGAGTTTATCAAGGATTTAAGAACAGTATATGGTGCAGTAAACAAAGACTCCGCTGCTGCTAATTTAGACCTGTTAGAGTCTAAGTGGGAGATGTACCCAATTGTCATCAAGTCATGGCGTGACAATTGGGAACGTCTGACAGAGTATTTCCAATATACTCCAGCCATCCGTAAACTCATTTATACGACCAATACGGTTGAGGGGTATCACAGACAGGTAAGAAAGGTCACAAAGACTAAAGGGGTCTTTCCTACGGATAATTCTTTGGAGAAGCTTGTGTACTTAGCTTACCGCAACATCCGTAAGAAATGGACTATGCCACTGGCAAATTGGGGACAAATTTCTCAACAATTGGCAATAAAATTTGGAGATAGATTTAAAATTATGTAACTTTGCAGCCGAAAAGGCTTCCCTGCTGGGGGCATGCCCCCAGCAGGGAGTGGGAATGAAAGTTAAGAACAAGCCTTGACACAGTTTAAATTACACCCCCGTCATGAATTTATGATACACTCTTTTTTTTTATTCTGTTTAATTACATCTTCTTTATCCGTTTGCGATATTTCCGAAGAAATCGAATGAGGCATCCCAATCCTTCCAGACTGGCTCTCTGCCCAATTCCTTCAATCTCGCATTGATTACCTTGGCGGTACGCTCATCGCTTACGGTGAACTGCTCCAATGCCTGAGGATAGGTATGGTAACCGCCAGGATTTACCTTTGATTCTGCCGACATGGTGGTGACACCCAGTGTTGCCATGTTGTCACGGATGTAGGCTGGCTCACGGGTAGAGTAGGAGATATCTACATCGTGGTCGAAGATACGCATGGCGAAAGTTGCCTGTGCCAACTGCTTATCGGTCATGAAGCAGTTTGGCTGGAAACCTTCGTTCTGTGCAGGGCGCATACGAGGAAGTTCACGCTGTACTTGGTCTTCCAGTAATGCTTCTGCAGGTAGCGTAGGTGATGAGCCATCATCACTACATCCGTGCGCCATTCCTTCTCCAAGCCGATGAGCACACCCATACCGATGGAATGGACACCTGCCATACCCATGCGGTCGAAACCATCGCAGCGCCACTCAAACTTGCTCTTCATGCCACGTGGGTGGTAGAGCTTGTAGTGCTCGTGGTTGTAGGTCTCCTGGAAACAGATGACGCCGTTCATACCATGGTCGGCGAGGGTCTTGTAATCCTCTGTAGAGAGCGGCATCACCTCTATCTTCACGTTAGAGAAATACTTCTTGGCGATGTCGATTGCCTTGGCAAGATAAGGGGTGCCAGCCTTTGCCGGGTTCTCGCCCGTTACGAGAAGGATGTTCTCGAATGGAGCCAACTGCTTGATGGCCTTGTACTCGTTCTCAATCTGCTCTGGGGTGAGGATGGTACGAGCCATCGGATTCTCACGATGGAAACCGCAATACACGCAGGAGTTAGAGCATGAATTGGTGATGTAGAGAGGAATGAACATCGACATGGTCTTGCCGAAGCGCTCCTCGGTATATTTGCGGGAAAGACGCGCCATTACCTCCAGGTATGGCTCGGCTGCAGGTGAAATCAGCGCCATGAAGTCGTTCACATCGCAATGGTCCTTGGCAAGGGCACGACGCACATCGTTATCGGTCATTCGAGCTATTCGCTCCGTGGTCTCCTCCCAACTGATATTCTTTAATTCGTCTGAAAACATTTTCTTACTTTTTAAACTTTCTCAAATCGTGTGTCAACTTGGCTGCGCAGAAGTTTGGACCACACATGGTGCAGTACTCACCATCTGTATGACCTGCCTCCTCGAAATACTTCAAGGCAAGCTCTGGGTCGAGAGAGAGGTGGAACTGGTCTCTCCAGCGGAACTCGAAGCGTGCCTTGAGAGGGCGTTGTCGCGGATGGTTGCACCTGGATGACCCTTTGCCAAATCGGCTGCATGAGCGGCAATCTTATAGGTTACCACACCTGTGCGCACATCTTCCTTGTTAGGCAAGGCGAGGTGCTCCTTAGGTGTTACATAGCAGAGCATGGCGGTGCCGAGCCATGCTATCTGGGCGCCACCGATGGCTGATGTGATGTGGTCGTAACCTGGAGCGATATCGGTAACCAATGGGCCGAGGGTGTAGAATGGTGCCTCGTGACAGTGGTCGAGCTGGCGCTCCATGTTCTCCTTGATCTTCTGCAATGGCACGTGACCAGGACCCTCGATGAATGCCTGCACGTTCTTGTCCCAGGCACGGGTAACAAGCTCGCCCATGGTATCCAACTCGGCAAACTGGGCTGCATCGTTGGCATCGGCTATACAGCCTGGGCGCAGACCATCGCCCAAAGAGAGGGCTACGTCGTACTGTGCCACGATGTCGCAGATATCGTCGAAGTGCTCATAGAGGAAACTTTCCTGGTCGTAGAGACACCACTTGCTCATGATACTACCGCCACGGCTCACGATACCGCAGAGACGGCTATCGGCGAGATGCACGTTGTGGCGACGGATGCCGGCATGGATGGTGAAGTAGTCAACACCCTGCTCGCACTGCTCGATGAGGGTATCACGGAATACCTCCCAGTTCAGATCCTCTACCTTGCCGTTTACCTTCCAAAGCCTGGTAGATAGGCACGGTTCCTACCGGTACAGGACAGTTGCGCACAATCCATTCACGGGTTTCGTGGATATTGTCGCCAGTAGAGAGGTCCATCAATGTATCGCCTCCCCACTTGCAAGACCATACAGCCTTATCCACCTCTTCCTCGATGCTGGAGGTAGTGGCAGAATTACCGATGTTGGTATTGATCTTCACGAGGAAGTTGCGGCCGATGATCATCGGTTCGCTCTCCGGGTGGTTGATGTTGGCAGGAAGAACGGCACGTCCGCGTGCAATCTCATCACGTACATACTCAGGAGTGATATGGGTATCGATGCCCAACTCCTGGCAGTTCATGTTCTCGCGGATAGCCACGTACTCCATCTCTGGAGTGATGATGCCAGCCTTGGCGTAAGCCATCTGTGATGTGCTTGCCAGCCTGAGCACGGCGAGGCAACTGGATGTGCTCGAAGCGGAGGTGGTCAAGGCTATGGTCAGCAAGGCGCTGCTTGCCATACTCGCTGGTAACCTCCTTGAGCTGCTCGGTATCGTTGCGGTCGAGAATCCACTGCTCGCGCATTCTTGGCAAGCCTTTCTTCAAATCTACCTGATAGTTAGGGTCGCTGTAAGGACCGCTGGTATCGTAGATGTAAACCGGAGCGTTTGGCTCTGTATGAATGCCGCGCTCATCCTTCACAACAGTAGGAGTGAGGTTTACCTTGGTCATTCCAACCTTGATCTGTGGGAAGAGTTTTCCTGCATATACGCCTTTTCTCTGGGCGTTTTATCGTTTGGCATAATTTTTTAAAGGTAAAAGGTGGTAAAAGGTAAAAGAACATTCTGCTTCTTTGCCTTCATCCTTCATGCCTTTGTATTATCTATATTATAAGTCGTTGAGGAATGCGGTGAGAGGAGAACTTGCCTCAGCACAATCGCTGATGGCTCCGAGACCTGCCTCGTAAGCACGGCGACCGCATACTGCTTCCTTGAATGCCTTAGCCATTTCTACAGGATCACCGGCAACGGCGATAGCTGTGTTAACCAGGCAAGCGCTGGCACCCATCTCCATAGCTTCGGCAGCGTGGCTAGGTGCACCGATACCTGCATCTACTACAACTGGAACAGTAGCCTGCTCGATGATGATCTGCAGGAAGTCCTTCATTCTCAATCCCTTGTTGGTACCGATAGGTGCAGCAAGTATCACGGTAGCAGCACCAGCCTCTTCGAGGTGCAGAGGGTAGGGTCTGCCTGGCAATATGGCAATACCACGAAACCGAGTTTTACCAGTTTCTCGGTAGCCTTCAGTGTCTCGACAGAGTCTGGAAGAAGATAGCGAGGGTCTGGGTGGATTTCGAGCTTGAGCCAGTTGGTTCCGAAAGCCTCTCGAGCCATCTGTGCTGCGAAGACAGCCTCCTCGGCGTTGCGCACGCCACTGGTGTTAGGAAGGAGCTGGATATTTGGGTTCTGCACTATATGAGAGAGCAGGTCGTCCTGCTTGTCTTCGAGTTCGATACGTTTCATTGCAACAGTAACCATTTCTGTTTCTGATGCTTTGATGGCTTCAGCCATGAGGGCATTGTTGTTAAACTTTCCTGTGCCCAAGAAGAGGCGTGAGTTAAACTCTCTGCCTGCGATTACTAATTTTTCCATTGTTTTATTATAGAGTTGTTATTTTTGTTTTCATTTCTGTAGGAAAAGTACTTTTGTGTGATTCTTTTCCGCAGTATTCTGGGACCGTTATCCTCCGCAGAACGCTTTTACGATAACGATGTCTGCTCCTTCTGCGATGATTGTGTTTTCCCATTCATCACGAGGCACCATTTCGTTACTGATAGCTACTGCAACTCCTGTAGCTGGCAAATCGAGTTCCTGGGCTAACTCCCTGATGGTTTTAGCCTGTGTCTCGGTCTCTTTGTTGTTGATAGTTACTTTCATATTCTGTTCGTTTTATATGATGAATAATCCGTTTGTTTTTACGCTTTCTATCG
>SCPP01000001.1_pt1 | contig 13461 bp, 18 predicted proteins | sample 6106811 | NCBI WGS metagenome assembly SCPP01 (sample SAMN10720449, study PRJNA508395) | human gut metagenome | isolation source: Participant 2 stool, 15 month | host: Homo sapiens | collected 2018
TTGTTTGCTGATGAATGGTCGCAATATCTCGAGAGCAGTTACCAAAGAATAAACCTATCACGTCTTTACAGAACTTGACGAATGGGTGGATAGCATCTGGGAATCATTTTATAATGAGCATGAGGAAAAGGCAAAGCAAGGGATGGCATTCTTCTGAATAAGTTCTATAACGAAGGTTCGTGCGCTACTATTGCTGCTGCATGGAAGATTCAGGAAAAGGTCGCAAAATGGATGGCTTATGGTGATAGTGTTGTTTTCCATTATAGTTTTCAAACTGGTATTTTGGAACATAGTTTTACGAAATTGGCAGATTGTAATCCTCCAAGATTGGTTAGTTGCAAAGACCCGTTGGAAGAAGAAGGCTTTAAACATGGTGAATTTGTTTTAGATGATTCGTCTGTAGTCTTTGCTGCCAGCGATGCTTTATCTCATTATATTTTAATGATGTATGAGTTAGCTCATTGTAAGGAATTTGGCGAAGAACTTGCAGAGGAATATCTAAAGCATTCTGGTAATTCTCAATTACTAAAGACGGCAGAAACATTGAGGTTTAATTTCAAGAACGACGTTATTGATAAATTAATTCAAGCATCTGATAATCAATTAACTTTTGAGGAATATCTAAAAGGATTATATCACCAAGGAGTGATTGATATGGATGACTTTACGATTTGTTGGTTGTATGAATAGAAAAAAAATGGAACATGAAACTATAAAAGAAAGATTCCTCGGCACAATCTTCGGACAAGCTGTAGGAGATGCCTTGGGACTGAGCACGGAGTTTATGTCCAAGCAAGAGGTGGATCAATTTTATCCTAATGGGATAGAGGACTATTCACAAATCGTGCAGGATGATCATCGTCGTCGTTGGCAAAGAGGCGATTGGACTGATGATACCGACATGATGCTATGCATCTTAGATTCCTTTGTGGCTTGTCAAAAGGTAGATGTTCTTGATATTGCCAGAAGGTTTAAGGAATGGATGATGAACGGAGGCATGGGAATTGGTCGGCATACTTATAATGTAATGGCTCTTGGCGACTATACTTCGAATCCACAGAAGGCTGCAGAGATTATCTGGAAGATGGGAAAGAAAAAAGCTGCAGCTAATGGAGCCGTCATGAGAACTTCGGTGGTAGGACTTCTGAAGGAAAATGTGACTAGTAATGCTGAGAATATCTGTAAGTTAACTCATTTTGATCCTCGCTGTGTTGGCTCTTGCGTTGTCGTTTCTTCTATCATACATGCTCTTGTCTTTGAAGACAGGATATTGGATGAAGAAGATGTGATTGGCATTGCTAAACAATATGATGAGCGAATCGTTCCATTTGTTGACTTGGCATATTATGAAGGTCTGGATTCTTTGTGTCTGGATGATGAAAAGAGTATGGATATACGCTCAGAACTTTAGGGCTGCCCTATGGGCTTATTGGCATGCAACCTCGTATAAAGAGGGTATCCTAAAGATTGTTTTATCAGGCGGAGATGCGGATACCAATGCTGCAGTAGCAGGGGCTATCCTGGGTGCTAAATTTGGAATATGCCATATTCCTGACGAATGGAAGAATGGTCTTCTCTATGCTTCTATGCTCCATGACAAGGTGCAGAATTTCTACGCAATGTATCGCTAAAAGAAAGGATTCGATAATGAATGTGATGCAATTGAATACTGATATTTATAATAGCTTGGGCGTACTTTCTAATGACGAGAGCTATTTGGAAGAAGCCCTTGCTAGTATCAATCAGACCTTTACGGAATTGAAGCTTCATCGCGAAGGAAAAATGGATTTTATTCCTGCGGAGGATTTGCTTAATGAGTTATAGGATAGAGGTTGCACCTGAGTTTGCCCGTAGATTGAAGAATTTAAGTAAGCGCAGTCTGCATTAGAGTACAATAACGCAGAATCCTGCCGGCATCACTACCAGCAGGATTCACTTTCAAAAACCGAACCTAAAAGTCTACCTTGTAATTTCTATCTATGCAATATCTATTGTAACCTGAATAAGTCTAACAACTAAGAACTATGGCAGTAGAACAAATGGAAAAATAAAAAAATATTGAATTATAGTTAATTTGAGTTTGAAATCATTCTTATCTAAAATAAAACTATTATATTTGTAACCGATAGATACGAATCTGCATAACAAACCTAGATTCAAGAGATTATAGAATATATTATAGTAATTTTAAACAATAACATTATGAATATGAAACGACCATTTATTACCACATTATTTGCGATGTTACTGGTCCTTTTTACAGTTTCATGCAGCAGTGAAGATAAAGAGTTTGATTATGCAGCATTGCCGATGTCGGCACAGCTGTTTGTAAAGCAATATTTTGCTGATGCATCATACAGCCGTGTGGAAAAGGAGAAAGATAATGGCTTTTGGGAATATGAAGTATTGCTCAGTGATGGCTCTAAAGTGGAGTTTAATGAGAAGGGAGAGTGGACGAGTGTTGAGTGCAAATACTCTGAGATCCCTGTAGGCATTATTCCTACTGTCATAGCTGAGGATATTGCAAAGAAATATCCTGATTTGAAGCCTTACAAAATTGAAAAAGAGGTTGGCGGATATGAAATTGATATTCCTGGCTACGATCTCTATTACAGCAATAACGGTATATTCATACGTGCTGAAATTGACAAATAACAGAAGAGGGTGTGTCATGGCTTTATGACACACCCTCATGCAGTTCTGGTACTTACTATAACAGCTCTCTTGCTATCCAGGTACAGGCTTCAGCATCTATTCCGGTTCGGGCTTGATGAGGCTGTAGTAGCTGTCTGCAATCTCGCCATCCCTCACTATCACAATGCCCACCGAGCAGACACTTGTACGCTGCTGGTTGGCCGTTTCGAAATCTATCGCTGCAAAATCTTTCATCGAATTATCATTTTTGTGCCTTATATATTATGGTGTTACTCTGAGGAAATATAGGCTATCCTATTTCTCCCATCAGCCATCTTAGGGCATTGATTCTCTTGATACCGTTGTAATCGGCAGTAGGGTCTTCATCAAGTGTAAGGATATACTTAGGATATTGGTCATTGATCTGCTGCAGAGATGCCAATTCACGTTTTAAGGTAGTCTCATCTCTAACGGTAGCAGCTACCTGATAATACGTGATATTGTTTTCATCAATCGCTACAAAATCTACTTCCAGATTATCCATCTTTCCTATATATACTTTCTGCTGGCGATGGAGTAGTTCCAGATAAACGATGTTCTCCAGGATGCGGCCGGCATCGAATGAGCGGGAACCTAGGAGCATTCTTCTCAAACCGATATCTACTAGATAATATTTACCCAATGTCTTGAGCAGCTGCTTACCCTTGATGTTGTATCTTTTGGTTTCATATACGAAGAAGGTTTCGCAGAGTGCGGTCAGATATCGTTCTACGGTTTTCTGGTCTATTTTCCTTCCATCGGCAGTCATGATGTCGGCTATGCGCTTGGTGGATAGGATGTTGCCGATATTGTCGGCTGTGAAACGGATAACGCTTTCCAGCATCATGACATCGGGTAACTTCTTCCTGCTCATGATATCCTTTACTACAATGGTGTTATATACGCCATTCAGGTAGTCGCTGATTTCTGCGGGAGTATCCAGTTCAAGGGTATATGGAAAACTGCTCCTTGTGATGTAGTCTGTATAGGCTTTGGGAAGATTGTCGGTTCCTCCGATACCTTCAACATACTCTCTGAATGAAAGAAGCATTGCGATTTCCACATATCTTCCGGATAGTAACGTGGCGATTTCGCTTGACAGCATATAGGCATTCGATCCCGTAATATAGAGATCTACTGTTGGCTTCAGGTTGAGGCTGTTGATGATGTCTGGGAAATCTTCCACATGTTGTATCTCATCAAAGAAGATATAAGTCATCTTGTCTTGATGAATTAATGGCTTGATATAAGCGTATAAGTTATGTGGATTACGAAGTTCATAGAAGTCGTAATCCTCGAAATTGAGATAGATGATTTGGTCGGCACTGACACCTTGCCTCTTAAGCCAGTCACGATAAATCTCCATAATGGTGGATTTACCGCAACGGCGAATCCATTATCACTTTGATAAGAGACTTGTCTTTGAAAGCGATCAGTTTATTGAGATATTCCGTTCTTTCTATTCGTTTCATATCATTTCATTGCTCTTTGATTATATATTTGCTGCGAAGATACTATTTTTAGGATAAATCATCCTAAAAGTAGAATATTTAAGAAAGTTTTAGGATGAATCGTCCTAAAACTTTTGAAATTAGAGAAGTTTTAGGATGAATCGTCCTAAAACTTTTTATCTATCCCCATATTTAGGTATTTCTGCGAAACCATCATTTTTAGGTATTGCAGATTACGGGAAAAGGGCGTATCTTTGCACCCGAAAATAAATGTAACCTAATTTCCGCAACACTATAATTTAATATTTTTATAAGCACCTGAGCAACAAAAGTTGCTCAGGATTTTACCATGTCAGAAATTTCACTTATCTTAGTGTTGTAAAATAAAACAAACAAAATTCTGAATGACATGGCAAAGTACAAATAAAATCTGAGAAACTCACTCCTTTTGGGAATTTTTTCGATTATGGAGCAATTTGATGCTCTTTTAGCTCAAACCATAGATTCCACCTTGGGATTGAGATGCACTATGTTTGGTTATCAATATAGCGAGATTCTACGCTCTCTGATGTGCGTATATCTTTGTGGTGGCTCATGTATTGAGGATGTTACAACTCACCTGATGAAACATTTGTCTCTTCATCCAACTCTTCGCACTTGCAGCGCAGACACCATATTACGTGCTATCGAAGAACTGACTTTTAAGAGCATCACCTATAAGTCTGCTTCTGGCAAATCCTATGATTTCAATACTGCAGACAAGATGAACTGCTTACTGGTCAATGCCCTGCTTGCTACTGGTCAATTGAAATCCGGTCAAGAGTATGATTTTGACTTTGACCATCAGTTCATTGAAACAGAGAAGTATGATGCAAAACCAACCTACAAGAAGTTCTTGGGCTATAGTCCAGGTGTAGCTGTCATTAACGACATGATTGTTGGTATTGAAAATAGAGACGGCAACACAAACGTGCGCTTCAACCAAAGAAACTTTGGAAAGAATCTTCAAGCGATTGGAGGCTTCGGAAATATATATTTCTCGTGCCCGCATGGATTGCGGCTCATGTTCGGAGGAAATCGTAGATATGGTAGAGGCTCATTGCAGGCATTTTTATATTCGTGCCAACAGATGCTCTTCTTTCTACGATTCCATGTTTGCCTTAACTGGATGGAAAACTGTTGAAATCAACGGTATTGAGTTTGAGTTGAATTCTATCCTTGTTGAGAAATGGAAAGGAAAACCGTATCGTCTTGTCATACAGAGACAAAGGCGAATAGAGGGAGACCTTGACATTTGGGAAGGCGAATATACCTACAGATGTATACTGACTAACGATTACAAGTCGAGTGCAAGAGACATCGTGGAATTCTACAATCTTCGTGGTGGCAAGGAACGCATCTTCGATGACATGAACAATGGCTTTGGCTGGAATCGATTGCCAAAATCGTTCATGGCACAGAATACTGTATTCCTGCTTATGACAGCTCATCAGAAACTTCTACAAAGCTATTATGCAGAGATTGAAAACCCATGAATTTGGATTGTGCCACCAGCAGAATCAAGACCTTTGTTTTCAAGTTCATATCTGTTCCTGCGAAATGGATTAAGACATCACGTAGGCATGTATTGAACATTTACTCAGACAACAATGCTTATGCCAACCTGTTCAAGACAGACTTTGGTTAAAGACCATGCTTTTCTGGTTAAACCAGCGTATTACCTCAAGTCGCTTTATGGGGTAAGGATTTTGTGTCTGCGACATTTCTGTTGTGCAAGAAATATGTACAATAAAATGAATTTCGTCGTTTTGCAAGCAAAATCCCACTAAACCCTATAGGTTGCGGATTTGAGGTGTAACTAAAAGTAATATAGACAAATAAAAACAACAATCGTAATTTATGGCTCTTCTACTGGCTCATGCCAGTCGATTGCCGAAACCATCGCCTCTAAGTTGGGCGTGGAAGCTGTAGATGTAGCTAACATCGATGACGCTACTATCACAAGTCATGAGAATCTTCTTCTCGGTACTTCTACATGGGGTGCCGACGAGATGCAGGACGACTGGTATGATGGCGTGAAGACATTGAAGAGTGTCGGCTTGGCTGGCAAGACTGTGGCCCTGTTTGGTTGTGGCGACAGCGAGTCTTACCCTGATACATTCTGTGGCGGCATGAAGGAACTCTATGATGCTGCCGTTGAGGCTGGTGCTACCGTATTGCCTGGTGTTTCTACAGACGGATACACCTATGATGACAGTGAGGCAATTGATGGCGACAAGTTCCTGGGACTCGCACTCGACGAGGTGAACGAGGACGACAAGACAGAGGAGCGTATCGATGCCTGGCTCGAGGCCATCAAGCCAGCGTTATAATTTTACAAAAATATTTTTCAAGACTTGGAGAATGATGGAATTCTCTGATTCTTGGTTTAAAAACAGATAAATTCGGATAGTATGCAGCAGGAAATCGCAACACCAGTAGATTTGAAGGTTCTGATGAATCATATATATGAATATAAGAAGGGCGTGCGCCGCCTGGTGCTCTACACCTTCAACAAGAAATATGAGTCTTTTGCTATAACTAGATTAGAGCGTCAGAACATTGATTATATCATCCAGCCGGTTGGCAACGACCGTCTGAATCTCTTCTTTGGTAAGAAAGAATGTCTGGATGCTATCCGCATGATAATCACCAAACCGTTGTGCCAGCTTACGCCGGAGGAGGATTTCATCTTGGGTGCCATGCTGGGATATGACATCTGCGCCCAATGCGAACGCTATTGTGAGCGCAAGAAGAAGGTTTGCTAAACTTTTCTTTCATCTTCGTAATGTTTTATGTTTATAAGTAGAAAGAGCGTGATTGCCGTAATGGTGATTACGCTCTTTCTGCATAATTTAGGAATAATTCCTCTTTTTGAGAGCTGAAATGAAAGAAAAAGTCCTGAAAACACTACTTATTTATTAGTACAGACTATATCTATGCGTTTAACCTGATACCTAGTAACTACTCAGCACCCTATGGGCATGAGTAATCGTCTTACTGTTGTACTACAGCAAAATTGCATTGAATTTAGAATTTCCGTTCTTCATAGCAGTTTCAGCAATGGAATGCAACTTGGCAAAATCATCGGCACCGCTGTCTGTTCGGAAGCAACCGCTGACTTTCTGCTTTATCTTGATTTTCCTAACTCCCCGCTCACTGGCATTGTTCTCGTAAGGCACACTTGGATTGGAGAGAAAGGTAAATAGGTAGTCTTTGACTTTAAGGATACCCTCTTGAATTTCTCAAACTCGTTATCTAAATGCGTGAGGCTTTCACACAAGAGGGTCTTCATCTTTGTCTTCAGTACCTTTATCTTTCTAGATTAATGCTGTCCTCTCTTCTGAGATTTATAGAGTGTTCTATCAGATGGATGAATCTCCGTGACCAGTTCTGGTTTGGATCCAGTTCGTTCAGATACTTTGCATTCCTAAGAAGATGAGCCAGGCAGACCTGATGGTCCTTAACATTCATCTTGAAGTAGCTCTGATGTCTGTCAGTCACAAGTGTCGAATAGGAAGTCCCTTTGGAAACTTGGAATCTATGGCCTTCTGACCTCGCGATTCTGACTGGAACACGTATGTAAGCAGGTCGTTCTGGAATATCCAGTTCCAATGCAGATGCTTTCCTACCGTAGCACCAGTTTCATCGGCTCCTACGACAGACGCTGTTTCCAGCCTCTTGCGTATTTCCTCATATGCACAGTCTGCCTTGCCGCTATTCTCTTTGAGTATGTTCTGCACTGTACCCTCACTTATATTCTGGCCGGACAGGTCGGATATAAGTTCTGCAATCCTTTTGAACGGAATACACTGCACTACATTAAGGTATGTCACCAGTGCACGGAGGTTGTCACCATACTTGATACGACAGTTAGCTTCGCAGTTGTTTACGCAACCGCATTCACAGACCTTCTCGTAATACTGTTCGCAGGTCTCTACGACCACCTTGATATCAACAATTTGTGTCTTACGGATCTTCTGGCATGGTATATCAATCAAGAGCCGACCACAGCATTTACAATAGACGGGGTCGTGCTTTACAATTACGTCTGGTTCTGCTATAGTCTGCAGTGTGTGCCTTGTGGCCAGGCTGTCCACCGCTCGGCTTTCCGCTTGGCTTGCGAAGAGACTTTGTCCTGCGCAGCTCACGGAAGCGATACTTCTTGGGATGGAGGGATACTGCTGTTACTGCTGTTTTCTCGTGCTTTCCTGGTGTACTTGATGTATCGTCATCAGCTCCCTCGAGTTCCTTGATGCGCTCTTTAGCAACGGCAAGTTCTGCCTTTGTGGAAGCAAGTTCTGTCTTTAGATTATGTATCTCCACGTCCTTCTGGTTAATGACACGGTTGAGGCGTCCGATCTCCTCAGTCTTCTCGAGTCGGACTTCTCAAATTTGCGCGACGCTGGTTTATCTGGCGCAAAACAACATCTATGTCAGTACAGTCGCTTGCCATTTTTTGGTGCAAAGATAAGCATTTTTCTCCACATGGCAAAATCACGATTTACATCCCTTAACGCAGACTTTTGACTTAAAAAAAAAAAAACGCATCTCCTGGCAGATAATCTGTTGAAAGGCGATAATAGACAAAGGAGACATGTTGGAGCATCATCGGAAAAGAACTCGTTAAATGAACTGTTTTAAACAGCCTACGTCCTCATCGACTCAATCATTAAAAAGTTTGTAATGATGAAGAAAATAAGCAAAATCAAGTTTATGCTTTATTAACGAGAAGTTTTCTATAGGGGTGCTGAGTAGTTACGATACCTAATTCTAAGTATAAAATGTGAACATCACAATTTCTCGGTATTGTACAATTTCTAAATAAGTCTTACCTTTGCAGCCTGAAAAAAGGAATAGATATGAAAAAAGGATTAGGAAAAATCAGAAAGATTAAAACACATCTTCCTGGCCTTGTTGGCCGTGATTGTTCTGGGAGGTTTGGCGAAGGCTTACTCTGCCTGGGTGGGTACTACCCGCATCGCTTTCCTCAACTATCAGGCTATTGCGCTGGGACAGATTTCGCATGCCAACGACAATGCGATGATTAAACTGAGTGAGATCACGACCGATGATTTCGATCATCTGGATGATTACGATATGATTATCGTGAATGGTATGGGACTCCGAATCGACGAGAACCAGCGCAAGCAGTTGGAAGAGGCTTCCTATAAGGTGCCGACCCTGACTCATGCTGCTACCAACCCAGCCAACAATATCGTATCAGTAGATAATTTCGATGCCGATTATCTGATGCAGTACATCGAGAACGGCAGCAAGAAGAATTATCACAGTATGCTCGCTTACATCCGCAAGTTTATCGACGGAAAGAAGTTCATGGCTCCAGAACCGGAACGTGTGGATGAGCGACCAAACTATCTCCTGACTCATTTCGACCCGAAGGATGAAAAGGGTGATGAACTGGGTTTCAACAGCATCCGTGAGTACAATGCCTTCCTGGCGAAGAACGGATTATATAAGAAAGGTGCTCCTACCATCTTGCTCGGTTTTATGGGTGCGGCTCTGATATGGAGAAGGCTTTTGAAGAAGGGATTCATGGTGTATCGCATCAACCAGCTGCAGAGCTTTATCGCCGGTCATCATGCTGACAGTATCCAGGCGAATGCCGTAGTGAATATGGCGCATGGCAGACTGGGAGATTACTTCGTAGAGTTTCTGAAGCAGAAGAATATTCCTCTGTTCTCACCTCTTAATATCAACCGCTTGACCACCGATTGGGAGAACGACAAGCAGGGAATGAATGGCGGCTTCATGTCGCAGAGCATCGTGACTCCGGAGATTGATGGTGCCATCCGTCCATACGTGGTTTTCGGTCAGCGCATCAATAAGGAGGGCTTGCAGGAGGTTTATGGCATCCCTGACAGAATGGAGAGTTTCGTAGAGAGCGTGCAGGGCTATGTGAATCTGAAGAACAAGAAGAACAGCAGCAAGCGCATCGCCATCTTCTACTTCAAGGGTCCCGGTCAGAATGCACTCACCGCTTCGGGAATGGAAGTGGTTCCATCGCTCTACAATCTCCTGGTTCGCTTGAAGAATGAGGGATATAATGTAGGCAAGTTGCCTGCCAATCCTCAGGAACTGGCAAAGATGTTCCAGGCTCAGGGTGCCGTCTTCGGAACCTATGCAGAGGGAGCCTATACCCAATTCCTCCAGTCGGGACATCCAGCCCTGGTTACCGCCCAGCAGTTTGCCGGATGGACACAGAAGGCTTTGTCTAAGAAGATGATCAAGGAGCTGAATCAGCTCTATGGTTCCTTCCCTGGCAAATATATGGCTACCGATGACGGTAAGTTGGCGGTGGCAAGACTGCAGTTTGGTAATGTGGCTCTGCTTCCACAGGTGATGGCAGGCGTGGGAGGCGACTCCTTCAAGATTGTGCATGGCACCGACCAGGCACCTCCTTACACCTATGTTGCCTCTTATCTCTGGGCTCGTTATGGTTTCAGTGCCGATGCACTTATCCATTTCGGAACCCACGGTTCGCTGGAATATACCCCGAGAAAGGCAGGTGGCACTCGACAGCAACGACTGGAGTGACCGATTGATTGGTGTGGTTCCACATCTTTATATATATACCATCGGCAATGTGGGCGAGGCGATGATTGCCAAGCGCCGTACCTATGCCCAGACCCAGAGCTATCTCACTCCTCCTTTCAAGGAGAGCGAATTGCGACAGACCTATAAGCAGTTGAGCGATGCCATCCAGTCTTACGAAAGAAGGCATCTGCCGAGCAGTCGCTGAAAGTGAAGGCGCTGACCGTGAAGATGGGAATCGCCCGAGAACTGGGACTCGATGCCAAGCAGATGAACAAGCCATATTCTGCAGATGAAATCGCAGAGAGAACTTTGCGGAAGAGTTGGCAAACGAGAAGATTACCGGTAAACTCTATACTCTGGGTGTGCCATACGATAATGATGATGTCCGCACCAGTGTCTATGCGATGGCTACAGATCCTATTGCCTACGGAATGCTGGCAGTAGATAAACTGAAAGGTCGTGCTCAGGAGGGTGTGGAGAAGCACAAGCAGCTTTTCGACCGTCTCTATCTGAGCAAGGCACGCAATACCGTGACCCAGCTTCTGGGTTCAGCCTCGGTTTCTGATGAATACATCTGCCGTTATGTAGGAATCACTCCTGCCGAACTCCAGATGGCCCGTAAGGTAGAGGCGATGCAGGCAGCTCCGGATCCTATCCAGATGATGATGCAGATGGCAGACCAGATGGGTGGAGCGAAGGAGGCGAAGCCGAAGAGGTGGACCACCGTACGGTAAGCGAGCTCCGTGCTGCCAAGGTTTCTCATAAGAAGAAGATTCCGCAGATGAGTCGTGAGGCTTTTGAGAAGATGGAGCGATAGGTCACTTCCCTGACAAGATGATGGAAGCCATCAAGAAGGGACAGAAATGGTATCAGGAGGATTTGAAGAAGGCGAAGATGGCGAAAGTAAGGGGCAAAGCATCTCTGAAATCTTCTAAAGATAAGGGTATGATGATGTCGAAAGCACCTAAATATACCCGTCAGCAGATTCATCTGGCTCAGGCGATTACTACCGTAGAGCATGCCTTGCAGAATGTGGGCAAGTATTCGGAGGCGCTCCGTCAGAGTCCGTTCAACGAGATGTCTTCTCTGATGAATGCCCTGAATGGCGGCTTTACCGCTCCATCTCCTGGTGGTGATCTGATTGTGAATCCGAACACCCTGCCTACCGGTAGAAACCTCTTCTCCATCAATGTGGAGAATACACCTTCGGAGGATGCCTGGGAGAAGGCAAAGGAACTTTGCGACAATACCATCAAGATGTATTGTGAGCGACATAAGGTGAATATCCTCGTAAGGTAAGCTACACGCTCTGGAGTAGCGAGTTTATCGAAACAGAGGGTGCTACCATCGCCCAGATTCTCTATATGCTCGGTGTAGAATAGGTAGAGATGCCTTCGGCCGTGTTACCGATCTGCGTCTCATTCCATCAAGCAGTTGGGCCGTCCTCGCATCGATGTCGTGGTTCAGACTTCCGGTCAGCTCCGCGACCTGGCAGCATCCGTCTCTTCCTCATCAACAAGGCGATTGAGATGGCGGCAAATGCCAAGGGCGATAAGTATGACAACCTGGTGAAAGTAAGTGTTACCGAATCGGAACGGGTGCTCGTAGAAGGGTATGTCGCCAAAGGAGCGAGGTGAGTATGTATCGAGTGTTTGGTGGCGTAAACGGCAACTATGCGCGGTATCCAGGAGATGGTAACCGCAGGCGACCGCTGGGATAAGGAGAGTCAGATTGCCGAGGTCTATCTGAACAATATGGGTGCCTACTACGGTGATGAGAGAACTGGGAGACCGTTCGCAAGGCTGCTTTCGAGGCAGCGCTGACTCGTACTGATGTGGTAGTTCAGCCACGACAGAGCAACACTTGGGGCGCTTTGAGTCTCGACCACGTATATGAGTTTATGGGAGGTATGAACCTTGCAGTGCGCAACGTAACCGTAGGATCCAGATGCTTATCTCGCCGACTATCGCAACCATAGCAATATGAGAATGCAGGAGGTGAAGGAGGCTATCGGCATCGAGGGCAGAACCATCTTCAATCCAGCCTATATCAAGGAGAAGATGAAGGGTGGAGCCAGCAGTGCCAGCACATTCGCCGAAATCGTAACCAATACCTACGGCTGGAATGTGATGAAGCCAAAGGCAATCGACAAGGAGATGTGGGACGAGGATCTATAATGTATATGTCAAGGACAAGTACCATCTCGGAACCAAGGAGTTTTTTGACAAGCAGAATCCGGCTGCGCTGATGGAGATGACCGCCGTGATGATGGAGTGCCCGCAAGGGAATGTGGAAGGCTACTCCTCAGCAGCTCAAGGACATCGCCAAGCTTCATACCGAGACCGTGAACAAGTATAAGCCTTCATGCTCCGGTTTCGTCTGCGACAATGCCAAGCTGCGCAACTATATCGCCAGCAAGACCGATGCTGCTGCCAAGGAATATCAGCAGAATGTAGAGCAGATCCGCGACGCTGAGGCTGCGAAGAACAGCAGCGACAAAGGGTATGGTGATGAAGAAGGAGACGCTGAATGAGGAAGCTCAAAGACCACCACTGTGGTGAGCGGCATCGTAGTAGGTGTCATCGTCATCGTAGCATTCGTGATGTTGGCGATTCTGATTCGAAGAAGAATATGGTTGAATAGAAATGGAGACATTAGTTTTAGTAATGATGATATTGGTTTGCTTCAGTTTTGTGCTGAAGCAGACCTTCCACGAGTGAAGGAGATTATGATCATCTCG
>SCPP01000380.1_pt1 | contig 13429 bp, 24 predicted proteins | sample 6106811 | NCBI WGS metagenome assembly SCPP01 (sample SAMN10720449, study PRJNA508395) | human gut metagenome | isolation source: Participant 2 stool, 15 month | host: Homo sapiens | collected 2018
TCTCCAAAATCTATGTATAATTAAAATTGTTTTCGCAGAGTAGAGACCTGCGCGTGGGGCTTCGGCCCCGAAGTGCCCTGACCAACGGGGAGTTGGTGGCAGGACGAAGTGACGAAACGTCCGCGGTGCAGGTTTCGCATCCCACTGCTGCATGATGATGTTGTGCAACGGCGGATGCGGCGTTGTGCCCATCCGACAAAATTGCCTCCTCCTTGTGCGGCAACGCAAAGGAGGATTTTATGTGCAGAACAAAAGCTGTCCGTCTTTTCCGCTGACTACTGGCGCGCTGCCGGCGCAGAGCTGAACAACCCGCGGGTGCTGGCCTTTTCGGGGCTGGTCTGCGCCATGGCCATCGCTGGAAAGCCTGCCCATCTACCTGCTGGGGCCGAGCCTGAAAATTTACTTCAGAAGCTTCCTCGCCGTCTCGCTGGGCTGCATATTGCTGCGGCCCCGTCGTCGGCATGATGGCCAGGGCTATCATTGATACGGTGGGGAACTTCCTGCTGGCAGGCTACGGCGAGCCGTATTTCCCGGCTACCTCATTACGGCCATGCTGTCGGGACGATCTACGGCGTTATGCTGTACCGCCAAAACCGTCGCTGCTGCGCATTATTGTGACGCGGCTCATCATCAATACGGCAGCAACGTCCTGCTGGGCAGCGTCTGGAAGGCGATGCTCTACGGCAAGGGCTACCTTTACTATTTCACCTCGGGTCTGGTAAAGAACACGACGATGCTGCCATCGAGGTGTTCCTGACCTGGGTCGTGCTCAACGCCGCCGTAAAGCAGGGGCTGGACAGAAAGTTTATCCATAAGAGGTAAAAGCCTCCCTGAGGAGGGCGGACCCAAAATAAAAGTCATGCTTTGCACAGAAAGTATGACTTTGCTTTTCGTTATTGCGTCCTGCCCAGTGTACTAATGCTGCACAGGCAAAACATTTACCTGTTTTGCTGAACTTTCACAAAATTTAAAATTATTGCAAACGGATCGTAAAAGCGGCTACAATGGGTCTTGCAAGGCAGCAAAATGCGTCAATTCCCGGCAGATTCCGGCACGAAGCGACGCATTTTGCCGTTTCTGTACACAACAGGGAGGAACAACACACATGAAAGAAACTGATGGGCATTCTGCTGGCCGCCTCTATGGTGTTCAGCCTGGCCGCCTGTGGTTCCACCGCTGACACTGCTGCCAGCAGCGCCGTACCACCGCTACTGCAGGGGCAGCAGCAACAACCAGGCCCCCGACGTCAAGGTCGGTGCTATCATTCTGGGCGACGAGACCGAAGGCTACAGCGCCGCGCACATCAACGGCATCAAGGCTGCCGCCGAGCTGGGCATGTCCGATGACCAGATCGTCTGAATACAAGATCGCTGAGGGCGGCGTCACCGCCGACGCAGCCGAGGACCTTGTCGGCCAGGGCTGCAACCTGATCATCTCCAACTCTTACGGCCACCAGACCTATATGGAGGAAGCCGAGAAGTACCCTGACATCAACTTTGTGGCCATGACCGGCGACTTCGCCGCCATCTCCGACCTCGACAACTTCTACAACGCCTTCACTGCCGTTTACCAGAGCCGCTATGTCTCCGGTGTCGTCGCAGGCATGAAGGTCAAGGAGCTGGTCGAGTCCGGCACCCTGACCCCGAGACCCAGCCCAACAGCTTTACCGCTGACGGCAAGGTCAAGATCGGCTATGTCGGCGCTTACAACTACGCCGAGGTCGTCTCCGGCTACACCGCCTTCTTCCTGGGCGTCCAGAGCGTTTACCCCGATGTCCAGATGGAAGTCATGTACACCAACTCCTGGTTCGATATCGACAAGGAGGGCGCTGCCGCCGAGGCCCTGATCGCCAACGGTGCGGTCATCATCGGCCAGCACGCTGACTCCACCGGTGCCCCCGCCGCCACCCAGAAGCTGAAGGACTCCGGCAAGATCTGCTACTCCATCGGCTACAACATCGACATGCTCGACACCGCCCCACCGCTGCCCTGACCTCCGCGACGAACGTCTGGAAGGTCTACTACAGGAGCTGTTCGAGGGTGCGCAGGCCGGCAGCATCCCGCAGGACTGGTGCAAGGGCTATGAGGATGGCGCTGTCGCCATCACCGACCTTGGCCCCGAAGTTGCCGACGGCACCGCCGAGAAGGTCGCCGAGGTTGAGGCTGCGCTGAAGGACGGCAGCCTGCATGTGTTCGACACCAGCAAGTTCACCGTCGACGGCGCGGAGGTCACCACCGCCCCCATCGACCTGACCTACTACGATTTCAGCACCAGTTCTCCTGTGGCTGTCTATCAGGGCGAGACCAAGGAGGCCATCTCCGACGGTTACTTCCACGAGGTGAGCTGCGTGCGGCCCCGACGTTTGCCCTGCGCATCGACGGCATCATTGAGGATGCTGACCCTGTCGCCTGATTCTGATTGAGTCTCAAGGGAAGACTGCGGTAGAAACGCAGCCTTCCACAGTGGTTTATTATAATAATGTTCCTGCCTTGATTTTTGAATCCCTGTAGGGGCGAGGCATGCCTCGCCCGCAGCGTGACCGCGATTTGCCCGCTTATGGGTGGCCGCGCAAGGCCACAGGCCGGGCATGCCCGGCCTACCAACTTGACTCTTGAAAGGAGCCTGCACAATGGCGCAGAACGAATATGCTGTGCGCTTGGAGCGTCACCAAGACCTTTGGCCCCGTCGTGGCCAACAAGGATGTTCCCTGGGCGTGCGCCGCGGTGATTCTGGCCCTGCTGGGTGAAAACGGCAGCGGCAAGACCACGCTGATGAACATGATTGCCGGTATCTACTTCCCCGATGAGGGCGAAATCTACGTCGGAGACAAGGCCGTGACCATCCGCTCCCCGCGTGACGCACTGGATCTGGGCATCGGTATGATCCACCAGCACTTTAAGCTCGTGGATGTGTTCTCCGCCACCGAAAATATCGCCCTGTCCATGGGCAGGCGGCGAAATTCGACCTGAAAAGTCCACGACAAGGCCCGCGCCATCTGCGAAAATATGAGTTCAACCTCGACCTTGACCAGAAGGTCTACGAGATGAGCGTCAGCCAGAAGCAGACGCTGGAGATCGTCAAGGTGCTCTACCGTGGCGCGGATATCCTGATTCTGGACGAGACCCACGGCGGTTCTGACCCCGCAGGAGACCGAGAAGCTGTTCAGCGTCATCCGCAACATGAAGGCCGACGGCAAGGCGGTTATCATCATCACCCACAAGCTGCACGAGGTGCTGTCCATCAGTGACCGCGTTGCCATCCTGCGCAGGGCGAGTATGTCGGCGACATCGCCACCAGGGACGCCGACGAGGCCAAGCTGACCGAAATGATGGTGGGCGAGAAGGTCGAGCTGAACATCGACCGCCCCGAGCCGGTCGACCCGGTCAAGCGGCTGGACATCCAGCATTTGACCGTGCACAGCGCCGAGGGTATCACCGTGCTGGACGACGCCTCCTTCCCGGTCTACGGCGGCGGATCCTCGGCATTGCGGGCATTTCCGGCAACGGTCAGAAAGAACTGCTGGAAGCCATTGCCGGTTTGCAGCCCGCCGAGCGGCGCAAGCATCGAGTACGCGCCCGACGCTGCCGCACCGTGCAGCTCATCGGCAAAAGCCCAAGGCCATCCGCGAGGCGGGCATCCACCTCTCCTTCGTGCCGGAGGACCGCCTGGGTATGGGCCTGGTCGGCTCAATGGGCATGACCGACAACATGATGCTGAAAAGCTACGGCAAGGGACATTCGCCCATCGTGGACCGCGCTGGCTGGAGCTGGCCGAAACCATCAAAAAAGAACTGGGCGTCGTCACGCCGATTTGAACACCCCGTCTCCCGCCTGTCCGGCGGCAACGTGCAGAAGGTGCTGGTGGTCCGCGAACTGGCCGCCAACCCCATCGTGTTGATGACCGCCTACGCGGTGCGCGGGCTGGATATCAACACGTCCTACACGATTTACCATCTGCTGAACGAGCAGAAAAAGCGCGGTGTGGCGGTCATTTATGTTGGCGAGGACCTGGACGTCCTGCTGGAACTGTGTGACCGTATCGTCGTGCTCTGCGGCGGCAAGGTCAACGGCATTCTCGACGGCCGCAAGACCACGAAGGAAGAGGTCGGTCTGCGTATGACCAACCTGGTAAAGGAGGAGCAGGCATGAGTCAGACTGCCGCTGCGGCCCGCGAGCCGTTGCTGCGCATTGCCAAGCGAGAGGGGACCACGATGCCCCAGAAGATCGCTGTGCGTGCCATTGCCATTCTGCTGGCGCTGGTCGTCGATGCGCTGTTTATCTTTTCGTCACCGGCCTGAACCCGCTGGCCGTCTACGGCGTCATGTGGGGCGGCACCTTTGCCAACATGACCCGCTTCAGCTGGATGCTGCGCGATCTGTCCACGCTGCTCTGCGTCGGCATCGCGCTGGCCCCCGCGTTCAAGATGCGCTTCTGGAACTGCGGCGGCGAGGGTCAGATTTTGATTGGCGGCCTGACCGCCGCCCTCATCATGGTGTACCAGGGCAACAACCTGCCGCTGCCGCTGCTGTTTGCGGCCATGGCGCTGGGCAGCATTGCCGCCGGTGCGCTGTGGGGCTTCATCCCTGCGTGGTTCAAGTCCCGCTGGAACACGAACGAGACGTTGTTTACCCTGATGATGAACTACGTGGCAACGTCGATCGTCGCCTGCATGACCAACATCATGCGCGGCCAGGCGTCCAGCCTTGGCACGCTGAACAAGGCCACCAAGGCGGGCTGGTTCCCGGTCATTTTGGGCCTGCGCTATACGATCAACATCATCGTTGTCATTGTGCTGACCTTCGTCATGTACGCCTACCTGCGCTTCTCAAGCAGGGGTATGAAATTTCCGTCGTCGGTGAGAGCGAGAACACCGCGCGGTACGCGGTATCAACGTCCGCCGCGTCACGGTGCGCACGATGCTGATTTCCGGTGCCATCTGCGGCCTGTGCGGCTTCCTCATCGTCGCGGGCAAGGATCAGACGATTTCCACGGCCTCTGCCAATGGGCGCGGCTTCACGGCCATTATTGTCGCATGGCTGGCAAAGTTCAACACCTTCTATATGGCGCTGATCTCCTTCCTGCTCGTTTCCTGGAGCGCGGCGCGTCGGAGATTGCGTCCGCCTACTCGCTGAACGAGTACGCTGCTGACATCATCACCGGCATCATCCTCTTCTTCATCCTCGGCAGTGAGTTCTTCATCAACTACCGCGTCATCCCGCGCGGCGCACACAAGGAGGGCAAGTGATATGCACAGCAGTTTGATTGCATGGATTTTACGCGCCATCCCCTTTGGTACAATTATTATGTACGGTGCGCTGGGCGAGACTGTGACCGAGAAATCCGGCAACCTGAACCTGGGCGTGCCGGGCATCATGTACCTGGGCGGCTTTGCCGGCTTTGCCAGCGCCTGGGCCTATGAGAACACCGCCGCCAACCCGAGCGGCGCTGTCAGCGTTGTCATTGCCCTGACCTCTATTCTGGCATCCATGGCGGGCGGCCTGATTTACGCATTCCTGACGATTTCCCTGCGCGCCAACCAGAACGTCACCGGCCTGGCGCTGACGACCTTCGGTATGGGCGTGGCGAACTTCTTCGGCGTGTTTATCTTAAACGGCGCCAGCTACTCCGCTGCCCCCATCGCCAACAAGGCATTCAGCGCCAAAATCCCGGTGCTGTCCACGTTGGGCGGCTTCGGGCAGGTCGTGTTCAGCTATGGGTTCCTCGTCTATGCCGCCATTGCACTGGCGATTGCGCTGCACTGGTTTTGACCCGCACCCGCGCGGGCCTTAACCTGCGCGCCGTGGGTGAGAACCCCGCCACCGCAGATGCGGCGGGCATCAACGTTACGCTGTACAAGTACCTGGCGACCTGTATCGGCGCGGGCATCTGCGGCATTGGCGGCCTGTACTACGTGCTGGACTACAACCAGGGCATCTGGGCCACCACCGGGCAGATCGAAGCGCTGGGCTGGCTGGCCGTGGCGCTGGTCATCTTCACGACCTGGAAACCGCTGAACGCCATCTGGGGTGCGTACCTGTTCGGTATGCTCTACTGGCTGTATCAGTTCCTGCCAACGCTGCTGGGCATCACGATGGCAAGCCACATCACCGACCTGGTGCAGATGCTGCCCTACGTCGTTACGATTGTGGTTTTGATTGTGGTATCCATGCGCAAGAAGAAAAAACCAACCCCGGCACACCTGGGCCTGGCCTATTTCCGCGAGGAGCGGTAAACCCGGGCGAAAAAGCGGGGTAGGGGCCGGACATGTCCGGCCCTCAGCTTGGCCCGAACTGCGCGGTATTCCATATGTTGCGGGCCGGGCATGCCCGGCCTACGGCACTAACAGGTTTTGTAGGAGGCGGCGTCCTCGTTACGCAGGTCGATGCGGGCATCGACCCCTACCATAGCACGACTTATACAGCGGCACACTTTCCCAAAGGTGTGCCGCTTTTTCATCTTCTTTCATAGTTTAAACACATTTGCCCTTTATACTAAATTTTGTCAAAAATCTCCACACACAAAGGGAACCCGGTATGGCAGAACAAACAAAACCCGGCGCGGCCCGTTGGCTGGGTCAAACGCCACAAAAACTGATGATCTTTTTGGTCATTGTGCTCGTTATCGCGCTGGCCATCACCAACGTTGTGCGCAAGGCCAATAAGGCGACCGCCGGTACGACCTACCAGTATGTGCGCACGACCGTCCTGCAAAAGACGACCCTCAGCGATTCGGTCAACGTAAACGGCACGGTAAAGTCCGGCAGCAGCGCCAGCGTCACCGCTTCGGATTCCGTCAAGACCTACAAGGTCACGGCGGTCAATGTGGCTGTGGGCGATACGGTCAAAAGGGCGACGTCATTGCCACGCTGGACACCACCGATGTGGAAAAGCAGATCGCCAACGCCGAGCTGAAGCTCAGCGACACCCAGACCGACGCCCAGAAGAGCTATGACCAGGCTGTCGAGGATCAGGCCACCGACCTGGCCAGTGCCCGGGCGGATCTGGAAGAAGCCCAGAAAAGTACGACACCCTCGGCCTGGATGACTACTACGGCTCAATGGCCGACGGCAGCAGCAGCGGCAAGACGAACCGTGAGATCGTCACCGAGTATTACACCCGCTACGCTGAGGAAATTGCCGGGTACGAAAACACCCTGGCAAACCTGCGCATCCAGCTGACCCAGGCCCAGCAGGACGGCGACGCCGACCGCGCCGCAGGGTCTGCAGGGCAGATCGACGATTACACCAACCGTGAGAGCGTCGCCAGGGCCAGTGCAGCATCCCGGAGCTGGGCTTGCAGGGTTTTGACGCCGTCAGCCAGTGCTACAACCAGATCGAGCAGCTGGCCCAGGCGCTGGACAAGGCCCAGCAGTCCTACCAGAAGGCTGCCACAAGCGCGTCCCGCAGCGTGGACAACGCCGAGACGAAGCTTGAGCAGTCCCAGCGCGAGGACGACACCCTGACCAGCTTGCAGACCGCACGGGATAACTGCACCCTGACCGCCACGATGGACGGCACCATCACGGCGCTGAACGCCACCGTGGGTGACGTGTGCAGCGGTGCAGTTGCCACCATTCAGGACGTGGACAACCTGACCGTCGAGGTCACGATCCCCGCCAGCTCGGTGGGCAAGCTGAAAGCCGGCATGCAGTGCAACATTACCAGCGATGCTACCGAGGACACCGTCACCGGCACGCTGACCCGCATAGACCCGGTCGCCAACGACAGCGGCAGCTTCGGCGCGACTGTCACGGTCAACAGCCAGGACAGCGGCCTGCTCATCGGCATTTCTGCCAAAGTGGAGATCATCGTCAGCGGAAGGAGAACGTCTTTACCGTCCCGCGTGACGCGGTGGGCACCAACGACGATGGCTCGACCTACGTGCTGCGCAGGACTGGCGGCGAGGGCGTGGACATGACCTTTGAGCAGGTCGCCGTCACCGAGGGCGACACCAACGATTACTACGTTGAGATCACCGGCGACGACCTGAACGAGGGCGACGTCATCCGCGCCACAGCCGACCTGGCCCAGGGCGTGGAGACTAGCTCGTCCGGCGACGGGATGCAGGTGATGGAGAACGGCGATCTTTACGTCGGCGACCCCAGCAATGCCGGAGGGCACCGTGATCATGGGCGACGGCGACGGCGCGGCCCGGTGGCGGCGGCCCGGCGGCCGAGGTCAGTGATGCCGGAAAATACACAACAGTTCGCGCAAAATATCGCGCAGACCCTGATTGATGACGAGGCCGCGCACCCGCGCAGCCGCTCATCCAGATGCAGGGCATCCGCAAAGCTACTACATCGGCCAGCCGAACGAGCTGGAAATCCTGCGGCATTGATTTGACCGTCTACCCGGCGAGTTCGTCGCCATCGTGGGTGAGTCTGGCTCAGGGAAAATCCACGCTGATGAACATTATCGGCGTGCTGGACAAGCCCACAGCGGGGAGTACGTGCTGGACGGCGTGAACATCCACGACGCCGACGACAACGACTTGGCGGCCATCCGCAACCGCAAGATAGGCTTTGTGTTCCAGACCTACAACCTGATCGGCCGCCAGAGCGCGCTGAAAAACGTCGAACTGCCGATGCTGTACGCGGGCGTCCCGGCGGGCGAGCGTACCCGCCGCGCCAAGGAGTGGCTGGACCGCGTTGGCATGGCCGAGCGCATGAAGCACCAGCCGAACGAGCTTTCCGGCGGCCAGAAGCAGCGCGTGGCGATTGCCCGCGCCATGGTCAACGAGCCTGCGCTGATTCTGGCTGACGAGCCGACCGGCGCACTGGACAGCCAGACCAGCCGCGTCGTGATGAACCTCTTTCACGAACTGCATGAAAAATACCACAAGACCATCGTGCTCATCACGCACAACCCTGAACTGGCCGAGGAATGCCAGCGGGTGCTGACGCTGCGCGACGGCCTGATCGTGGGCGAACGAAAGGGACAGGCGAACGTGCAGCTTTTTGAGAATATCAGCGGCGCTGACCAGCGTCAAGTCAACAAGATGCGCAGCCTGCTCACGATGCTGGGTATCATCATCGGCATTGCAGCGGTCATCGCCATTGAAACGGTCGGCAACAGCATGACCGGCTCGGTCATGGACTCGATGTCCGGCATGGGTGCCAGCAACATTTCGGTTACCGTAACGCAGAAAAGCAGTTCCAGTAACTCGGGCACATCCCAGGGTGTCCGGCTGCGCCGGTTCATGGACTCGCAGCCGTCGGTTCCGACCTCATCACCCAGGATATGATGGATGACTTTATGGCCACCTTCCCGACGCAGGTGGATCACATCGAACTTTCCCAGCAAGTAGGCGATGGGACGTTGCCAAGTACGGCGACCCGACCACGACCATCAAGACCAGCGTCAGCGGTGCCAATACTGCCACACTGGAAAATCTTGGCGCAGATTCGCAGATTTTGTATGGACGCTGTGACGACGATGAAAAGGACGCGGGCCGCGGAGTCGCTTGTGTGTCAGAAAAATTCGTCGAACAGGCTGTCGGCGGCACCGCGCAGGAGGCCATCGGCAAGGCGGTCACGCTGACGATCAACAAGAATTTGTATACGTTCTATATACAGGGGCGTATATAAATACACAGAGGATAACTACTCCAGCATGTTCGGCGGCAGCGACGATGACATCCAGACGAACTTTATATCCCACTGGACGTGGCAAAGTCCATCGTCGGCGCGGGCATGAGCTACCAAACATCACGGTGGTGGCAAACGGCGGCAGCGTGAACGTGACCACCTGTGGACACGGTGGGCGATTTCTTTGCCAGCTACTACACCCGCAACGATTCCTGGACCGCCAGCGCGTCGAGTCTGGCGAGCCTGCTGGATTCGATGTCTGAAATGATGAGCACGATTTCACTGGGCATTTCGGCCATTGCGGCGCTGTCGCTGCTGGTCGGCGGCATCGGCGTCATGAATATCATGATGGTCTCCGTCACCGAGCGCGCACCCGCGAGATCGGAACCCGCAAGGCTGGGGGCCCCGCGTCGGCCATCCGGATGCAGTTCATCACCGAGGCGTTATTCTCTGCCTGATTGGCGGTGCCATCGGCATTGTGCTGGAGCCTGGGGCTGGGCGCAGCGTTGAGCAAGGCCGTGGGCTATACGGCGAGTCTTGCGGCCATTGTGATTGCCGTAGGGTTCAGTATGGCGATTGGCGTGTTCTTCGGGTATTACCCGCCAATAAAGCGGCGAAGCTGGACCCGATCGAGGCGCTGCGGTATGAATAAAACCCCATGCCTTCCCAGGGGGCTGCGCCCTGGGCGCGTGTCGGAGCGCAACCGCCGAAGGCGCTCTTAGCGCGTAGACTGAAAGGTGGCCGGAAATCCGGATGAGGGGCGCGTCTAGGGTAGTGTCCCCGTAAAGAGGTAAGGCAAGGCGCCCTCATCAGTCCGCTTCGCGGACAGCTTCCCAAAGGGGAAGCCTTTTATCTCCCGCATTGCGCGGGACTTTTTTTGTGGTATACTCAACCTGGGAAAGTGAGATGCTTTGAAAAATTGAAGAAAGGCTATTTACCAATCGGCAGCTGCGCTGTTGTGGCCGCTCATCATAGAGCAGGCATTGGAAATCCTCGTAGGTATGGCAGATACTGTCATGGTATCCTCGGTGGGGAGGCTGCCATCTCCGGCGTTTCGCTTGTCGATATGATCAACCAGCTTATCATTACGTTGTTCGGTGCGCTGGCTACCGGCGTCGTTACCAGCCAACCTGGGTGCCAAACGGCGTGAGGAGGCCGCCCACAGCGCCGGACAGCTCGTGACGCTCAGTGCCATTCTGGGCGTGGGCGTGGCGGCGTTCTGCCTTATCACCCGCACGGCACAGCTGCGGCTCTTCGGCACGATCACCGACGATGTCATGCAGGCCTGCCTGACCTACTTTACCATCACGGCGCTGTCCTTTCCGTTTCTGGCATTGTGACAACGCGGGCGCGGCCATCTTCCGCTCTACCGGCAACAGCGCAGTATCGATGAAAGTATCGGTCATCGTCAATGCCATCAACTTCTGCGGCAACGCGCTCTGCGTGTTTGTGCTGAAGATGGGCGTCGCGGGCGTCGCGGTGCCTACGCTGATTTCCCGCGGTGGGCGCGGTTATCATCCTGTCGCTGGCAGCGCGGCCCGACTATGTGCTGCAGATCACGCCCACAGCGTCACCGGCGGAAGGCAAAACCGTCAAAGAGCATCCCTGTACATCGGCGTCCCCTCGGCGTTTGAAAACAGTCTGTTCCAGCTGGGCCGCGTGCTGGTCGTCTCGATGATTTCGCTGTTCGGCACGGTGCATATCTCGGCAATGCGGTGGCGAACAACCTGGACGCCATCGGCTGCATTGTGGGCAACGCCATGGGCCTTGCCATGATTACCGTCGTGGGCCGCTGCGTCGGTGCACAGGACTTTGAACAGACGAAATATTACACCAAAGCTGCTGCTGTGGGATTACATCGCCCAGGGCGCGGTGAATGTTACTGCTGCTGCTGCTCAACGAGATTTTAGTATGTACACCCTGACGCCGGAGACCCGGACGCTGGCGTTCACGCTGGTCATGATCCACAACGGCTTTTCAATTTTGCTGTGGCCGGCCAGCTTTGTGCTGCCCAACGCCCTGCGCGCCGCCAACGATGTGCGGTACACGATGAGGTGGTCGCCACGATTTCCATGCTGGTATGGCGCATGGGCCTGAGCTGGGTGCTCTGCGTCAATATGGGCATGGGTGCGGTCGGCGTCTGGTACGCCATGCTGGTTGACTGGGTCTGCCGTGTGATTTGCTTTATCGCCAGATTTGCCACCGGGGCGTGGAAGAAGAAAGAGGTGAAAAAAGTATAAAAAGGAGCCACCCACATGAAATTTATCAGCTGGAATGTCAACGGTCTGCGGGCCTGCCTGAAAAGGGGTTTGAGGATGTGTTCAACACCCTTGACGCGGATTTCTTCTGCATCCAGGAAACGAAAATGCAGCCCGGGCAGGCGGATTTTGCGCCCGAAGGTTACACCGAGTACATATACAGCGCGCCGATAAAAGGCTACTCCGGCACGGCCATCTGGGCCAGGGAACCGGCGCTGTCGGTACGGTACGGCCTGGACGAGGATATCCACAACCACGAGGGCCGCGCCATCACGCTGGAATACCCGGACTTTTACCTCGTGAACCTCTATGTGCCCAACTCCCAGAACGAGCTGGCCCGCATCGACTACCGTATGCAGTGGGAGGATGACCTGCGCCGCTACCTGCAAAAGCTGGATGCCGAGAAGCCGGTCATCCGCGGGGACCTGAACGTGGCGCACGAGGACATTGACCTGAAGAACCCCGGCCCCAACCGCGGCGCGGCGCGGTTTTTCGGATCAGGAGCGCGTAGGCTGGGCGAGCTGCTGGCGGCGGGCTTCACGGATTCGTTCCGCCATCTGCACCCAGACGCCACCGGTATGTACAGCTGGTGGAGTATGCGCTTCCGCGCCCGCGAACGGAACGCAGGATGGCGCATTGACTATTTTCTGGTCAGCAGCCGCCTGGCCGACAAAATCGAGAAAGCGGATATCCTGATGGGTAATGGGCAGCGACCATTGCCCGGTGGAGCTGGATATCAACCTGAAGCTTCTCCGGGGAGAAGGTGGCCGCAGGCCAGATGAGGGGCGGCCTTCCGGTGGCTGCCCGGTAAAAGGGCGATAACGGCACACCTGCCCCTCATCCGTCTGCTTCGCAGACAGCTTCGGTCTTCGCGCTAAGAGCCGCCTACGGCGGTTGCGCTTCGACACGCGCCTGCGGGCAGCCCCTCGAGGGCCAAAGAAAACTTTTTAAAATTCCCCGCGCTTGCAATATCGCGCCGGGGATTCGTTTAGTATACAGAAGGACAAAGCAAGGGAGGTGTGGGCACTGACAAATGAAGAATTTACCGGGCTGATGCAGCAATACCAAAAGCTCATCTACACGGTCTGCCTGCAATTTGTGCACGAACCCCACACCGCCGAGGACCTGACCCAGGATACCTTCCTCTCCGCGTTTTCGGCTATCGACCGATGCGAGCCGCAGTATTACAAACAGTGGCTCGTGCGGGTGGCGGCCAACAAATGCAAGGATCACCTGAAAAGCGCCTGGGTGCGCAAGGTGGATGCCCGGGCGAATGCCCTGCCGGAGCCGCGCGGCGCACCCGGCAGTGACGCCGACGACCCGGCGGTAAACCTGGCCGACCGAGCCGGGGCCGCAGAGCTGGAACAGCTGGTGCGGAACCTGCGTGAGCCTTACGGAAAGATCGCAGTCATGTACTTTTTGGAGCACAAGAAAGTCCGAAATTGCAAAGCTGGTGGGCCGCCCGCCTGCGACCATCAACAGCCAGCTGTGGCGCGCCAAACTGCTGCTGCGCCAGCAAATTACCGAGAGGAGGCAGAACGAATGAGCCTTTATTTTGATAACGAAAACTCTTTGACGCCGAAGAAC
>SCPP01001426.1_pt1 | contig 13305 bp, 30 predicted proteins | sample 6106811 | NCBI WGS metagenome assembly SCPP01 (sample SAMN10720449, study PRJNA508395) | human gut metagenome | isolation source: Participant 2 stool, 15 month | host: Homo sapiens | collected 2018
GGCCCAGTACGGTTTCTGATTCCCGCCATGAGAGCAGCATCGTCTGCCACTTTGAGGAATACCTCGTGGATATCGGCGACGAACAGAGCATCGAGCAGAGCCTGTCCACCTTCTCCGGCCACATGAAGCGCATCAGCGGCATTCTGGATCTGGCAGGCCACGCCTGACCCCTGCTGGACGAGCTGGGTGCGGGCAACCCCGCCGAGGGCGCAGCGCTGGCTGTCAGCATTTGAACGGCTGCGCCGCCAGGGCAGCTTGCTGATGGCGACGACCCACTACGCAGAACTGAAAGTCTACGCGCTGGAAACTCCCGGCGTCGTCAATGCCAGCTGCGAATTTAACGTGGAGACGCTGATGCCTACCTATAAACTCAGCGTCGGTGTGCCGGGCAAATCCAACGCGTTTTCATCAGCTCTAAGCTTGGCATCCCGGAAGAAATCATTGATGCCGCGCGCAATCATATGTCCAACGATGACAAGCGGCTGGACAGCGTGCTTCCCAGCTGGACGATCTGAAAGTCCAGCTGAAAGAGGCAGGCCGAGGCCGAACAGGCCAAGTACGACGCCGAGCACGCCCTCGAAAGCGCCGAGAAGAAGCGCGACGCCAATTAAAAAGGTGAGGAAGAACTCGAAAACGCCCGCCAAGGCAGGCCCATGACTTGATGCAGCAGGTGCAGAACGGGCGTACAGCCTGACCGATGAATTGCGCCGCATCCAGAAGGATGAAAGACCAGCGCCGCCCAGCGTGCCGTGCGTGCCCGGAAATTGCCCGCAAGGACACCGAGACATTGCTCAAAGACCGACGCCAAGCCGAAGCCGGTCAAAGAGTTCGTCCCACTCAAAGAAGTGCAGATCGGCCAGGAGGTCGTCATTGCGGATCTTGGCCAGACGGCCACCGTCACGGCCCGCCCCGACCGCAACAATATGGTCGAGGTCCGCGCAGGCATCATGAAAACGAAGGTGCCGCTCTCCAACCTGTGCACCGGACAAGATGGAGAAGCGCAAGCCCGCCGAACCCCACCGCTCCACCCGCGTGCAGCTGGATAAATCCCGCAAGGCCAGTATGGAAATCAACCTGCTTGGCTACACGGTGGACGAGGCCCTGAACGAGGTGGACAAGTTCCTGGACAGCGGTATGCTGCGCGGGCAGACGACTCTCTACATCATCCACGGCAACGGCACCGGCGCACTGCGCACGGCCATCCAAAAGCACCTGCGCACCCACAAGGCGGTCAAGAGTTTCCGCCCCGGCCGCTATGGCGAGGGCGAAAACGGCGTAACGTGGTGGAATTAAAGTAAAAATTCAAAACAATCCTGCATTTTTGTCTATGGCAATCATTCGCTACATCTGCTATGCTGAAGGTAGCATGATGGGTGTCTGAACATTAAATCGACAAGAAGCGAGTGAACGCTTTGGCAATGGATTATAACAGCACGCGCAGCTTTACGATGACGCTGGCGCACCGCGCGGTGGGGATATCCGCCGCGGGGCTTCCGGCAGCTGCGCAACTATGTGATATGTGTGCCACACTGGCAAAAAGCCGCAGCAGAAAGACTTCTTTGCCTACGCGCAAAAGGCTTTGCAGCGCACGGACAGCTGCTATTACAGCATGATCCACCGTCTGCTGGACTCGGTGGAGGAGGACCGCATCTGCACCGTCGGCGTTAATATGGGCTTCGGCGGGCTGATCTACGGTGCCAGCGAAATGAAAAAGCAGGCGGACGTGGACGGCAAGCCCATCGCCTGGATCACGCGGCCCGCTGCGGCGACGAACGCCTGGCAGATATGGTACCAAGGCGGCAAAAAAAGGCAGCTTCGTCTGGCTGCTGGATGCCACAGCCAACGACCCTGTGCAGGCCGTATCGCTTGCTAAGGCCAACCCACAGAGTGCTTTCGGCCTGCTGGCCGACCCCGCCGCGCTGGATGATGCCTGCGTCAACGCATTGACGGCCTGCCGCAACCTCGTCGTCATGCCGCTATTGCAGACGCCGGAACTGACGGCGGAGGCCTGCCGCGCCGCCGTCGCCTAAAAGCGCAAAAATGTTCTATGCTCTGACGGTGCTTGTGGACGATGACACCGTTGATGAGGTCACAGGACGATTGGCTCGAGAGCATTGCTCAGGAAACACTTTTCTGTATGTGCGCCCGCAAGCCCGGTATTTCGGCGGAAAGCTCCCACAAGCTGCGCCGCAGCATCGTGGATGGCCGCATGGAGACCGGCAAAGCCGGTTCTGCTGCTGGACTGGGACGGCGATGTCAAATACCTGAACAACCGCATTTCCGAGCATATGACCTTCGGCTCCGTGCTGGCAGAAGGAGAACTTCCCGCTGCAGTTGGGCTGAGAAGTTCGCATACTTCAACAAAAGCGACCCTGTACCGATGGTAAAATCGGGTACAGGGGTCGCTTTGTTATTGTGTTTCGCCGCGCAGCAGGCTTTGCATGATCTCGTGGGCGGACAGCGGAATGGACAAATCGGATACCGCCGCCAGGGTGTTGCTCTTCATCCCGCCGAACACCCAGGGAATCAGCACGCCCATCATCGCGCCGGAAAGAACTGGCCGATTTTTGCTGCCTCCTCGGCAGGGATATCCGCTTTCAGCTCCCGCGCATTCTGCGCAAAGATGGAGCAGAGATAATCGAACATATATTGCTGCAAGCTGTTCTGTCCGTTATAGGCCAAGGCGTTGCAGTAGAACACTTTGTTTTCCAGGAAATAGGCTTTCAGTGCTGTTAGCAGGAATCCCAGCTGGAATAGGCGCTGCGCTCTACCAAAACTGGGTGATGCCACTCTGGAAATACCAGTTTACTAAGTCGTATTTATCCTCAAAATGGTAGTAGAAGGTGTTGCGGCCCACCTGCGTGGTCAACGATATCATTGACCGAGATCTTTTCCAGCGGGGTCGTAGCCATCAATTCCTGCAGGCTCTGGGCCAGCAGATGTTTTGTCTGATTGGAACGCGGCATAGCAATTCTCCTGCTTTATCGGTGGTAAAATTACGTATAATCATTGTAGCACATTTCCGACAAAAGTCAAATATTTCACTGCCACGCCGCAAAACTGCGGCGGGTTTTGTATGACAATTCAGCCGGAATGTTTGGTTTTGCCCATGGCGGCGCGGTTTGCGGGCTTTAAATTGAACACTCCCGGCTTTTGTCTATGTACACAACGCCGCGAAAAGCATAAAATAAGGCCATAAAACGGAGAAAGGAGAGCAATCTATCATGCCGATGAATAAAGTGGTTCATGCCGCCCAGCGTGCAGCGTTCAGCGCTGCCATTGATGCCGCCATCAACGCTGTGCGCGGCAAAGGCCCTGAACATATGGCCGAGCAGGCTGTCAAGCTCGTCAACCTGGCGCAGCCCCTGCTTGCCACCGCTACCCCGATGCCGACTGGGACAAGGTCCGCTCCTTCGTGTCCGACCCCAACGGCAAGTGGATGCAGTACGCATACCGCGCCATCAACGAGATCGACCCCATGTGCTGAAGATGAACGCCCTGAACCTCGTGTACGAGGGTATGTTCGCAGGCTACAACTACGTCATGGAGCTGCGCAAGAAGTACGACTGCAATATGCCGTGGATTTTGCAGTTCGACCCGACTTCCGCCTGCAACCTACACTGCAAAGGGCTGCTGGGCTGACGAGTACGGCAACCGCCTGAACCTGAGTTTGAGGATATGGATCGCATCGTTACCGAGGGTGAGGAACTGGGCATCCACTGGTATATTGCACCGGCGGTGAGCCGACCTGCCGCAAGGAGGACCTGTTCAAGCTGGCCGCCAAGCACCAGAACTCGGTGTTCCACCTCTTCACCAACGGCACGCTGATTGACCAGGCCTTCTGTGACCGCGTCAAGGAAGTCGGCAACATGGCCTTCTTCATCTCCATCGCGGGCATCGGCGATGCCACCGACGACCGCCGCGGCGAGGGCGTCTATGACCGCGTCATGCACGCCATGGATCTGATGAAGAAGAACGGCCTGCTGTTTGGTACCTCCATCTGCTACACTTCCGCCAACTACAAGGCTGTTACCAGCGATGAATTCATGGATATGCTCATCAGCCACGGCGTGCGCTTCAACTGGTACTTCCACTATATGCCCATCGGCGACGGTGCCAATGTTGACCTGATGCTGAACGCTGAGCAGCGCGAGTATATGATCCACCGTGTCCGTGAGATCCGCGGCTACACCGGCGGCAAGCAGATTTTCTGCATCGACTTCCAGAACGACGGCGAATACATTGACGGCTGCATTGCCGGCGGCCGCCAGTATGCCCATATCAACCCGGCCGGCGATGTGGAGCCCTGCGTATTCATCCACTACTCCAACGCCAACATCCACGACAAGAGCTTGCTCGAGTGCCTGCAGCAGCCGTTGTTCAAGGAATACCACAAGGGCCAGCCCTTCAACCACAACCACCTGCGCCCCTGCCCGATGCTCGAAAACCCCGAGCTGCTGGGTGAGATGGTAAAGCGCAGCGGTGCCACAGCACCGATATGCAGCAGCCGGAATCTACGGATGATGTGTTCCGCCGCTGCCGCCCCTATGCCGACCAGTGGACTCCCTCCGCTGACCGCATCTGGGCCGAGGAGCACCCCGACTGTGCCTCCTGCGCCAGCTGCTCCGCCTGCGCATCCAAGTAAAATAGCATAAGTTCCTGCGCCCCGCTGTATTTTGCAGCGGGGCGTTTTGTTGAAAGACATCCTCCTTGGAGGCACCGGGCTTGTCATGTTTTCGGACATTTCACCGTTCCCGGATTTTCTCACCCGGCCTCGCATGTAGTGGTAACAGAGCCAATGCAGGGAGGTGGGCCTATCAAAACGGTAGTGTATCTGGATGTGCTGCTGCTGACGAATTTCCTCATGGCCTATTTCCTGTTGCTGGCGGCAGGCGCTCAGCGGGCAGCGGGGGGTTCGTGCGGATGCTGGCGGGCAGTGGGCTGGCGGCAATGTCGTCGCTTATTTTGTTTGCGCCGCCCCAGCCCTACTTGGTGCAGGTCGTCTACAAAATCACCACGGCGCTGGCTATCACGGCGGCGGCTTTCGGCTGGCGCAGCAAACGGCGGCTGGTTACGGCGGCCTGTTGGTATGCAGCGCTGAATATCGCCCTGGCGGGGGCGGTGCTGCTGGCCGTTCTGCGCACCGGCACGCGGGCAGCGGATACGGCCAACCTGACGGTGTATCTGCGCGTTTCGCCGCTGCTTTTATTAGCGCTGTCGGGCGTCTGCTGCGGCGCAGTGGATCTTGGCCTGCGGCTGCTGATGCGGCGGGACGCCCGATAAAACCGTCGGGCTGGAATTTGAGCTCTGCGGCCAGCCCATCCGGCTGCGGGCGGCACCGGACACCGGCTGCCACCTGCGCGACCCCATCACCTGTCTGCCGGTGCTCGTCGTCAGCTACCCGGATGCCAAGGCGCGGCTGCCCGGGCCAGCGGTGGATTTTGGAGCAATGGTTCGCCGGGCCACCCAGGCAGATCCGCCGCCCGGCGCACGGCTGCGGCTGGTGCCCTGCGGCACGGCGGCAGACAGGACCCTGCTGCCAGGCTTTGCGGTGCCGGGTATTGGCCTTATCACCGAGAAAGGTGTGCTGGGCCTGGGCCGCAGCGCCGTGGTGTTGCACCGCGCAGCTTTGGCAGCACCGCCTACGAAGCGCTGACGGCAATGATTTTTGTGACAAAGGGGAGAACATCATGCTCAAAGAACTGTACCTGCTGTGGCTGCGGCTGGCCGCCCGCAGGAGCTGCACTACATCAACGGAGCGGACACATTACCGCCGCCGCTGCCGCCGATGAGGAACGCGCCGCCCTGGCCGCACTGGCAGCGGGCCGGCCCCAGGCGCGGGATCTGCTCATTACACATAATCTGCGGCTTGTCGTGTACATTGCCAAAAGTTTGAGACACCGTCGGCTGGCATTGAGGATATGATCTCGATAGGCACGATTGGCTTATCAAGGCGGTCAACACCTTTGAACCTACGAAAAACATCAAGCTGGCGACCTACGCCAGCCGATGTATCGAGAATGAAATTTTTGATGTACCTGCGAAAAAGTTCCAACCGGCGGCAGGATGCCAGCATTGACGAGCCGCTGAACACCGACACCGACGGCAACGAACTTTTGCTGATGGATGTGCTGACCAGCGACGACCCCAGGTGGGCGAGAAACTGGAACGCAATGCCGAACGTGCGGCCCTGCGCGGCGCAGTGCAGCGGCTTTCCCCGGGAACGGCGTATCATGGAGCTGCGCTTCGGCCTGAACCACGAGGAAGAACACACCCAAAGAAGTCGCCGACACGTTGGGCATATCCAGAGCTATATCTCGCGGCTGGAAAGCGCATCATCCGCAGATTACGCCGGGGCTGGAGGCGGTGGGCTAAAATCTGCAGCTTCGTAGGGGCCGGGCATGCCCGGCCGCCTACTGCGTCAGCAGGAGTCCCCGGAAGCCGCGGGCCGCACATGCCCCTACAGGGCAATGCCTTCTACACCACCGGCTCTGCCCGCGTATTCGTCACAAACTCCACGGCCAGCCCGACGACCATGTTCATTTCGGGCTGCATTGAATACAGCCGATACTCGTACCCATCCCGCGCCCAGCTGATGCCGGTGATACGCCCGGCGTTCTGCCGCTGTGTGACCGTGATGCCGTCAATCTCATACTGCTGCACATCCTCAAATGCCAGGTCAAAGAACCCGGCGGGGTATAACATCTGCCCTGCTTCGCGGTGCGCAGGCTCATCCGCCGCCCGGTACAATGTTGTAATCAATCTCCGAGACGCATCCCTCGATGAGCCAGTAGCGGTAGGGAATGATGATTTCGTTGTTGGGCGTGGACGCGACCCGGAATCCACCCGTCTGCCCATAGTTGGGCTGCAAATACTCGGTGCGGGTCTCGCGGCCGCCGCGCAGTTCCTCCCGCCGCAAAACCAGCACCAGGACCAGCGCCACCGACGACGGCCAGCAGCACCAGCACAATGACAAACCACAGGGAATCCATCATAAAACCCCTCCTTTTTCGTATGCTATGCGCCGCCGCAGCCCATGTGCAAAATTTACCGGTTTGCCGCGGCGCATACCGGCCCATACTCCCGGTAAATAAAACTGGGGGTCAACAGGATGTATGCTGGAAAAGTAGAACTCTGCGGCGTGGATACCGCCCGCCTGCCGGTGCTGAGCGAAGCCGAAAAAGCCCGCCTTATCAAGGCGGCCCGCGCGGGCGACCGCCAGGCCCGGCAGGAGATGGTGCAGGGCAACCTGCGGCTGGTGCTCAGCGTCGTGCAGAAATTCGTAAGCCGCGGCGAGAATATGGACGACCTGTTCCAGGTGGGCTGCATCGGGCTTATCAAAGCCATCGATAACTTTGACCCGGCGCAGAACGTGCGGTTTTCCACCTACGGTGTGCCGATGATCGTGGGCGAGGTCAAGCGCTACCTGCGGGACAACAACGCCGTGCGGGTCAGCCGCTCCATCCGTGATTTGGCCTACCACTCGATGCAGGCGCGGGAGGAACTGCAAAAGCAGAATGGCCGCGAGCCGAAAATATCCGAGATCGCCGCCAAGGTGGGCCGAAGCCCGAAAACGTCGCCATGGCGCTGGAATCCGCCGTCACGCCCGCCAGTCTGTACGAGCCGGTCTACTCCGACGGTGAGGACAGCTTTGCCCTGGTGGATCAGCTGCGGGACAACGCAGGCGAGGAAAACTGGATCAGCGATATGATGTTCCGTGACACGGTCAAGGCCCTGACACCCCGGGAACGGCGCATCATCGCGCTGCGGTATCTCCGCGGCCAGACCCAGACCCAGGTGGCGCAAAATCGGCATCAGTCAGGCCCAGGTCAGCCGCCTGGAAAAGGCCGCACTAAAGCATATTAAAGAGCAAATCTGCGCGGACTAAGCAAAACAAAACCCGCGGCATCAAATCGGACGCCGCGGGTCATTTATGCTTTACTCAATCTCAATCCCGCACGCTCCCAGCGCACGGGTGAAGGACTTCGGGTTCTTATACAAAATACCGGTGATGCCCAGGTTGTACGCGGCCTGGGCATTTGCCTGTTGTCGTCCACAAAATCGACTCATCGTAGGCCAGGCGACAGGTCTGCATCAGCGTTGTAAAATCTCCGGCTCGGGCTTGCACAGGTGTACGTCGCAGGACGCAATCCCGCCGTCGAACAGTGAGAACCACTCCCGCTGGCGCAGCTCGTCCATGATGTCGGTGGGAATGTTCGTCAGGTAGTACAGCCGGTAGCCTGCGGCTTTCAGCTTGCGCATGATCTGCACGGTCGTCTTTTGTGCGCAGCATCGTGGCCCACTCGTCAATGCAGGTCTGCACCTCAAATATGCGGCCTGCCTCGGCGGCGTGCTCTAACATCTGCTTGTTGGCGGCCTCGCGGGTGATGGTGCCCGGTCCAGATCCTGCCACTCCTGGCTGCCGAAAACCAACTCGTAGGTTTCCTCCTCAGCGCGGCGGTTCATGAAATGGTCCATCAAGAAATCCTTGGGGCAAAGTCCACCACAACGCCGCCGAAATCGAAAATAATATTTTTATACATAAAACCTCCGCAAGGTGCACAGCATATTTTCTACTATTATACACGCAATTTGCATAGGATACAAGAGAAAGGGGCTATCCCATGACATTGCGTGATTTGAGCAACAAGGATGTCATCCAGCTGAAAACCGGCGAAAACCTTGGCCGCATCGACGATATCGTCTTTGACGAGCGGGGGCGCGGCTGCAATCGGTCATCCTGCGCGGGCGGGCGCACTGCTTTGGCCTGCTGGGCTGCGATGATGACCTGATCCTCCCGTGGGAGAGCATCAAGACCATCGGCACCGATGCTATTATGGTGGACGCTGAGCCGCTGCCCGGTATCCGCCGCCGCTAAGGCAAGAAAATCGTATATTTTGTGTAAAATTCCGCAAAGAAGATGCTTTTGGAGCAATGTGCTATAATTAAAATTCAACAGGAAATGGGGGACACGGCCATGCAGACAACCCGGAAACTCGCAGCGCTGACGGCTGCCGCAGCGGCGTTGATTATCCTGGGGTCGCTGTTCCTCATCGCGCCTGTGTGGCAGCCGCAAAGCCCCGCCGCTGTATCCCGGCGGCTGTGGCCGCGCCGACGCCGACCCCGCCCCGGCAATCATCAACATCAACACCGCTACTGCCGAGGAACTGACCATCCTGCCGGGCCTTGGCCCGAAAGCCGCCGCCCTTGTCGCATACCGCACCGCCCACGGCGCATTTGCGTCGCTGGCTGACGCAGCCAACGTCAAGGGGATATCCCTGCGCATGACAGAAAGCTGGGCGGGCCTTGCCGCCGTACAATAAATGGAGGCGATCAACTTGGAAAAAGCCGGAAAGCATCTTCATCAACCGTGAACTCAGCTGGCTCGACTTTGACAGCCGCGTACTGGCCCTGGCAAAGGAAAAGACCGTGCCTTTGGGCGAGCGCATCAAGTTTGCCGCCATCTTTGGCAGCAACATGGACGAGTTCTTTATGGTGCGCGTCGGTTCGCTCTACGACCAAACGCTCTTGAAAAACAACAAGACCGACAACGTCACCCACATGACTGCCGCCGAGCAGATTGCCGCCATCACGCCCGCGTGCGGAATTGCAGGCCAAGTGGGATAAATATTTCCAGCACCTTGTCACGGCACTGGCCGCCGAGGGCTACAGGAAAGTCGATTTCGCCAAGCTGTCAAAGCCGCAGGAACATTTCTGGAAAACCTACTTCCAGCGCGAACTGTTCCCGCTGCTCAGCCCCAAATTGTCGATTCCCGCCATCCATTCCTTTTTGAACAACAAGGATATCTACTACATCGCTCAGCTGCACACGAAAACGAGGGCGTCAGCTACGGCATCGTGCCGGTCAGCAGCCAGTTTGAGCGCGTACTCTTCGTCAAGGACGGCGAGACGGCCTGCTTCGCCTTTGTGGAAGAGCTCATCGCCCATTACGCCGCCACGATTTTCAGCGCCAGCACCGTGACCAAGCAGTGCCTTTTCCGCGTGACCCGCAATGCCGATATTACCGTGGACGAAGGCATGATGGACCACGACATTGACTTCCGCGACGTCATGAGTGAGCTGCTGAAAAAGCGCCGCAAGCTCGCCGCTGTGCGCCTGCAATTCTGGCCCGACGCCCGCAGAAATCGTCAAGTTCCTGCGGGACAAGCTGGTGGTCCCGGCGGACCGCTGCTATACCCAAACTTCGCCGCTCGACTCCGGCGCACTGTTCAAGCTCGCCGGGCGTATCTCCGGCGACGGCGGCCACACGGAGCTGTTCTATCCACCGCCAGGCCGATGCAGGCCCGGCAGGGTACGACCTCTACACCGAGGTGCGCAAGCATGATGTGCTGCTGGCTTACCCGTACCAGAGTATCCGCCCGTTTATTAAAATGCTGCTGCGCGGGCGCGGACCCGGACGTTGTATCGATAAAATGACGCTGTACCGCATGGCAAGCGACTCCCAGATCGTCAACGCCCTGATTGCCGCCGCCGAGAACGGCAAGGAAGTCGTCGCCATGGTCGAGCTGCGCGCCCGCTTTGACGAGCAGAACAACATCGACTGGTCGAAGCAGCTCGAGGATGCCGGCTGCACGGTTTTCTACGGTTTCGATGACTATAAAGTCCATTCCAAGCTGACCCTGATCACCAGCCGCGTCAACGGCCAATATAAATACTTGACGCAGATCGGCACCGGCAACTATAATGAAAGACGAGCGAGCTGTACACCGACCTGTCCTTCATCACGACCCGGCAGGAGATCGGTGAGGAAGCCAGCGCCGTGTTCAACAATATGGCCCTGCAGCGCCTGACCAGTGAGGCAGACACGATGCTCGTGGCACCGCTGCGATTCAAGAGCGTATTGCTCGAGGAAATGGACCGCCAGATCGCCCTTGCCATGCAGGAAAGCCCGCGTCGATTATCCTCAAAACAACTCCATCAACGACCCGCAGATTATTGATAAGATCAGCGAGGCCAGCTGCGCGGGCGTGCGCGTGGATATGATCGTGCGCGGCATCTGCTGCCTGCTGCCCGGTGTGCCGGGCCGCACCGAGAACGTGCATATCCGCAGCCTGGTCGGGCGGTATTTGGAGCATTCCCGCATCTACTGCTTCGGCAGCGGCGGAATATGCGCATTTATATCGCCTCCGGCGACTTCCTGACCCGCAACACCGAGCGCCGCGTCGAGGTCGGCGTCCGGGTGGACGACCCGGCTATCGCCAAAGCTGCGCGGTATTCTCGATTTGCAGCTGCGCGGACACCGTGAACGCCCGCGAAATGCAGCCGGACGGCACCTACACCAAGGTGCGCCCGCCGAGGGCCAGCCCCGGTGGACAGCCAGATGGCAATGTTCGGCTATTTCCAGAACGACTTTGAGATGGCCCCGAGAAGCCCAAAGCCAAGCCAAAGCCCAAAACAGCGGCCGCCAAGGCCACTGCAAAACCTGTGGCCCGCCAGCACGCAGCGCTGCTGCGCCCAAACGCGCCAGCCTTTTGCAAACCTGTTTGGCCGCGGGAAAAAATAAGGAGAACCAAAACCATGAAAGCTGTGTAGTGACCGCAAATTACGCCTGTGACCCCAACAAGGTCTGGCTCTACCTGACCAAGCCCACCCTGAACAACTGGCGCAAGGACGTCAGCGGGTACGAGGAAAGCGACGACGGCATGAAAGCCACCGAGAAGAACACCGACGGCGGCGAGACCCAGATCGTCTTTACCCGCAAGGATAAGCCCCGCTGCCTGAGCTGCAACTTCCAGAAAGGCAAGATCAGCGGTACCTTTACGGCGCTGCTGCTGGCGGCGGCGACTCCACCAGTGTGGAGGTACGCTGGATGTGAACGGCCTGGGCCTGTTCACCAAGCCCGCCAAGCTGATGAACGAGCGCCTGGAAATGCTGCGCCAGACGCTGGCGTAAAGAGCCTTCCCCGATGGGGAAGGTGGCCGAGTGTGCGAGGCCGGATGAGGGGCGGGCTTGCCGAAGCCTGACCTGTAAGGAAAACGACCTCCTGCGGAAAAGCCGTGGCAGTGTGCCGTTATAACCAATCTTCCATCCGCCTTTCGGGGCGGATATTTTTTTCCCCTCCCGCATACTGTTGTAAAAAACAGGGGAGGTGTACGCCATGTGGGAAGATGCAGCCCCGATGCAGGAGCGCGAGCCGCCCGGACCGCCCGCACGTCCGCGCAGTGAGGAAGATTTGGTTCTGTGGGCGCAGATTTTGCTGTGCCTGGCCGCAGTCGGCTTTGTGCTGGCAGCCAAACTGCTGGGCTGGCCCGCGTATCCGGTGCTGCGCCGTGCCTTTGCCGCCGCCACACAGCCAGAACAATCGCTGCTGCTGGGGGAGGAACGCGGCCTTTTGAAATTCACGGAGCAGACTGCCGAGGAACTGGCAAACTCCGCCCGCAGTATGTGGGACGACTTCACCGCCGCGCCCGAGACAGCCCGCACGCCCCACGGCCAGCCGACACCGCCCGCCTACGCCAGCGAGGACAGCTACACCCCGGACTTTGCGCTCTGCTTCCCATTGCCGGGGCACTTTGCCCGCAAAACATCCGGCTATGGCTGGCGCACCGACCCCATGGGCGGCCTGGGCGACGATTTCCACATTGGCAACGACCTGGCAGCGGCCCGGGGCACGGCGGTACTGGCCGCCGCAGACGGCGTGGTGCGCACGGCGGGCAGCCATAAAAGCTATGGCAACTATGTCCGCATCCTGCACGCCGACGGCTACGAGACGCTGTACGCACATAGCAATACCTGTTTGTCCGCGCGGGGAGCGCGTGACCGCCGGGCAGACGCTGGGCACGGTGGAGGACAGACCAAACGCCACCGGCCCGCACCTGCATTTTGAGATACTGCACAAGGGCCTGCGGTAACGACCCGGCCCAGGCTTTACAGGATGCAGCGTAGGCCCAAAATCACCTGGCGCAGGCCGCTGGCGGTGCTGTTTGGCCTGACCGTGCTGCTGGCTGGACGGCAGCGGCCTTGTGCGGGTGGGGCTGGGCTGTGCGATTCTGCGAGAGCGGCCACGCGCTGGCCTACCGCGCTTTGTGGGGGCACTGGCCGGAACTGGAAGTGTCGCGGTTTGGTATCTGCCCTGCGGCTGCGGCCTGCCGCATGACCGCCCGGCAGGAGCTTTTGCTGGCTGCCGCCGGGCCGCTGGCCAACCTGCTGGCCTGCGCGGCGGTGCTGCTGTTCATGCGCTGGGCAGGGTACAGCTACGGCGGGTATTGGTTTGCCTGCTGTAACCTGCTGGTGGGCGGCAGTAACCTTCTGCCCCTGCCCGGCCTGGATGGCTGGCGCATTGCG
>SCPP01000473.1_pt1 | contig 13277 bp, 26 predicted proteins | sample 6106811 | NCBI WGS metagenome assembly SCPP01 (sample SAMN10720449, study PRJNA508395) | human gut metagenome | isolation source: Participant 2 stool, 15 month | host: Homo sapiens | collected 2018
CGTTCATCTGCATAATGCAAAAACCTGCTGCATATCTCCCTCTGTCAGCGGCACGCCCATGACCTGGGCTGTGTCCCCGTCAGATTCCTGCACTACCGGAACGGAAAATGTAACCTCTTCCCCGTTTTACCTGCACCAGCTCAGCAACAGGAAGCTCAGCGCCTCTGTTACCTCAGCAATGCAGCCAGTGCGTACCAGCGCACGCTCTCTGGACGGGAGGATGTGTCCATCCTGGATCAGCTCTCCGGCTTGTAATTGTTGCCGAGTAGTGTGATCGGCTTTACGCATACATAGCTCATATAACATCCTCCTTTCAGGCATTACACAATCAGTAAAGTATGTTGCCAGATCGTCGGCCGTCTTTTTCATGTCGGTGCTCATAAGTCCCTCAATGAACTCGCTGTGTGTTCCGTTCTCTCCCTCGTACTGATCCATAGCAGTATAGAACCATTTCCCAACATATCCCAGGTAAAATATAGCCAGCGGATCGGCTCGTCTACCTGCGGGTGTTGGTTGCATAGCACATCAGGGCGGCGTTGCTGTCACAAATAAACTGCATGTTTGCCTCTTCTCCCTGTTTTGCCACGTTGTAGGTGGATTCCAGTACCTTAACCTGCTCAAATCCAGTACCTGGGCCAGAACCTGCTGTGTTACGATAGCCGGGTTTGCAGTGGATCGGTGTACTTCACACGCTCAACAATGTCCGGGTGCTCTTCAGTGCCAGGTATGCGTCATAGCCCAGGGCTAAACGGTTAGGCTGGTGGCGGCCTCTGCGCTTAATATCGCGGCGGCGCTCGTCAAAGAAGTGTACCGGATCAAAGTTGGCATCATTAAATTTCAGGAACTTCTTACCAGTCGGGTTGCTGTCTGTTCCCTGCCATTCGTCTCCCCATACTCCACTGTGGAAAAATCCCTTTGCGAAAAGGATATCAAGGTGCAGGCTCATCTGCTCGTTAGCAAAACGAACCTTTGGCGCGGCGTGGATCCTGTACGCCCGGCGCATGGCTGCGCTGGTAGTTCAGTGCTGCGATCTGGTCAATGCCGACAATAACCTGGTCAACCTTGCAGCCATACTGGTTTTCTCCTGTTCCCATGATGGCCGGATTAACTTTTCCGAATGCCGGTTTGCGGGCTACGTTGTCCCTCGCAAGATCTCCCTTGTCGAATGTGTAGTAAAATCCGGAGCTAGTAGCTACCGGGCAAATCGGGAAAATGGACGGTGCCACCCAGTCGCCAGGCTGTGCGAAATATGCCTGGGACATATTAGTCAGGTACTGGTTTGGCTTCCATCCTTTTGCAATTTCTGCCGCAATCCCTGCGTTAGTGCTCATTACATTTCTGCTCATAGTCTTTTATTCCTCCTGTTTATTATTCTGCTGGCTTGTAGCCTGCTTTTACGATCTGTACAGCAATGCGCTGGCCTGCTTTTTGTTGCTTCTTCCAGCGCAATGCCAACGATAAAGGACTTTGCTGTTGCCTTTACTGCCTTGCCGCCTGCTCCGACTGCCAGCTCGTCGCCGTATGCTACGGCTGCGCCAGCTGTCCATGCGCCAATATCCTTGATCTGCACGTCCAGGTCGTCCCCTGCTGTTACTTTGTCGTCGCATCCAGGCAATACAATACCGATGGCGTTCTTGCCTGCTGTTGCCACTTTTCCGTCAGCGCCAACTGCTAAAAGCCGGTGCCGGAATCTCTTCCCCGGCCTTTACCACAATTACTGCACTGTCATTGATAACTGTTCCGTAATAGCTCATGATCTCTGCCTCCTTATCGTCTTGTTGCCTCATACTCATGTACAAGGTCAGGGTTCTGTACACATGCAGCGTCAATGGATTCTGCATAGCTCAGGGTGGCGTTGCTCTTGCGGATTTCCTCCGCTTTCTTTTCGATCTGGCTCCATGCGTCAGTGCCTCCTGTGGCTCCTACGCCTCTTTTGCCAACCTCTCCGAAGAGTCCAGATTTTTCTACCGCTGCCACTGCTCCGTCAAGTACGCCGATCATGTCGTCGTATGCAGTGCCGCCTGCTGCCTGCAGTGCCTTTAATGTCGGGACCAGTTCTTCCGGTTTCTTGCCGATGATCTCGTACTTCTTCGCAACGTTGTAAAGTTTTTCCTCCTGCGCTGCGTCTGCCTGCTTTCTCAGTGCGATCAGTTCAGCTGCCACTAACGGGTGCAGGCCCTTGTAAATATCTTCGCCAGCTGCCTGCTGTCCTGTTGCTCCCTGTGCGCCCTCAGCGGCCGCTCCTGGGGTTTCTACTACTCCGGTGCCAGCTGCCTTGCCTACGCCCTCCGGCGCTGCTCCTGCGCCCTCAGCTCCATCCTCAACACCATAGCGCTTTTAAGTTCTTCAAACGCCATGCGGTCTGTTGCTGTCATGTTTGCCTCGTTGAATTTCATGTCAGTTTCTCCTCCTATAAATTTCTTTGTTTTGGTTTTTCCGTTATCTTCCGGCGGTGTCTCCCCGCCCTCCTGTTCAGGATCCTCTGTTTCCGGCGGCTGCGGTTTGCCTGTCGCCTTTCAATCATCCCTCCCAGGCGGTCAACGGTTTCTGCATGTGCTCTACGCTCACGGCACCAGCTGTTTTACAATCTGTGCCGTTTACCTGCGCCCCAGGAAGTAACCAGGCCCTTGATGGCCACGTCAAACTCGTCAATGCTCTGGTTCATCAGTGCGGCCTTGTCCGTTACTTCTTCGTCCCGGATAATGCTGCACAAGCTGTTTTCCAGTGCAAAACACACATCCCAAATTTCATCAGTAATGCGGCGGAGCTTGCGTTCTTCCATCTTGTCATTGAATGTATCTGCTTTTCAATGTCGGCCACTGCGCTGTCAATGTCTGCCTGGTCCAGCTTCAACGCCTTGCCAATGGCAGAAAAGAACTTGTGCAGGCCGCTTTTTGCTGGTGCCTGTTCCGGATTCTGGCCCGTCGGCTGTTCTTCCGGTTTCCCGCCGTTTCTCTTATACAGGGCAACGTGCGCGTGCTGGTTTGCGCCAGCATCCACCAGGCTAACCTCTGTTACTTCCAGGTCTTTCAACTTTGTCTTTGCCACTTTGACCGTGTCCTCCTCTCTAAATTTTTATAAACAAAACACCAGTTTCCCGGTGTTCCTGCTTATCACTCTGCTGCGGCTCCGTCGTCGTCCTCAACTTCTTCCCGGATCGCGGTGCCGCCAATGGAGAACATGCTGTATTCTCCACTTTTCACTTTCTCCCATACGTCATCATCAGTGACGCGGAAGCCAATCCACCAACCAACCGGCAAGGTACCGGCGGCCAGTCCCATTGCTGTCTGCTTTTCCTCAGTCAGCACAACGCTTTCCACCATGACTGCGGTGCCCGTTCTTTCGTGCATTTCCCCGCCGTCTCGATACAGCTCTGCAAATTTATAGGCTGCGGCTTCCAGGGTTTCCGGGTCGATCATGTCCTCCTGCAGGTCAACAACCTCATTGCCGCCCACATCCACGGACACGTTGGCCCACCCAAATACAAGCCGCTTGTCCTCGTCTACTTTCTGAACCTTAAAGCGCCCCTTTTTCAACCGGCTGCGCCCGGCTCTTAATAATGTCACTGAAAGTCTGCATTTTCTCCTCCTTTTAGGCATGAAAAGCGCCTGTTCTTCCAGACGCTCTGCGTTAAATGGCATTTCTGCACATTATTGTTGATTTTCTGCACGTTTTCCGCGTTTTTGTCACGCTTTACGCTCAAAATGTACGTTTTGATTTTAAGTGTCCGTGCGGTGTCCTTTTCGCCTGTTCTCTTCCATCTCCCAGGCTCCAATTTCTGCCACGCGGCTGTTTGGCCAGTTCTTCCGGTACCAGAAATGCAGATCTGCTGTATTCTGGCAGCACTCAGCAATGTCCTTGCCCTGCGCGATCCACTTCCAGGTTTCTTTCCGGAATGTCTTAATATCCAGTGCAGAAAATTTATAGGTGCCGCCTCTGGCACCCATTACACTGTCATTACATTCAAACTCAAAATAGTCCCCGGTGTCCTTGATCACTTTTCCGGTCAAGGCCCATATACCGGAATCAGGTACCGCAAAATGCAGGCGCCCGTCCCGTGGATCCACAATAGGCTGTACGGCCACATTAAACATGCCAGGCATGTGCGGCTGTTCAAACCAGTATGCTTTTCTATAATCCATTACAGTTCACTCCCTACGGTTATAAATTTTCAATATCAATGCCGTTAATATCCATTATACCCCGTGCTCGAAGTTCACTCAACAGGTGCTGCCTTCATATCTGCTATTGCACATGATTTCTGTAAAATATCGGCTGTCTATTCCGTTTCGGAACATAATTTCATTACTTCCAGCAAAACTGCTTTCCATGTTCTTGACAAACTGTTCAGGGCTTGCCCCGTATTTACTTATATCTGCAACTTTTCCAAACTTATCCCCACCAAAAGAGTAATAGTCTGTACGTTCCAGGACTGCGGTACTCATTTTTATCTGGTAGTCTCCCGCTACACTGGCGTTGGAAAACTTTCGCTTTGCTTTCTGTGCGCTTCCGGTCACAAGTCTGGTAAACGCGTTATCAGCTCCGCCGGTTCCCATATCAGAGTACATGCTGGCACCAGCTGGCTGCTGTATGCCCTGCTTGATTCTGCTCATGGTGGACGAAATTCCGCCGCTTTGCAAAATTTTTATAACGTCGCCCTCTCTGGAAACGCTATGGTAAACATACTTTGCACCGGCCTTTTCCAGGTCCTTTGCAAGTCCAGGCACCACATAGGTTATATAGCCGTTGTATTCGCTCCGGAGCTTCATACTGGCCAGCTGCACCCATTGATATTTTCCTGGGCGATTATCTCGTCCAGTTTGCTTACCAGTCTGCTGCCTGCCAGGTCTTTCAGTTCGTCCACGGCCAGGGGCTTGCGACCACACAAGCCTTGCCTTTTCAGGGTTTCCTCTGCTGCTGCCGTTGGCGTCCTGGCTACTTCGTCCAGGCCTACCTTTTCAGCAGCTCCGTGGCTTTTTTGGCGTCCGCTATGCCGTCCCCGCTGCTTCGAACACGGATTCTAAAATACCCGTCCCAGGAATGCAGGCTTTGGCCGCTGTACAATTCAAAGGACGCATACTTTGATCATAGGAATCCAGGTAGGTAACAACCCCGTGTATGTTTTCTTGTTTCAACCAGTGTGTTGCTGGTCCATGCTCTTGCCGTCGGGGCCGTGGTTTCAAAGCTCATGTTGATACGCTGCGCTGGGACCGTCGGGTTTGCCCCGTCCATCCTCTGCAGCACATCATCCCAGGCGCTAGACCTCAGCTTTCCGGTAATATCATAATGCACGTCTCCGTCTATGATCATACGGCGGGCGCTCAGGTTCATGCCCTCAACCTTGTCAGCGTCACTCCATACCGCCTGCCCCTGCTTCGGTCCTGGGTGTATCTTGTCAAAATCTGTAAATACATCCTCGGCCGTTTTAGTTCCTGGAGGCAAGTGCCCTGTATTGGTTGCTGCCGGTGCTTTCGGTGTCGTCTTGGCATTTCTGGCCGCCTGGTTGGCCGCCAGTCTGTCCCGTACATCCTTGCTGCACTGTTTGGCCTTTACCGGGTCGGACAAGCTGTCAATGAGCTGCTGTTTGTTCATGTTGTTGCAATAGGCAATGTTTTGTGCCTTGGCCATCTGCAGCAGATCTGCTTTTCCCATCTTTTCAGTGTTGCCGCGTCATGCGTGACCGCCTGGATGGTCTTGGCCGTGTTCTGTGCTTCGTCCGCCCACAAAAAGCTGCCTGTTTTACCGGTTCGCTGGGTCAACAGGTCCGTGTAAAATGTCCGGTATGTTTCCCGGAGGTTCTGCTTTCGCTCCACAATGGCATCCAGCAGCTGCTCTGCGTCCTTTCCCTTACCCTTCAGACTTTCGGCATAGTCCCGGAATATCTCTATATTCTTTGTCAGGTATTGCCTCGACCCGTTTTATATATGCCAGGGTGTCCTGCGGGTTTAGGTCCAGCTCATTGTTGGCATATCCGGAAAACAGTGTTGTACAGCGGTTCTGTTTCGCCATACTTGCTGTTTGATGGTATGCGTATGTCATTTTCGCTGGCTTTGTCGGTAATGTACCGGAAAGACTGTTCTTTGTCTACGCCGATCAGCCGTCCGTTGGTATCTGTTACAAAATTGCCGCCGTGGCTGTCATAGTTTCCCAGCAGCCAGTCTGTAACATGTTCCCGCTGTATCTGCTGTACCTGGTCAGCTGTCAGGCCTTTGTGCCGTACTGCTGCCACGCCTTAAAGTCGAACCCGTTCGGGTCCACGTCAATTTTCTGCTGGTATGCGCCAAACTGGCGCCTATGTTTCCGGTGCCGACCTTGACGGTCGTGTCCGGATCCACAATGCCCTGTACCTTGTAACCAGCTTCCTGCACATAGCCGGAACTCTTCCGGTGTGCCGCTTTGGACTGCGCCGGTTTGAAAAGCCATTCCGTGCCGCTGCCGTCCTCGCACAGTGCATTTCTCCGGTACTCCCAGGTGCGCCAGACCTTTGTCTTTCATTCCCTGCGGCATTTGCAAGCTGCCAGGGACGGACGGTGTTGCCGGATCCGGTATACTTGGCCCCGGTGTCTGGCTCTGTGCCGGCTGTATTACCGGCGGGGAAATCTCCTATACTCAACCGCACACCTGCACTGCGGATGTGCCGGTGGTGTCAGCCTTTGCCCTCCAAAGTAATTTATTCAGCTTAAAATTAAAATTGTCGTCTATGCCTATCGTCTGCCCCTCTAGCCCGTTGCAGATATCACAAACGCCGTCGTCATAAGCTGTTGACCATACCTTTTCCACAACGCCCATAAGGCCCTGCGCCTGGGCCATCTTTACCGCTTCATACTCGCCGTGCTGATATGCAAACGCCATTTCTGTCTCCGCTATCATGTTAGCACGGTACCGGTGCTGTTGCGCTGCATACTTGACCGCTGCTTCCTGGGCTTTCTTGGCCCGCTGTGGCCTCTTTCATGCCTGGATTATTCTTTAGCAAGGAATCTTTCACATGATCGTAATAGTTCGCGTTTGCAATAGCCTGGCGCTGTGTCAGGCCTATGCACGGACGTATTGCCCTGGATAACTCCTCCGCACTCTCTCCCTTGCTGTATGCTCTGGCGATCAGAGCGCTCACTGCGTTCTTTTGCTCAGCGCTTATGTTCGTCACAAACTCCGCGCCGTGCTCTTGAACCCACTTCGTTACCCCTGTCCATGTGATCAAAGAAAAACTGTCATGCTGTTCCTGCACGCCCAGGCTTGCCGTTTCCATAGCTTTAACCCATACAGGGGACAGCTTATCGCTTACCATCTTGCTATAATCCTGCTGCCACTGTTGGTGCTTTCGCTCATGTGACCGTTCATTATAGCCTCGCGGATTTCCTTTGTAGGTAATCGCATTTGCTGGTTGGTCCATGTGGTGCAAAATATACGCCGGTTCAGCGGACGCCGCGTTCAGGAAGCTGTTCAGCTTGTTCAGCGCATTTTGTCCGCCCTGGCTTTTCTTCTTACCAGCCGCTTTGCGGATCCGTATCTTTTTAAATTGCATTATGGGTCCCTCCCCAGTCTCTTCCTTGCTTCCTCAACGGCCTGCATATCTTCCTCGGTCACTCCGTCCGGATCTTCCTCTCCTCCTCCGTCAACCGTGCTGCTACGCTGCTGTTGTGGCTTTGCCTGCTGCCTCTGCCGCGCATTTACTGGCTTTTCTCCTCCTGGATCCGGTACTGCCGGTGTATCATCTTCCAGGCGTTCAGGCAGGTGCGCTGCTTCTCTTACATAGTCCCCTAACTGGCTGTCTGGTGTTAAAATGCCGACGCCGGTCATTTCCTTTATGTAGTTGGCCAGTTTCTCAATCGTCCCGTCCTCAATGTCTCCGTGCTCCATTCGCGGATAATCTGTAATGCCGTTGAAGTGGTCGCCAGTTCAGGTTGATCAGACGGGGATTGCCTGTTATTAAAACCTCACAAATAATATCAAGGTACGCACCTATTGCCATGGAAAACAGTTCTGTCTTGTCGCTGCTTAGCGCAAAGCTGCCGACGCTCTGGTGCCCCAGGAAAATAAAATCTGCCAGCACTGTCATTGCCATGCGGGTGTCATATCTCTCAATGATCGCGTTGGTATCAAACTGGCGGCGGCCTCCTGTGCTCAACAGCTGGAACTGCCAGCCGTTCGGAAGCGCCAGCCCTCGGTACTGTCTCGACGCACATTTTAACAATGGCCTCCATACCTGCACGGATGGCTACCATGTCCGGATCATCCGTGTCCCCATATGTTCATGCCCTCCGGTGCCGTCAACACCGGGAGCCTGCCAGATCCTCTCTATACCGATTCCCTCAATCTCCTGTATACGGCGCTTGAAGTACCAGGACCGGTATGCGTTCCTCAGTACGCTGCGCCCCTCCGGGTTGTTCTTCCGGCTCTTTGTCCGGAACAACAGGGCTTTATCTATCGGTATTGTGTACAGGCCGAAGTTTGGCGGCGGCATCTGTGTCATGCCGGTCAGGTTGTCGTTGTCGTCATACTCCCACTGATAAAGGGTTTCTTGTGCTCTAATAGGCAGCTTAGCCCATCCGATCAGCCCGTCGTCATACTTACTTGCTATTTAGGCGGCTGTCCCTATTTTACCACAACGTCGCTTGTACACGATTTCGTGGTAAGCTCCACCCGTATGTCAAAAGGACAAGATTTCCGAAATGGTATCTGTCCAGGTGTCCTGCATGTCGTCCATGCAGCTCTCAACAAACTCTGCTGCCTCTTCGTCTGCGTTCTCCGGTCCTCCTGGCTGTATGGTCCAGCTCGTCTGCCGAATCAGCATTTCAATGGCAAACAGTATGGCGCCGATCACGTCGTCATTGTCCGCCATTTCTCTGTATGTCTCCACGCCTTTACGGCCCTGGAGTTCTTTTAAAAATTCCTCGTAAAAAAAGCCGCCATAGCGCTTTTGCCCTATGCGGCCGATTTCTCCTGCTGTAGGTTGCCACTATGACAGCCCTCCTTTCCGTCCACAAATCTTATACAGCAGCTTCTGTGCTGTCTGTTGTACCTTAACCTGCACGGAGGCGTTTCTGTCCATGTTCTTGCCGTCTCCCTTGCCGGTCTTATTGTTCCGGTTGATCCGGTTCATCAGCGACAGGCTCATTATTCCCCACCTGCCTCTGCTACCTGGCCATATCCATAGTACATAATACCTGTACCGCTTGAAATTGTCACACTGGCCGCTTTCAGGTACAAACAGTTGCCTGCTGTCAAAACCAGGCCGTCAACCGCTGCTGGCGCATCCCAGGCAGCTCCCGCGGTTCTGATTGTTGTATCAGTCAGCGCCTGCACCGCAACAATGTGGCGGTTCTCTGCCTCCGGTTCGTACTTGAGTGGCCGCTCCGGTTTGTAAATCATACAACCAAAACCGCCCATGCCAGCGATCATGCTTCCGTTTGCAGCGTTTCTGTTTCCCATTCCCATAGCCTTTGCACCTCACTTTCCTCAATAACTGCTCATGCCGCCCGCTGCCTGCTCAGCCGGCGGTCGCATGGCTTGTCCATCAAATACAACACAAGCCTGCACAAGGGCGTCAACCGTGTCTTTGTATACCCCTTTCGGGAACATCAATAAATCTTTTTGCAGGTCTGCGACCCATGACGTCGTGTTCGGATCCGGGAAAATACGTTCCCAGCCTCGAAGTATGGCGTAACCGATATTGCTCTCTCTTCCTTACTGCCGCGCGGGTTGTATGGCACCATTCCAGGGATTTCCTTGTCCAGCACGTCCATGACCGCCGGTCCGTTTGCCTTATCCTCCACGACCTTTGCCCTGGCCTTTGGCCATTTCGCTGTCATGTCGGATAGCTTTTACCGACTGGGTAAAGCTCATTTTGTCATTTACCAGGTCAAAACATATATGTTTGGGCCGCTTCTGCCGACCACATAACCGGCAACTTTGGCGCTGCCGTCGCTGTTTTAAATGCAAGGTCCCAGCTCTGTATGATCATGTTACAGTGCGGGGCTGTTGTGTAATAGTGCTGCAACCAGGCCTTTTTTGAAGACGTTACCGTCTGCCGGTGCCGGCCGCTGCTGCATCTGTCCGGAATACTGCAAAGAGCCCATACTCTTCTGCCAGGGATTCCTTGTCGTATCGCTGGGGGTTCAGGATGTCCCCCTCTTTATATGAGGCTGCTTGCCGCTTTTCGGAAATGTTATTATTGTCTTTTTCTCTGCCTCAGCTGGTAAACACAAATGTTCATAGCCCAGGTTTTCTGCCAGCACATAACCGGTCAGGTCCATTTCATGTAATCGCTGCATAACGATAATGATCGCGCCGTTCTTTGGGTCGTTCAGTCGTGTCTGCAGTGTATTCTTAAAATCTATAGTGTTTTGCCGCTCAGTCTCACTGTTGGCCTGCGATGGGTTCTGCGGGTCATCAACTATAATTATGTCGCCGCCCTCGCCAGTCAGTGCACCGCCGACAGAGGTCGAAAACATCATACCTTGGTGGGTGTTCTTAAATTCGTTCTGCCGGTTTACGTCGTCTTTCAATTTTACAATGTCGCCCCAGTTCTCAGTGTACCAGGGAGACTGTATAATATCACGGCTCAGTACGTTGTGCTTACGGCTCAGGGAATCACTGTACGAAACCTTAATAAATCTTTTTTCTCAGGTGCCTGGGTCAGGCCAGCAGAAGCACACCGTTACATTTATGCTTTTCATGTGTCGGGGCGGGATATTTATCACAAGCCGCTTTATTTCCCCGTCCCTAACAGCGTGCAGGTACTCACATATCAGATCAATGTGCCAGTTCGGTATATACGTGGTACCCGGCTCAATAATCGGCCAGGACTGCTGTATAAACTCCGATAGGACCGCTCTGCCCGTTCCCTGCGAATCCCTTTTTCAGGGTTCCTGGGTCAAACTGACTGCTATTTATGTAGCTTTCCCAGTATTTGCTCAAGGTTTTCCAGCTCCTCGTCTGATAGGTCGGACATGTCCGGAATGCTGCCGCTCAGTTCCAGGCCGCCGCTGTGCTCAACGGTTGCCTTTGCGCTCACGGCTATGCTCTCCGCACTGTCGCCGCGGCTCATTCTTTCTATCTTCACGCCGACGTCTGCCAGTCGGGCAATGTCCATAATGCAGACAATTCATTATCCGGGAGGGCTATCAGGCCACGGGTGGCTTTATTCAAAAGCTGTACGCCCAGTTTTGCGTGTAGATCGTGCATTTTCTTGATTTCCTGCTCATTCTTGAAACGTTCCAGCTCGGTCATGTAAACATCATAGGCCGCTGCGCGTTCTACCCAGTTCCACTGCGTACTCAGCTTTTCAATGCTGCTTTTGCTTTTCATTCCCATAGCGTCTGCCAGGCGTCGGATGCTTCTTTTCTCCGGTTCCCGTCCCTGGGTTCCGTATGGCATATCTCTGTACTGGCAAAACTTTTGGTAATGCTGCGACTTCTCGCCCTCCTGCTGCTCCCATAGTTCAGGCGCGTCTCTCTTTGCTGCCATGTGCTGCTCCTTCTCCAAAACATAAAAGAACGGCCATGGCGGCCGCCCTCTCAGGTGTTACTCTTTGCCAGGGACATTGATGTCCTCAGCAGCTTCCGGCGTTTCTTCCGGATCCGGCATATTTGCCTTTATATTTTCCTCATTCAGCTGCACGTATGCGTATTCTTTACCGTCCCTGGTGCATGTAACGCCAGCATTGCCGGTATAGCTTACATACCGCCGAAGAATTCCATCACAATAGGTTGGGCTTAGCTCTACCAGTCTGGCCTGTCTCTCGGTCATTTCCGCGCCGATCAGCGTAAAGCCAGAACCGCCAAACAGGTCCAGGATAATGTCTCCCGGATCCGAACTGTTCAGTATCGCCCTTGTGGCCAGCTCCACCGGTTTCTGCGTCGGGTGGAACGTCGCCGTATCTCTTGCCACTTCCCAAACGGCTCCTGCTTATCTTCCGGGTATAAGAACGCTTTTATCTTCCTGCAGTCTCAGGTACCGGATTTTCTTTCCCTTTGGTACCTTGTCAGAAATAAAAGCCTTGCCTCCCACTCCGTCAGTCACAACAATGCCACCGCTCAGGGTGGTTGCCATGCCTGCATCATCCCGGAGGGTTATCTTCCAGCAGGTGTTGTTGCTACGATCTCCGCACCACTTGGCCGTATGTCCTGCTTTCTCTGCATAAAACATAGGCTCGAAGTCTCTCAGGTAATCGGTACCGCTCAGGTTGTGGTTGTTCTTCAACCAAATAAGATATTGCTTTTCTAACAGCCCGGCCGCCGTCATGGCGTCCTCAAAGTCCCTGCGGGTGTCTGTTGCATGGTAAATGTAAATGCAGCGTCTGGCTTGCTGTACTTCACGGCGTTCTTAAATGCCGGAATCAGTAACTTGCCGAGGAGGTCGTCGTCGGTCAGCTCGTCGTTGGCGATCATGCCGTTGTTTTCGATCTGCTGTTTCTGTCTCTTCCCGTTTCCTCCACCGCCATCCAGGCTTATGCCATACGGTGGATCAGTGTTCACACACTGCGCCAGTTCATCCCCCAGCAGCTTCTGCAGGGTTTCTGGCTTAGTGCTGTTCCACAAATCAGGCGGTGCTGTCCCAGGTGCCAAATATCTCCGGCGTGGGTCATAGGAATGTTTTTCGGTGGCGGTACGGTGTCCTCTCCGTTGTTCTCCGTATCGTCCACACCTCCCAGGGCGTTGAGCAGATCTTCCAGGTCCTCCTGTGTAACCGCTCATTTCCAGCGGTATCTCTCCGGTGTCCATCTGCTGCTGCATGTCTGCCAGTGCCGAGGTGTTCATTTCGCTCAGCTCTGCCAGGCGGTTGTCTGCCATCAGATCAGCGTACTCCTCTGCCTCCGAGGCATATTCCTGGTATTCAACAGGCACAACACTGGCCTGCATGGACTGTGCAGCTTCCAGGCGTCCGTGACCGGTCACAACAAAGCCGCTGCGTTTGCTCACTGTAATAGGTTTCCTCCATCCCTGCCCCTTGATAATGGCAGCCAGCAGTGCGACCTGCTTAGGTGGATGGGTGTTTGGGTTTCCAGGGTTCGGAACCACTTTGCCAATAGGTACCAGCTCGTCAAAAGCACAAAAGACCTTTACACCCTCCGGCGTAACGGCCCTGCTTCCGCTTCGGTCTGGTAGTTGGCCACGTTGTTGAAATAGTTCTCAACCTCGTCTTTTTTCTTCTTTCTTGCCATTTCTCCAATTCCTCCACTCTATCATTTTAACATCTATGTAGTGCATTGAAAATGTCTACTTTTTGCACCGTGCAGGCACTATGCAAGTCTTATGCCATCAATGCCGAAAATCAGG
>SCPP01000501.1_pt1 | contig 13266 bp, 29 predicted proteins | sample 6106811 | NCBI WGS metagenome assembly SCPP01 (sample SAMN10720449, study PRJNA508395) | human gut metagenome | isolation source: Participant 2 stool, 15 month | host: Homo sapiens | collected 2018
GTAAAGAAACATTGGTAAAGTTTGTTCCGTCATGAACAACATGAATTGGAATCAAATCTTCACCTACCTGTACCGTAACAGTAGCAGTTTCGTCTGCTGTCATAGATGCAAATAGATTGCAACATTTTAAATACAGGTTCAATGGTTGTTTGATTGATATTTCCTGACTGTATATTTTGAATAAACTGATCAATCTGTAATCCGTTATACCAATCAATATAAGATTGCGGTACAAACTTAGATAAATCAACGTTCAAAGAACCTTCAGGCAAAAATCTTTTTCAATGTTTCTATTACGCTTTGCGCATCTGCATTATTTAGCTTTACTTCTCAGATCACCGTATTGTATATATGGTACTGTCTTTTGCTGTACCAACAAAGTTGCCTTCCAGTTCAGCGAAATTTCCGCCTGAACACCTTGTTCGGTACGTACCAAACGAACATGCGCTGTTTCATTGAATATTTGCTCTCCGGAAAGAGCCGCATTCACATCAAATTCGTAGCTGGTAGCAGCCACTGCGTGTTTCACTGCATTCGATAAAGACAGCAATTGCTTAATGTCAAAATATTCGTCCGGATTTACAGAAATATTCCAAATATCTGTACTTGTTTGATTGAGGGTTGCCTTTAGTGTTAACGAACCATTCATTACTGTTAATCCGTTTACAGTTGCGTTGGTCAGATGATCTCCGTCTCTGATTGCAGATACCGTAATCATCTTCTCCAATTTTCATATCAACCGAAATCGTATTACCATCGACATGGATACTTTCGATAGAATCCATAATTTTAGTGAAGGTCCATTCACTTTGAAATACTCCAGATAAGCCTGTGGAATCAGTTTGCTAATATCAATCATTCTCTGTTTCTTCCGGAAGCAATTTTTGATTGCTGCTGAATTTCCTCAAGATCATTAGAATCCACTTTACTTTAAATTGCCATATGCAATATAAGTAACGCCATCGATATAGGTAACCTTCAATGTATCGCCATAAAGGTCAGTAGAAACCTCAACCTTTGATATTTGAACCGTCACGTACCAGTTTTACATTGGCAGTTTGATTCAGAGTAATATCACCTTTCAGATCAATATTTACATCAAAGTCGAAACTGTTTGCTTGCAACAGATTTTGAATTGGTTTTACAAATCCAATCAAATCAGAAGCATCTGCGTAATCACCATTGCTTAAGTGGATTGGCAAAGAACGTTTTTTCCGCCTACACCATTGGTACAATCTAATGCCAGTTTGTTGTTCTGTACGGTTACTCCGTCTACATGAATTTCTGAAATGTAGTCATAAGAACGGTGTGCCGCCATAGAGATGGTGTCCCCGCCAACATTTAATGCCACAGCAACACCGTTTGCATCTAAGTCAAATGTTTCAATTTGACCCACCAAAGTAAATATTGGCTGTAAACTCTAAGGTAATATTATTGACTGGAATGCATTTACCATATCATTGAAACCCATTTGCTCATAGGCATCAATGTAAGATTGTGGAATCAATGCAGAAATATCAAAGTTCTGGGCATCCTGCGGCAATATTCCTTGATACCACTAATAATGGTTTCCAAATTGGCAAGATTGAATTTGATTTTGATATTGCCGTATTCCACATAGGTAATTCCATCAATGAGTGTTACATCTAACAACTGACCGGCAATCATAGTCTCCACTTCACCGTTCATACCCCTTATCAGAACGGCTTAATTTTACCTTCGCAGTTTGGGTCAGGTTTTGCTCACCGCTTAACGCAATTTGTGAATCAAATTGATAACTGGAAGCACTTACTGTGTTCATGATAGCACGGATGGTAGGAGCTGCTTCATCCGTTGTTGCATATTCATCTGCATTAACAGTAATCGGCAATTGTTCCGGTGTCATATGCAAAGCACGCATGGAAATATCCAATTGGCTGCCACCTACATTGAGTCCTGTTAAACGGCCGGAAGTAATAAATTCATCATTACGGTTGACTTCCAGTGACAGTGTTTGTTCGCCTAATGCAACTCCCATCGAAATGGTTGTACCGTTTACATTCAGGTACTGAATAGAATTTAAGATAGAGTCAATACTCATATTGGTCATAAAGTCTGTAAATTCAGACGGAATTGCACCTGGAAGCAGTTTTTCCAAAGTATCGCTCAAAGTATATTGATCTGCGCTGATTTTAATTGCACCGTATTGGATATACGCAGTATTATCAATCCATTTTATGCTTAACGGATTACCGTATACATCTGCGGTTAATTCAAGGTCAGTTGTACTTCCTTTACGCACAACGGTTAATCGGGCATTTTGTGCCAAAGGTGTTTCACCTTGTACATTTAAATCCACATCAAATACAAACTGGTGGAATTCATCGTATTTTTAATTGGTAATGCAAATTTAGCTAAATCTGCCAAATCTGTATATGCAGCTTCATCAACAGATAGAGTACTTTGCTGTGTACTGAAAGAGTTGACTTTTGCATATAAATCCACTTTATTATTTTGCATGGATAAATTATACAATCAAAGGCAACAAGGTCATTGCCTCTGCGTACCGCTTCTAAACGCAAAACCGCCGCTTCCAACAACAAGGGTTAATTTATTATGTGCTACTTGAAGACTTTGGATGCTTTGAAGCATATCTGCAACATTAAAGTTTGTAATTAAATCAATGTATTCTTGCGGGAATAGTTCGCTAAGATCAGGTAAATCCGATTGAGCAATTTGAAGCTCAGACATAATTTCGTTGATATCGGTAGTATGTAATTTTAATTTAAGATTTCCAACATCAACGTATGCTACTTGATTGATAAATTTCAAATCAACTTGTGTTCCCAATACATTTGCAGATAAAGCTGCATCAAAGCTGTTTCCGTTTTCGTTAAAAAGTACGTGAACGTCTTGATTGTAATTGAGATCACCTCTCAACATAAGGGTTGCTGTTAAATCGATTGTTTTTCCGTTTGCTAAATTCATAAGAGGTTCTACATAAGAAAGAATATCTTCTAATTTAACATAACCGGAACTATTGGTATCAATTGTGGTTCTGGAAGCGTTCATCGCAGTTAATTTTACACTTGCAGTCAGCTTAGCATTGCTAATAGAGATACCGTCCAAAACAAAGTCAGTTAAGATATTTCCTTTTCGTTGCTGAGAATCGAACTGTGTCATTGCCGATTCTAAATCCAAGCGAAACGGTATTGCCTTGCACCTTAATTGGCGTCATGTTTCTGACAAGGCTCTCAACATCAGGATTTGCAAATAAATCTAAATAAGATTGAGGCAATATGTCTGTTAGTGCAAAACCACTTGCTGCTGCCGGTAAAATAGATTGCAGTTCTTTGAGATTTCATCCATATCTGTTGTGTTCAATGAAATCTTCAAATTTCCGTAATCAACATATGCCATACCGTTTACCAAACGAATAGTTAAATGCTGTCCCAAAATATCAGTATCCACTTGCGCATTAACACCGTTATTGGTACGCATTAGTTTTACGTATGCATTTTGTGTTACATTAGGTTCTCCTACCAATGTAAAGTTGGTATCAAATTCCCAACTATCTGCAGTAATTAAATGTATTACCGGAGTAATGTACTCCATCAAGGGCATACTTTCATAAGTAGCATCTATTTGAGGAAAAGCATGTCTGGGGCACTTGGCGTTACAAACGCACTTAATTGCAAGCCGCCCATATTTAACTGTAAATTGGTATCTAACAGTTTCATGGTACCGTCTTCTAAATGAACCACCAAATTCATACCATCTGCACTCATGGTCATTTCCTGCATACCATCTTTTGCGTGGTAGTCATATTTTCCATGAATTGGCTCATGAAGTCGGAATCCATCTCCGGAATTTGGAAGCCGATTACTTCTGCAACATTTTCCATGGTATCCATTAAGCCGTCTACAGTAATATAATATTTTAAATTTCCATAGTTCAAATACAAACGGTCACCTTTTAAGCATGCAAATACATCGCCAAGTTGAATCTGATAAGTATTTGTTTGCAAATTACCTTCAATATAAGCTTTTCAGATACACCGTTTATGGTTACATCAGCCTCTAAACCAAATAAACCATTTTCATCGGCGCCAAACACTTTCCTAAGTAAGACTTCATGTCAGTCTCGCCGGAACCGTCTAAAGAACCTAAGTGATTCGGGTCATACTTATCACGAATGAATGTAGTGTATAAATCCTTATCCGGAATTTCCTGTTCTTCCCATAATCTTTAAATACTTCGGTATACTCTGTAGTACAGTTAGCACTACCTAAAACAGGAATGGAAATGTCATAATTTTCATTCATGGTAATTTTAATCGGTTTCAATCCTTATCCATTTCAATCGTTAGTTGAACAGAATGGAATAACGGATTTTTCTGGGAACCTGAAAGTGTTTTACTTGTCTGCGGTAATAAGCAGGAGCTGTTTCGGGATCCAACTCATATGTATAAACATATTTATCCCCGCTTTCTTCCACTGCTTTAGCAGATATAATTGTGTTTTTGATACAACATAAGGAGAAATACCGTTTGGCAGTAATCCGTAAGTATCGGTATACGTTTCCTCTGAAATCGGTGTAATATTATCAGACCAAGTTACGTTTTGACCTGAAATATTGTCCGCAGTACGTACCAAGAAAATTTTGTTATCATCTTGAATGTATTTTTGTTGTGCGACATTTGCCATGGAACTTAAGCTGACCGATTCTTGGTACATCTCATTTCCATTGACAATTTTAATGTCTTTCATATTTTGCACATATGTCATAAATCCAATATTGGCATTAATATCACCGGTCATCTCTGTGTTATATTTACCAATATCTCTTATTACTCAAGTGCAATGGCCGCATTTTCTTGCGGGGTGTAATCTGCAGGTGTTCCCGAATCTGGCTTTGCCATAATATCAGACAAACCTACACCTGCGACATTGTCTTCCGGTTCTTCATAGTTTCGACTCATGCCGTAGAAAACACAAAGACACCAATAATAGCACCGCTATAATCGGAGATGCTATCAACACGTGTTTTTCTTTACTTTCATATTCTCTTTCCTCTCACTCAATTTCAAAACAGTTGTACACAATTTCTTCATAAATTAGCTATTATTATACTATTTGGATAAAACGTTGTCAAATATACTTTTAAAATTTTTATTAAATTTACTTCATTATATGATAAACCTCGCAAATACATACATTTTGCTACAAAGTACAAGCATGTATATTTTACAAAGTAAAATATACATTTTCCAATAATATTTTTATGCAATATAGCGTAAATATTTATATATGTATAATTTATTCTCAATTATTATAATATTTTTATTATAATAAAAAATGGAGTGCAAAATTTTGCACTCCAAATAAACAGATAGTATATTATTTATAAAATGATACAAATTAAACCGTTGCATCCATCATTAATAATACGCTCAATGGTCTGACGTACTTTATTTCTAGCCTCTATCGGCATACGATATAATTTATTATGTAAGCCTTCATTTACCAATTCGTGCAGCGACTTTCCAAAAATATTAGACTGCCAAATTTGAGATGGATTTTCATCAAATTCTTTCATCAAATATGCAATTAAATCTTCAGACTGCTGCTCAGAGCCAACCATCGGTGTAATTTCAGTGGTAATATTGGTTCTCATCATTTGTATGGACGGCGCCGCCGCTTCAGACGGATACCGTATCTGCCGCCTTGTTTGATAAGTACAGGTTCCTCCCATGTAAGTTCGTCAATACCCGGCATCACAATACCATATCCTGTTTCCAAAACGTCATCATACGCGTCTTTCAATTTATCGTATTGTTCTTTCATGTGAATAAACTGCATCATGCAAGACAACAAAGCGCCTTCATTTTCAATCTTCATGCCGGTCTTTTCTCCAAGCACTTGGAAAACAGTTCTTGTTTTAAATCTATGGTAATTCTCGCATGGCCCGTTCCCAAATCAATCATAGTGGTTTTGAGGAAGAAACATATTCACAGGACATCACTTGAGTATGAATATCTCCCACTTGACCTACCCTACAAATATGACTTGCCGATTGCTTGATAGAAGTAAATACCGCAGAACGCAGCCAATGTTCTTTTCCAAACTGCAAAGCCATTGCGGCATATCCACCTTAATTTCTTTGACAGGAACTGATACAATACTTTGTAAAATATTTTATTTTCTTTTTCGCTTAGCTCCAAACAGTTTACTGCAACCACCGGCACATGATAACGCTCCTGCAAACGTCTGCACAATGCCTGTGACTCATCGCTATATGGATTGGTACAGTTTACCAAAACGATAAAAGGTTTGTCAATTTCCTTTAATTCCGTAATCACCCGTTCTTCCGCTTCCTCGTATTCTTCTCTCGGAATATCACTGATACTGCCATCGGTTGTAATGACAAGTCCAATGGTAGAATGTTCTGTAATTACTTTTTGGTACCTATCTCCGCTGCCATATTAAATGGAATTGGCTCATCAAACCATGGCGTCATCACCATACGCGGTGCGTCATTTTCCACATAACCAAGAGAGCTAGGTACAATATAGCCTACACAGTCAATCATTCTCACATTAAATGAAGCGTTGTCATCCAAATGAACGGCAACTGCCTGTTCCGGAATAAATTTAGGTTCTGTTGTCATAATGGTTCTGCCTGCAGCTGACTGCGGCATTTCATCAATGGCACGTTCTTTTCAAAATCTCCGTCCATATTCGGAATAACAACGGTATCCATAAACCTTTTAATAAAAGTAGACTTTCCTGTTCTAACAGGACCGATTACACCAATGTATACACTACCTTTTGTACGTTCGGCAATGTCTTGATAAATTGAATTTCCCATTTTATACCCCCATTTTCCATCAAAAGTATTTGATATAAACCCATTTTATGGAAAATGGGTTTTGCGATGTTCGTTTACACGGGTATGAACAACATACCTTTTGATACCACGTTATCATCTGACAAATCATTTTCTTCCTTAATTGCATTCACCGAAGTATAATATTGTCTTGCAATATTCCATAAACTTTCTCCGGCTTCTGCATAATAAATCATCAAAGCTGCCTTGCTGTCTTTTAATACCGGATGTTCTTCATCTGTCGAAGCTGCAATAATTGCTTTATAGGAAAACTCCTGCAAAATAGCTGCTGTCAATGAAAGTTCCACTTTTACTTCTATCCCTGAATTTCCTGTGATTCGGTAATTCATACTTTTGATATGTACCATTGCGTCACATTTCATACTATCTGAAGTGTTTGACCAATCATGACTGCATTTAAAATCTACCATACGTTCAAAATAGAACGGTTTGCCTTCGCTTCCCATTGCAAGAATACAAACATTATATTTTCCGCTGTAAACAATATTTCCTTCATCAATCAAAGCCGTTACAGATTTCATTTCGTTCCAGACATCAATCACCTGCGAAATGCCAATGTCGTCTACTTCAAAATTATTTTTCTGAACATCGCTGTCCTTAATAATTTCTACCAACTTATGCAAAGTATGCTGTTTGTATTCCAAATTCAAATTATGTTGTGTAGAATAAGCATCCGTCACAACGGTGAATCTCTCATTCATATAAGCGGTTACATGAGCCATTGCCCGTACCTCTGCTTCAAACAGCATATTTTCTCCGGCTGAATCTGTTTTAATTTGAACATCAGCCCCATTGCTTCCACACGCACATCGCACATACATTGTTCTGTAACTCCCGCACAATCAATCATTTGACTGTACGGAATGGTATACTCCATATGTTCCGGCAGCGTTTCTCCCATACCGGAAGAATACAAAATTTTGACAATGACTTCTCCTGCAAAATCAACTTATTGTCAAGCACTTTCATATCGTCCATGGTAATGGAGCAATCGGAACGAATAATAGTTTCGGCAGCTTGCTTTCCGCTGCTGATTTCCAGTACTTCACTAACTGAAAACGCTTCCTGCGTCATACCTGCAATATTGCTTGCTTCAATCTCTGATTTCATTTGCTGGATATCATCGCCTTCAATATCACATAAAATATTCTGCGGTACATGCTCCAGCACTTTTGCACAAACTGAAAACGCACCGTGAATATCCAACTTTCGAGGACTGGTTGCCCTGCAATTTACATATTCTACTTTTGCTTTTACAAATGCAATTGGATTATCCAATGTTTTTCATTGGAATATTGGTGGTAAACGTGCTAATTTTTTCACAACAGCGAATGGGCAACCCACAGAGTCAACATACAAAATCCGCAGCATGGTATTGCCGTTTACTTCAGACTGTCTCCAACAATGCTTTTACTGGTAATACAAGGATAAATTTGACACTTTAGAATACGCTGAATATCCGGGCAATAATCAGGTAAAGAAAGCGTTAAATCAACAGGCTGTTCCTGACATCCGTCAAATACAGCCTCTGTACCTTGTAACACCTCAGTTCTCAAATGATATTCCATAAAGGTTCTCTCCTTTTTCTTTACTAGCTAATTTGTATTCGCATCCTGTCCCATTTATACCAAAATAAAATCTGCACTGAAAAAAGTGCAGATTTTCAATACTTTATCCTTGACAGCTCCTATTTTGCGGCATTTCTGATATTTAATTTTTTCGGAAGTAGGGTTTATTGTCTACTTCTTATTCCCTTTTATTAAAAATATCTTTATATCGAAATCATTAAACCGGAGGTATCGCAATTTTGAATTTATTTGTATCTATCATAAAAAGCCCAACGAATCATTCGTTGGGCTTAAATCATTTCTATTTTGCAAAACGTTCCATAGCAGAGCGAATATTTCCTTGTACCGTTAAACTTAACTTTTCTATTAAATCTTCAGGTGATTCTTTCATTCCATTTTTCATCCAATGTAAGACAAGGGCATAAAGATAAAGTATAAAATCGAGCAACGAACTCTTTACCCTCTTCCTTTACAGTAAGGTCTCCCCTACCTCATCCATAATTCCAAGTATTAACTGGTGTACATCTTTATAAATAAAACGTTCCAGTTCGTCTCTTGCCAAAGTATGTAGAGTACACATACAAACCGCTTTATTTTTCTTAATATAACAAAGCAGTTCCATAAATCCTTGTTCCCACACATTTATATTATTGTATTTTTGATCAACTTTTCAGCATCTTGTTGGAACATCCACTCTACTAAACCAAAAATATCAGGAAAATGATAATAGAAAGTTTGTCGGTTGAGTCCACACTCATCTACAATTTCCTTGATTGTAATTTTATCTAAAGGTTTTACTTTCATTTTTGATACAATGCATTTGCTAGTGATTTTTTGTAATCTCTGACATACTTTACCCCATTGTTACAGGACTTTCGCCCTATTTCTCCTATCTGCCTACTTTTATCACTATACCATAAATAAAAGACAGCGCAATTTTCTTTTACTTTTATTATCATATGATATAGAAGAAACAAACATCAAAAAGGCAGCCAATATTTCAGCTGCCTTTTTGTTAAATTTTCTCCTCTTTTACTTTTGGAATATGATAATACATTCTCAACAGAAAACCCAGGATTTTAGGATGGTCTACAATTACAACTTTCATTTGTCAGCCCTCCATACTTATGTTTTGCAGCGGGCAACTAAGATACCCAATGCAACAATAATCACTGCTGCTATGAACATAATTAACCCATAGGGGCAAAAGCAAGAAACCACCAGTCCCAAACCAAAGGCAATTGCATAAAAGCAAAACCTCTAGAACCTTTCAATCTTCTGTTACAACATTTTTTTCATTGCAATTCCCTAGTAATCACTGTGGCAGTTCACAGTCTTACTATAGTATATACATTAGAGGAAAATTTGGTGCGTAAGCTATTCTTCTTTGAAGTAAGTACCATAATTACAGCTGTACCAGAATGACAGGTAATATGAGCAGTATGAGATTCCGCAACATTGCTCACTCCAACAGGTGCACAACTAACCAAAGTACCCTTCAAAGGATATTCCAAACCGTCATACGTAAGCGTACAGCTATCGCATCCAAACGGAAATACCGAAACAATATTTCCTGTACATTAGTTAATTCTATGTCATGATTGGCCTCTAGCAAATATACCTGCGTATCCTCATTCTGTAATACAGCAGTACCACCGTGCTGTAAAATATATTGCAACACGCATAGATTACCATATGTGTGGTCTAATCTGCCACCTAAGGCTCTAATATCACAAAATCAGTATAACCTCTTTTCAACCCTTCTTTTACAGCAACCAATAAATCTGTATCATCTTTATGAGTTGGAAGAGAAATAGACTCTGTTTCCTTTGGAATAATGTCACAGGCTGAATCAAAATCACCTACAATTAAATGGGGACATACCCCTGTAAGATGAACATAATTCCAGCCACCATCCGCACAGATAATGTAATCCGCTTGTTTTAGTATTGGTCTGATAAACGTGCTGTCGGTCGTTGGAGAAGCTCCCACTATAACACATTTTTATTTTCGTTCCCATTCTTTTATCCTTTACCTGTTCGTACATCGATGTATAACTGTTATGTCTGGATTGTGCAATTTCTCCTTGCGCAACTGCATCTAAAACAGCACAGCCTTTTTCACAGATGTGAGAGCAAGAAGAAAATTTACACTGCGTAATATAAGGCTTCATCTCTAAGCAATATTGCAAATGCTCTTTTACAATGTTATAACGTTCCATATCCATAGTAGAAAACCGGGTGTATCTGCAACATAACCACCGTATGGCAATTTTAATAATTCTACCTGCCGTGTCGTATGCTTTCCTCTGCCCAACTTTGAACTGATGATTCCTGTTTCCTGCTGAAATTCAGGACTGATGCAATTGAGCAGAGATGATTTACCAACGCCCGAATTGCCCGTGAATACAGATATTTTATCCGTTAACAACATTTTTATTCGCTCAATCCCTGACCACTGACAGAAGATACCGTTATCACTTGAATACCTGCTTTTTGATAAATATGTTCCAATTCATCAGCAGACTGTAAATCTGTTTTAGAGATTACCAAAATCGGCTCCATTTCTTGGTCCTCAGCAACAGCAATCATTTTATCCAATACCAATAAATTTGGAGAAGGATCACACACAGATGCCACCAAAACATTTGGTCGATATTGGCACAAGGCGGGCGAACCAACATATTTTTTCTTGGAAAAATTTCTTCAATGGTACCTGTATCGTTATCAATGCAAATTTGTACTATCACTCGCAAGAGGCGTGGTTCCACGTTTGCGGAACACGCCTCTTGCTTTGCATTCATAAGTTGTTTGTTCAGCTTCTACATAATAAAGCCGCCAATTCCTTTTTAGAATACGTCCTTGTTTTACCATATGTCACCTAATCATTTTCGCTTGACTGAGGTGGAACATAAGGATAATAAGGGCCGTTTTGACTCCAAGTTCCTTTACCAAAATCTAATGTGTATACAGCATAAGTTTGACCATCAAGCATTATTGTCAGTGTTTTGGTACCGGAAGAGGCTGTAATAGCAGGTACATAGTATGAAGTTTTTCATTGGGGATAATGTTTGCTGTGCTGTATCATAAATGACATTATCTAGTTTTGCAACAATACTTACTGTGTTAGAGCCCTTTGGTAAATCAACAGAAACATTGGCTGTTTTGTTGGCTGAACCTTTACTTACATATAAAGTAACAGTACTGCCATACTCCAACGAACTACCCACTTGCGGGCTTGTTCTTACAACCAAACCTTTTGCTGTATTGTCGTCATTAATCTCCTGCACTTGTACGTTAAAGCCAGCATTCTTTAAAGTGCTTTCTGCACTTGCCTGAGTCCAACCACTTACATCTGTTAACTTAACCTGAGCTTTGCCACTGCTTATATATAACGTAATTTTACTTCCATACTCGGCCGAACTTCCAGAAGTTGGATTGGTTCTCAGTTGCATATCCTGAGGAAACTGTATCACTGGGTTCTTTTTTTCAACATCAACTTGAAAACCTAAACGTTCCAGCGTACTTTCGCCGTTTCCTCTGTCATATTACTTACATCTGTAATTTTCACTTGAGATTTGCCGCTGCTTACAGTCAAAGTAATTTGTGCATTTGCTTTCACTTTTGGAACCGCTTGGTCTTTGGCTGATAACAACACCTTCTTCACGGTGTTATCCTCTTTTGTTTCCACTTTAAAATTAAAGTTTTATATTCATCATTGTTTTGAATATCTACTAATTTTTGTCCTACAAAGTTTGGCAAATCTACTTCATCACTACTGGATTGACTGCTGGTATTGCCATGCTCCTCCCATAGAAGAAATAGAAAATAGCCTCCAACACCCAATGCAATGACAATTGCCGCAGCCAAACAGCGTACTACAATAATCGGAACCTTATTTTATTTCCGCTTTTGTTTTGCCGCCTTTGGAATGGATGCTGATATCATCATCAATATATTCAAAGTCATCATCATATTGAATTGGACCAGTAGTGGAATTTGCAGTAGTAGCGTCCACATATTTTGTAGCGGTTTCTTCTTGACCATATTTATAGTTAAATGTAATTAAAGGATTCTGACGGAACAATATCTGCATCATTTCCTCTGCAGATTGATTAACGCTGGGCAGGTGTTTTTGCATTGCCTTTAATGTAATTTCTTCAAGACCAATCGGAATAGTTGGATTGATATCTCTTGGATACTTTGGGTCTGCCTGTAATTGCATAATCGCAACAGAAACCGCATTATCAGCCTCAAACGGCAATTGTCCTGTAATCATTTCATAAAAGCATAACACCTACAGGTAAATATCCGCTTTATAGTCTGTCAAATCGCCTCTTGCCTGTTCAGGAGCAATATAGTGTACAGAGCCAATAGCTTTATCTGTCATGGTACGTGTTTCACTGTGTGAGAATCTGGCAATACCAAAATCTGTTACTTTAATGGTACCGTCTTGCAGCAGCATAATATTTTGAGGTTTAATATCTCGATGAATGATGCCTTTCTCATGGGCATGCTGCAATGCTCTGAGGATTTGCATGGTAAAATGCGGCTTCTTTCCATCTTTCTTTTGTTGATTCAAATACTCTTTTAATGAGATACCGTCAATATATTCCATCACAATATATTGTAAGCGGTCTCGAAACTAACATCATTTTCTTCAATGTTAGGATGGTCTAATACAGCAATTGCTTTTTGATTCATTTTAAAACGACGGATAAATTCTTGATTGCCCAAAATTCATCTTTTAAAATTTTAACTGCTACCGCTCGGTCATCTATTGTGTCATATGCCTTATACACAACAGCCATAC
>SCPP01000335.1_pt1 | contig 13228 bp, 18 predicted proteins | sample 6106811 | NCBI WGS metagenome assembly SCPP01 (sample SAMN10720449, study PRJNA508395) | human gut metagenome | isolation source: Participant 2 stool, 15 month | host: Homo sapiens | collected 2018
AGTGTTTATTCAAGTGGAGAGTAGTGACACTCCGCTAGGGAACAGACGAATATTTATGGAAATCATTTAGGAAGTTGGAATTTTTCTTTGACGTGGTGCTCCTAAAGATTGGACAATTCGCCCCTATTACGAACATTATTTCGAAGACCATTCGCAGATGTTCGGAGAATATGGTTGGAAGGATTGCCTGGCTGGAGTGGAAATAACGTTTCCTAAGAATCCGGTGATCGGTAGTTTCGTTTACGAATATATCTCGACAAAGACCAGTCCCGGTCCTGTTTATTGGGACCATACACCGGAAATACCTGAACAGGTGAGTGGTGCGGATAATTATTATAATCATAGAATTTATACCGGATGGCAGCATTGGGGAATGGGAATCGGTAATCCGCTAGTCATGTCTCCGATTTATAATGATGATGGAGAAATAGTCTTTAAAAGCAATCGTCTGCAGGGACATCATTTCGGGATCATGGGGACTCCTTGTACCGACCTGCAATACCGAATCCTTTTATCCGTTACCCGTAATTGGGGAACTTATAGTTTGCCTTTTTATGAGATCAAAAAGAATGGCAATGCGTTAGTAGAATTAACCTATACACCACATCAGTTAAAAGGCTGGGACTTTACAGCATCGCTGGGTGTTGACAGGGGCGGGATGTTGGGTAAAAGTGCCGGTGGAATGCTAACAATCAGAAAAACGGGATGGATACGATGATACAATGAATACGATGAAAAGATATATAGTAGCGGTTTTGCTGGTTCTGATGGTCAGTGCCTGCGGAAAAATGCCGATTAATGGCGACCTGGATGGTCGCTGGCAGATTATGAAGATAGAATATGCATCGGGAGAGGAAGAGGCTCCGAACGTGCTTACTATAGTGTCGCTTTGCATACAATCAATCTGATGAAGGTTGATGTAACCAGTCAGACCGGTAATATGGAATATACCGGAGATTCCTTGTTTGTAGTCATGCCAATCAGCAAAGTTGAAGACTTATTGCCATTTGGCATGAACGGGACGGAGCAACGCTTCGGCGTCAAAGAATTAACATCGAAGTATCTGGTTCTGCAATCGGATTATGCCCGATTGGAGTTCAGGAAGTTTTGATTCAGAAATTATCAGATATGAGCTATCTAATTATCGACCGGTTGTAACTAAACCGATAGTTCATCTTTCTAAAATCGAAATAACAACAAAACAAATAACAATATGAATATCGTAATCAGAAATGTATTATTGGGGGGATTACTGTGGTTGGCTGTTCCATTGTCGGCGCAGGTACCCCAGGATTTGATTGACAAGGCAAAAGCTGCAGGAATGACGGATGACCAGATTCGCCGGGAGATAAATAAACGGATGGGACAGTACGGAGCGGAACAGACTACGCGTACGGCATCGGATGCTGTGGTAACAGATCGTACAGTCATGGTTCCGGATGGAAAGGTGATACCTCCTCTGGATGCTCAGCGGGAAGCCAATCGTCCGGTGGGAGATTTAAGCGGTACCGTATTCGGCCGTGAAATATTCTCAAACAAGAATCTGTCCTTTGAGCCTAATCTGAATGTACCGACTCCCTAAAGGATATGTTTTATCTGCAGGAGACGAATTGCTGATCAATGTCTGGGGAGATTCTGAACTGAATCTGAAACTGAAAGTTTCTCCCGAAGGAACAATTCTTATCCCTAACCTGGGTCCGGTATCTGTGAGCGGACTGACTATTGAAACAGCTGAAAACCGTATCCGACAGGAATTGGGACGGATCATGTCTACCTTGTCAGGAGATACGGATGGGGCTAATACATTTGTATCTGTTAGTCTAAGCCAGATACGCAGCATCAAAGTCAATATTGTAGGTGAAGTCGTTGCTCCGGGAACCTATACCCTACCATCGTTTGCTACTTTGTTTAATGCGTTGTATGCAGCAGGAGGTGTAAATGAGATCGGTTCGCTTCGCGGAATAAAAGTTTACCGTAACAGTAAGGAAGTGGCTAAATTGGACGTGTACGATTATCTCCTGAATGGCAAATACAATACGAATATCCGTCTGGAAGAAAATGATATGGTGATCGTTTCTCCCCTTATGACCAGCTGGCTGTAGTACAGGGAAAAGTAAAACGTAACCGTATTTTTGAGTTGAAAAAAGGCGAAACGCTCACAGTTATTGAATATGGCCGGAGGCTTTACCGGGGATGCGTACAAAAAAGATGTCCGTATCAAACGAAAAGCCGGTAGCCGCTATCAGATCGCTACTGTTACAGAAGATAAATATCCTACTTTTGCGATGATAGATGGCGATTCTTTGTTGGTGGATTCTGTGATCCCCTTCTACGAAAACCGTCTGACAGTGACAGGAGCAGTCTGGCGTCCGGGAGAATATGAGTTGAATGGGGCGGTTCATACGGTCCGTCAACTGGTTGATCAGGCAGCGGGTTTGAAAGGAGATGAGTTTGCCGGCCGTGCCCAAATCACCCGTTTGAATCCGGATTTCACAACAACAGTTATAGCTGTAAATATCCGTGGAATCCTGAATGGTACATCTCCGGATATAGAACTCAAACCGGAAGACCAACTAAACATTCCATCCCTGTTTGATCTTCGCGAGCCTTATACGATCAAAGTAAGCGGAGCGGTAAATTACATTGATACGGTTCTTCCTTACCGGAATAACCTGACCATTGAAGATGCCATAATGATGGCTGGAGGTTTGAAGGAATCGGCTGCAACGGTGAATGTGGAAGTTGCCCGTCGTATTAAGGATACAAAGACGTACGAAAACAGCAACCGTACGGCCGAAGTATTCAATTTTGCATTGAACGATAATTTAGGCTTGATCTCTACGGATGGAAAGAAAAGCGATGCGGTCTTTACATTGGAACCTTTCGATGAAGTGTATGTGCGTTTCTCACCGGGTTATCAGGAACAACAGGTGGTGAAGATCGGAGGTGAAATTACTTTCTCCGGTGATTATGTTTTGGCAGAGAAGAACTCCCGTCTGAGCGATATTATCGCCAAAGCCGGAGGGATAACTCCTGATGCCTATGTAAAAGGGGCAAGCCTGAAACGCCAGCTGACAGAAGATGAGATGCGCCGCCTGGAAACTCTGTTGCAACTGAGTGCAAATAAGCAGAGTCGCGATTCGGTTGCCTTGTCTTTGGAAAACATCAAGGATTATTCGGTAGGTATCGATTTGGAAAAAGCCTTGGCGAATCCGGGAAGTGCGCCCACGATGTGGTATTGCGTGACGGGGATGAGCTTTATATTCCACAATTACAAAGTACAGTTAAAATAAACGGTGCCGTAACTTATCCAAACAGCGTGACCTATACGAAAGGGATGTCCGTGGGAGATTGCCTGTCGCAAGCCGGTGGGTATAACGATATTGCCCGTAAATATCCGATCGTAATCTATATGAACGGCAAAGTTGCTACAACGAAAAAATGCTTTATCTTCTTCAAACGATATCCGAAGGTAGAACCCGGATGCGAAATTGTCGTTCCGACCAAGACACAACGTGATCGTAAGACCAGCCTGGCAGAGGTACTGAGTATAGCCAGTTCAACCACTTCAATGGCAGCGATGGTCACCTCTATCATTAATACAATGAAATAATTATCAATTTTCAATCTTTAATTAACAATTAACAAAGTGGATATGATTCAAATGAACGCTCCTGATATGGATACTAACGAACAGGAGATAGATTTAATTGAACTGGCTAAACGGCTATGGGGAGTGAACGCAAGTTCCTGTTTAAATGCTGCGGAATTGCAGTTATAGTCGGTCTTGTCGTAGCTTTCAGTATACCAAAAGAATATAGTACAACGGTAAAACTGGCACCCGAAACATCCGACCCATCCAAAAGATGGGAAATCTGGGTGGATCTGGCTGCTATGGCAGGGATTAACCTGAACAGTACTTCGGGAGCGGATGCCATCTCCCGGACCTGTATCCGGATGTAGTCAGCAGTATTCTTTTTTACTGGAGTTATTCCCCGTACAAGTGACAAATGAGAAAGGTGATTATTCTGCATCCTTATATGATTATATGAATGAGGATCAGAAAAGTGCGTGGTGGAGTTATGTGGTACAGGCTCCCTTTAAGCTGTTGGGTGTTGTGAAAGATTTGTTCTCAAAAGAAGAACCGGTAAGTAGTGGAGAATTGACTTCTTTCAGGTTAACAAAGGAACAGGCAGATGTCATAAATGCGTTACAGGAACGCATCTCCGCTTCTGTGGATAAAAAGACATCGGTAATCACTGTCTCCGTTCAGATGCAGGACCCATTGATCTCTGCGAATATTACTCAAATTGTTTTGGAAAAACTTCAGGGATACATAACTAATTACCGTACCCAGAAGGTAAAGCAAGACCTGGAATTCACAGAGAAAGTATTCCGTGAAGCCAGGGAATCCTACTATAAGGCACAACGTGCTTATGCTGCCTTTTGAAGATGCCAACAAGAATATCATCTCTGCCAGTTACCGTACCGAACAGGAGCGTTTAAAGAATGAAATGACATTGACCTTTAATGTTTACAATACATTGGCAGAAGCTGGAGCAGGATAAACTCCGGGTACAGGAACAGACACCGGTGTACACAATAATACAACCTGCCACTGTCCCTTTAAAAGCATCCTCTCCCAAGAAACCACTGATCCTGATCGGATTTGTATTCCTTGCCATTTTCGGCGGAGTCGGTTATCTGTTTATCAAAGACCTTTTCAACCCCAAAGAGGAAACTGAGGTTTTAGATATTGAATAATTAGTTGGGGTATTTGTATAGAGTTCAGTTTTTATCAGATATGAACTATCTTGTCCCCGTGCTCACGGGGCCGCAGAAGAACCAGCAGTATCAAAAGATACATATAGGATACGGTCTGTGCCTTTGCGTTCCCGTGTCAAGCACGGGAACGGGATAGCTCAATTATTTCCTAGTATTGACATATTTTCTAAATGTCACTCTGCGATCTTTATCATTCTTACCATTATTTTGTCACTGAAGAATCCGGCTGTCTGCTGGTAGGTTTCAGGGAGGACTCCGTTACTTTCATTGTAAAAGAGGTATGGAATAAGGAACCTGTCGGTTTGCCGGAAGTGGACAGGCTGTATTCTGAAATGCAGCGTATCGGGGAAATGTGCGGCTGCAACCAGTTCCGGATCCTGGCTCACGGCGGTTATCTTCCGGAGGCACTTTCCTTTGAACTGCATGGACTGACTGTTTCGGATGAAAGCTATCTGAAGAAAGTTTGGAGACGGGAAAGCATATTGAACTCTTCTCACATAATGAAGCGGCTTACCGGGCCATTGAGGAAGGATTCAAAACGAACAGGATCGGAGCGGTTGTACAGGCGACCGGAACAGGAAAATCCTATCTGATTGCCCGCTATATCGTCAATCATTCGGAAGACGATATAGTAGTTATTGCTCCTAACGTTACGATTATCGCCGAGATCAAAAAAGCAATCGGCGGGACAATGCCGCATGTGACCTACCGGACTTTCCAGGCATTAGTTCTGAATCGCAGTACGGTGGGTGAGCTTAAAGCAGATCATATTATTATCGACGAATTCCATCATTTCGGGAGCGGAGGTATGGGGAAAGCCGTACAGGAAGTCATTGATAATAATCCGGAGGCCCGTGTACTGGGAATGTCGGCCACTCCGATACGTCCCGAAGAGATGCTCGATACGGTAGAAGTCTATTTCAAGGGAAACCTGTTCCATGAACTGTCTTTGTCTATGGCCTGGTATTATAAGATACTGCCTGTCCCTGTCCTGGTGCAGAGTGTATTCGATCTGAATAACCAACTGGATAAGGTACAGCGTATGTTGAACAGGAGCGACTGTACATCTGAAAGGCGCAAGCGTATTCAGGACAAGATAGACTTTGCCCGTCTCGACTTTCGCGGTTCGTTGAGTGCATCGGAACTGATTCGGCGTTATTTGCCGAAAGAGGTAAAGAAAATGCTTGTCTTCTGTAAAGACAAGGAAGATCTTCAGCATATGGTTCCCGAAGTCTCGAACTGGCTCGGGCAGGCTGGCTTTGAAACGGAAACATTCGAGATTCATAACGGGCTGAGTAACCGAGAGAATGAAAAGACATTGCGTTGTTTCCGTAGGGAAACAGGAAAACTGCATGTCCTTTTCTCTATAAACATGCTGATCGAAGGATTGCATGTGGAAGGAGTAGATGCAGCCATGTTCCTGCGAAGTACAGAATCGTATGTGGTTGCCTTGCAACAGTTGAGGCCGTTGCCTGAAAGCCGGTTCACCGTCATCCGGTAGTGCTTGACTTCGTCAATAACCTTTCGGTCGTTCTGTTTATGAGGCTATGTCAAGGGAGTTGGCTTATCATCCGGCAATCCGTGCCCCGAAGAGCTTTAAAGGCTTTATGGAGTTTGAGGTAACTGGATTTTTGTCTGATATCCGTGCCCGTGTGGATGATATGCTGGCGGAGTTGGATGCGTGGCCGGTAATGTATGAGCGTTTGATCGAATATAAGGAACGTGAAGGACGCTGGCCACAGGCAGCCGAAGGGAAGTTGGGAAACTGGTGCAACACCCAGCGGATTGCCCGGAAGAAAGGGACGTTGTCGGAAGATTATATCTCGCAGCTGGACCGGATCGGTTTCGAATGGGAAGTACAGGACAGTCGTTGGATGCAGTATTATGAAGAGTTAAAGGTTTTATGGCTGTAGAACACCGTTGTCCCAAACGCGGCGAAAACAAACTGAATATCTGGTGCAATACCCAACGACAAGCACGAAAGAAAGGACTTTTGTCTGAAGAAAGGACCCGGTTACTCGATTCGATCGGCTTCTGGTGGGAACAGGATCTGACTCGCTCTGGGCGGAGAACTGGCAGCAGGTGCTTGCTTACTACAGAAAACATGAACACTGGCCTAAAAGCCAGGAGGGTAGGTTGGGAGCGTGGTGTAATACGCAACGAAGATCCCGTAAACAGGAGTGCTATCGCTTGTTCGCATCAGACAAATGGATGCCGAAGGTTTTATCTGGACAGTCGATGAAAATGGCAGGAGAATTATGAGATGCTGAAACGTTTCTATACAGAGAATCAACGTTGGCCAACCGCCCGTGAGAACAAACTGGGCAGTTGGTGTTTCGTGCAACGCAGAAGTATGAAGAAAGGCGAGCTTTCCTGAACGCAGGAATTACTTGACCGGATCGGTTTCCCCTGGAGTTTAAAATGATCTGTTTTTAGTTATCACGAACTAATCCCTTTATAATCCAAAGGCAACGTAAACCAGAACGTAGAACCTTTACCCTGAACAGAATCTACTCCGATGGTACCTCCCAGATATTCGATGATCGTTTTACTGATTGTTAATCCCAGGCCGGTGCCCTGGTGGAAGTCATTGATCTTGATGAAACGTTCAAAAACACGGGCCTGTTTTCTTCCGAAATGCCGATTCCGGTGTCTCGCACACAGACTTTCACTTCATTTTCTTTCGTCTCATAAAAGATTGTAATACTCCCTTCGCTTGTGAATTTGATCGCATTATTGACGAAATTGGCTATTACCTGCAGGATACGTTGCGGGTCTGTCCTGAGGGTTACAGTCGGTGAGTTTTATCGAAAAGTAATTTTACTCCCGGTTTTATCTTCAGCGATCGGACAGATAGACCTCCATGCACAATTCTTTGATGTTGGCCTCTTCAATGTTATACTTCAACATACCCGCCTCTATTTTTGAGAAGTCCAGAATGTCACCGATCAGGTTAAGCAGCAGATCGTTGTTTGTATGGATAATGTCGAGATAAGTCTGTCGCCCTCCGGATCGTCCGTTTCGGTTACTGGTGAGAATCCGACGATCGCATTCAACGGAGTACGTATCTCATGGCTCATGTTTGCCAGGAATGCCGACTTTAATTTATCTGCCTCCTTGACTTTCATTAGTTCCAGTTCTTTCTCACGTTGTTCGGTGATGTTAGAGGTGTAGACTATTTTACTGGGTTTCCCGTCTACTGAATATTTATAGCGCGGACATTTGAATTGAGCCAGTAAACCTTGCCGTCGAATACCGGCGGTATACGGATATATATTTGCCGATTTCTCCGTCGACAAGTCGTTTGAATTGTTTATTGTAAACCCTGTGGCGGTCATCGGGATGCAATGTTTCTATAAAATCACGTACGGAACTGAATCTGTCTTCTTTCAGATAAGTCAGGAATGAACTCTCTTCGATTTGATCATTCAGGCTGAAGTCTGCACTTAGCTTATCTGTTGCCACATCATATTCCCAAATAATGGATTTCGCCTGTATCGACAGCCGCTTTTAGTTTAGCCAGACTGTATTGTATCTCTTCTGTTTTATGATAACTCTCGGTATCATCGAAGACTATATAAAAGAATCCGAGTATCACGTCCTGCCGGTCTTTCAGCACAACGCCTTTCACCCTCAAATGTTTAACTTCATCGGCTAGTTTACTTGTATAGTAACCTTTTCAGCAGCTTTATTGAAATTATAATCCAGCAGGAAAGCTACGTCTTCCTTTTTTAGTTTCTCGCTTGCCCATTCCGGAATATTGGGGTTTTCGAATGCATTGAGACCGATTGCCTGTTCGCGTGTTACTCCGAAAATTTATCAGCTTTATTAATATCCAGCAGATACCCGTTTTCGTCGTATAATTCGACACCCACGGAAGTCTGTCGAAGATGATCTGAAATTTGGCTTCGCTTTTCAATACCTGTTTCATTGAGTGTTCTACCATACCATGCGCCAGTTCGCGCTCGATAGCAATAGAGATAATATCGGTGAGCAGGTTTCGCAGGTTTTCGACATCCAGCATCCCAGTCCCTGTGTTTTACACAATCGAGTCCTATGAAACCATTGGCATATCCTCTCTGTAATAGATAGAATAACGAGCAGGAGAGTATTTCCTGAACTTTTAGGATGTTTTGTTCGGCAGCGGCCTCTCCCGGCATATTATTAGTATCTCTGATAATAATGTCTTTTCCTTCCCTGATTGTTTTATCCACCAGGCATAATCTGCTTTGGGCAACCAACTAAAGATCTTCACGCATGAAATCGTACCTTGGCTGGTTACTTCATGCGTGAAGTCGAAAGTCGGTTTGTCATTATCGAAATTTCCGATGTATACCCTGTCTACATTAAAAATCTCAATATGGTCAGTAGAGACTGATCAATAATATCCTTTGGCTTGGAGTTATTAACAATGATAAACTTCCGAGAATGTTTTCCTTAATGCGACTGCATTGTTCAGAAAACGACTTTGGTATATTTTCATCATTAACAGAGGTGCCTTGTGCCTTCAGTATTTCTATTTCACGGATCAGGTCTTCTCTCGAATATTAGCATAAACGCTGCTCATTTTAGGTATATCAAGTTTATATGTTCGTGTATCTGGAACAAAAGTACATATAATAATTGATTATCAAAGATGTTCAGCGTTTTCCTGCTAATTATATTTTTACGTTTACAATTTGGGTAATTCCCACGGGGCGCGATAGTAAGCCTTTGATAATGCTGTTGCCTCATTATCACCGATAAACATGCTGTTGGCATCGTCCCAACGCACTTCCGTTGCAGGCGGCAGGAGACGTTTGCCAGGTGCGACATCTTGGCTACACGTGCACCGATAGCGATATCTGCTTTGGGCAATTCGCGGCTTTTGATGCAACTCAGGAAATTTCCGACATGGTTGTCAGGCCTTTGCCTTCTCCCTTTTGAAGGGGACAGCTTCCATGCGTGCTTCTTTTCCGGCAACGACAGGGATGACTTCCCAACCGGCGCGGGTGAGTACCAGTGTGCCGTTTTCACCGAAGAAGGCCAAACCTTCTTCTTTGTCGAACGGACAGTGGTTGATACCGCAGGCGTGATCCCAGATGATATTAAAATCATCGTAGGCATAAGTTGCCATTAAAGTATCGGGCGTCTCCATAGCGTCGTCCGGATAGGCGAACTTGCCGCCGCCTGAGAATACGCGGCTGGGCAGATCGGCTCCCATGCCTCGAGCGCATAATCAGCAGGTGTACGCCCCAGTCCGACATCAGTCCACCGGCATAGTCCCAGAAGAAACGGAAATTATAATGAAAGCGGTAGGGATTGAACGGACGTTTCGGAGCCGGGCCTAGCCACATATCGTAATCCACTCCGGCGGGGACGGGACTGTCGGCAACAACAGGCAGAGTCGGTTTGCCGTCCTGGTAAGCCCAGACTTTCACGGTACGGATACGGCCGATATTTCCCGCTTTCAGATAATTGGCAGCCTCGTCCCAATGCGGGTCGCTACGTTGCCATTGGCCCACCTGTACGATCCGGTTATATTTACGGGCGGCTTTTTCCATCAGGTTGCATTCCTCGATGGTGTTGGAAAGCGGTTTTTCGACATACACGTCTTTGCCAGCCTGGCAGGCGAAGATAGTCGGCAGGCAGTGCCAGTGGTCGGGGGTACCGATAATGACAGCGTCGATATCCTTGTTGTCGATGACATGGCGCCAATCCTTATACAGGTGAGGAACTTTTTTCCGGTCTTTTTCTACATCGGCGGCTCCGTTTGTTCAGCCATTCGTCGTCGATATCGCAGAGGGCGACATTCCACTCCCGGATATTCCAGAAACTTACTCAGGTTGAGAAACCCATACTGCGGCATCCGATCAGAGCGACTTTCACTTTGTTGCTTGCTGCCGTTTGTCCGTAAACTGACTGATAAGTACCTCCAAACAGCGGTGACAAACCAAGTCCTGCAGCCGAAATGGCCGATTTTTGCAAAACTTCTTCTATTCATGGTATTTAAATTTAGTTCGCAAACAGTTTTGCAATAATACGAAAAATAGTCCTATATTTGTGCCCGAAACAAAAAGATAATGATACCCCTTTAAATACCAATTGGAATGTATTATATACTGCCCCGCGGGCAGAAAAACAGGTAAAAGAACGTATTGCAGCTTTAGGTGTTGAATGCTTTTTACCTTTACACCGGACTCCGCGTGTGTTCCGACCGTGTGAAAATAGTTGAAGTCCCGTTATTCAGTTCTTATATATTTGTGCGCTGTCCGGATACAGTGTTGCGTGACCTGCTTCAGGTATATGGCGTTATCCGTATCGTCTTTATAACGGTAAACCGGCTATTGTCCGCCAGAAGGAGATAGACGCTATCGAGGATTTCCTGGCCAGGCAGCCGAGCATGAGCTTTGTGCGGGTGAAGAAGTGGAAATTCTTACCGGGCATGAAGCATGTATCCGGCGGTAAAGAAGATAAAGAAGAATCATTTGCTGCTTTACCTGGAGCAACTGGGAGCAACCGTTTGTGTGAAAATGGATGATGTGGCGCGGGTGAACCGGTTGAAATGACCCTTTCCCCATTGCAGGTATTGTTATATAAGTATATTATGAGCACATTTCTTTCAAATCTATTTGCCCGGAAAAACTTTTGTGGCCGGGGATGACTGATGTACATACCCATTTGCTGCCCGGGTGGATGACGGTTTTCGTCAGAGAAAGACAGTCTTGCCATGTTGGCTTTTCTGGAAGGGCAGGGAGTGGAACGTATTTTCCTGACACCGCATATAATGGCTGATTTGGCTAAGAACCGGAAAGATTACCTTCACCGGTTTGAAACATTTCGGGAAGACTGTGCACATATACATATAGACCTTCATCTGGCAGCCGAATATATGCTGGATGAATGCTTCTACGAGCGGATGGAAGAAGGGTTGTTGTCGTATGACGGGAAGCATGTATTGGTCGAGGTTTCCTGCTTGCAGGCTCCCGTGATCTGTTTGAGAAATTGTACGATATCCAATTGAATGGTTTTGTACCGGTTTTGCCCATCCGGAACGCTATGGTTTCTGGAAGATGGAAGATTTGATGAAGCTGAAAGAGCACGGATGCAAATTTCAGCTTAATTTGTTTTCCCTGGCAGGCTTTTACGGAACGCTTCCTCGAAAAACAGCCGGTTCATTACTGAAAAACGGTTGTTATGATTATACCGGAACAGATATACATTCACTGAACTATTGCAGAGCCTATGAATCTTTTCTCTGAAAAGATCAGTTTGAGGCTGTAAAACTGTTGATCCGGGCGAACGGGGAGTTGTGGGGATGATTACAGCGTACTGTAAATATATTCCATATCCACGTGCTCCCTTACGAGGGCGGCGAGTTTGTCATACTGCTCTTCTTGAATGCAGCGTAATCGAACGGGGCATTGTCGGCTTCTTTGTTGAAACCCTTAGCTAGATTATCAAGTACTTCGGGATTATCGAGAATGCCATGCATATAGCTTCCCAGCAATGGTCGTTCAGGTAGTAGCCGTCTTTCCTTCCGTCTTCCAGCAGGGCAACCGGACTTTCGGGCGCGTTGCCGAGTAAAGAGGTTTGTCCCATATGTATTTCGTATCCTTTGCAGACCATCGGGGAGCCGTTGCGGAAAGTGAAACGGCTTTGTTTGGTGACTTTCTCCTGTTCGATAACAGTGCATTGGGGAGCAGTCCCAATCCCGGAACGGCAGGCAGGTTTCCTTCTATTCCTTCCGGATCTTCAAGCGGGCACCCATCATCTGGTAACCGCCGCAGATACCGATCACTTTTTCCCTCTCTTATGGGCGCGGACGATGGTGTCCTATGCCGTTGGCACGAATGCTTTGCAGGTCGGCCAGCGTGTTCTTCGAGCCGGGCAGCAGGATGATGTCCGCTTTCTCAATCTCATCGATGTTGTTGGTATAATAAGGATTGAAACGGGGGTCCATCTCCAAGACGTCGAAGTCGGTAAAGTTCGACATACGTTTCAGCAGGATGATGGCGACATTGATCTTGCCGTCCTGCCAGGTATTTGTCTTCATATCCAGGGCGACGGAATCTTCTTCTTCTATCTTGATGTCACGGAACCAGGGGATAACGCCAACGACGGGGAGGCCGGTCAACTCTTTCAGTATCGTCCGTCCTTCTTCAAACAGCGATGCGTCTCCGCGGAATTTATTGATGATGACACCTTTCATCTGTGCCCGTTCTTCTGGTTTGAGCAGTGCATAGTACCGTAAACCGAGCCGAATACACCGCCCCGGTCGATATCGGCAACCAGGTAGGTGGAGGCGTTTGCCCGTATCGCCATCCGCATATTGGTGATATCCCGGTCTCGCAGGTTTAGTTCGGAGATGCTTCCGGCTCCTTCCAAAACGATCGGGTTATAGCGGCTTCCAGACGGTTGAAGGCCTCGATAGCCTCTCTGAAAAGTGCTTCCTTCTGGTTTT
>SCPP01001198.1_pt1 | contig 13124 bp, 20 predicted proteins | sample 6106811 | NCBI WGS metagenome assembly SCPP01 (sample SAMN10720449, study PRJNA508395) | human gut metagenome | isolation source: Participant 2 stool, 15 month | host: Homo sapiens | collected 2018
TAAGTTTATATGATGCGGTGCGTGCGGTTGAAACGATATATTCTCCGAATACTGTATCGTTATCCGATTCGGCAAAATCGCCGGAAACCGCAAAATTCTTTATACCTGTCGGAATTATTTCAAGTTTTGAATTGACAGGTGATAGATATGATGTACCGTAACGTCTGTGGCAAGGAATTACGTTTACTACCGTTTCGCGAATATCGTCCCAAACTTCATCAAGGTTAAAGCATGAAACAAGTTCATATAAAATTTCGGCACCGCTGCATTCAGTCATAGTTTTACCGCTTCTGTCACCGTCACAATTAGGTCGCATAGCACAGCCCACAAAACTGTAATATCTTCGCTTTGGTCTTTAAAATAAGTTGACGGTACCGCACAAACTGTCATTTCCAATTTGAATCGTCAAGCACGATAATACCGTTGCGACCCAAGGCACCGCAAGTAACTTTGTCGATAAGCTCAGGCAAAAGTTTGTTTGAAAGAGTAATTGTAAATTCCTCAGACATATTACCCTCAAATTCATCAAAGAACAAGTCAGGTGACTTGAATGACGGGTGCTTTTCAGCAAGCTTTTCCCAAAGTTCAAACGGCTTTGAATAAAGTTTCGGAGCAGGTTCGTTGAAACTGCCGAAAGATTCGCAGTCAGCCATTTCATCGGTAGGCATAATACAAATATCGCCGTCATTAAGATAGAAAGTCTTTCTTGTTGCACCGTCCGTAAAGTGAATTGAGTCGGCATTGTCGTTTTCAAAATCAATATCGGTAACAACCGCATTTTTCTCTTACGTCAACACCGATTTTCTTCAAATGCTCTTTTAGAGGGTTGACAATTTCTTCGTATCTGTCAAAATCATTCGGAATGATACCCGAAAGCATATTATCCATATTTGCAATACAGTTTACAAATTCATATGCACTTGATTCTTCGGTAAAACCGTATAATGCGGAAATAAGTTTCCAGAACGGTGAAAGGAAGAAATCGCTGTCCATAACGTCAAATATCGACGCAGACTGAATTTGCGAACGTTTTGACTGCATAAGTGCAAGTATTGCGTTTCTGTGTGATTTGAAATCTTGATTTTGAACTGTCTATAACGTTCTTGTCTTGATCAATCAAAGTCACACTTCGCGGATAAATATTTGCACGATAAATATTAAGTATTTCATCGCATACCGTCAAATCGGGAATATCAAAGAATCAACATCGCTGATAAGGTCAAAGAAATTCATACTGTCTTTGATGCTTATAGTTTTCCGCGATGGCAGATAAAGCCTGTTTCGTTGTTGCCGCAGTCGCGAGTACCGTTTGTAAATATATGAATATTCTCCGGAGTGAAACCGCAGTCACGCACAAGATAAAGTGCTGACGCAAATGCAGAAAGTCCTCCGCCTGTGATATATGCCTGCTTTTTCGTAAGAGTTTTTGTGTTCTGCAAGCATTGTTTTGTGTTTTTGTGCTTTGAAATAACAATCGCAGTAGTGGCGGCAGCCGCTGTTACAGCCGCACCGATTGCAATAAGTTTTGTAAGATCGCTTTTTCATAATAACACGCTCCTAAAAATCGTTCAATCAATTCTATTTACTTATTATATCACAAAAACAAATTTTGTACAGTAAATATTACCCTACAAAAGTGAACATACTGTAAACATTTTGATTAAAAAAATGTCGGATTATGATATAATAATCTACACTATCGTTAAAGGAGAATATATTATGAAGAGGATCGGAAAAAGGTAGGTTTGTACTGCTGCTTGTTCTTCAAATTCTGGTTGTTTTAACAATGGTTGCGGAAATATTCAACAGAAATTTCTACAATGTATTTCTGTGTCTGCTAACTTTGGTTTTATTTAACATTCCGAGATTTGTAGACTTAAAATTGAACATAAAATTACCGACAATGCTTGAAGTTGTAATTTTATTATTCATATTCGCGGCGGAAATACTCGGTGAGATACAAAGTTTTATACGATTTTTCCGTATTGGGACACTATACTCCATACAATTAACGGATTTATAATGGCGGCGATAGGCTTTGCACTTATTGATATTTTAAATCAAGACCCGAGATTTCATATTAATATGTCACCGTTTTTGTAGCGTTCGTGGCATTTTGTTTTCTATGACGGTCGGAGTTGTTTGGGAGTTCTTTGAGTTTGGTATGGACCAAATTTTCGGAATGGATATGCAGAAAGATTTTATCGTGAATGCAATACATTCCGCAACGCTTAATCCGAACGGACTTAACGGCACGGTCAGCTTAAACGGCATAACAAGTACGATTGTGAACTATAACGGAGGACAGTACGTTATAGAGGGAGGGTAGCTTGATGTCGGAATAATCGATACAATGAAAGACCTTATGGTAAACTGTATCGGTGCGGTTGTATTTTCGATTATCGGAATACTTTACATAAAGCACAGAGGTAAAGGAAAGATTGCGAAAAGTTTTATTCCGCTTATGAAAACAACAGAGGAAATTGAAGAAACACAAAAATGATTGAAGAATTTAAGAGTAAGAAAGGAGAAATAAGAATGAGAAAGTTAAGCTTAATGTTGGCGTCAATAATGACGGTGACAATGGCATTGGTTCCGACAGTACAGGCGAGTGATATTACGGTAAAGGTAAACGGTGAGGAAATTCATCCCGAAATGGCACCTGTAATTGTTGAAGAAAGAACACTTGTACCTCTTAGAGCTGTTTCGGAGGCACTTGGCTGACGTGTCGTGGGACGCAGATACAAAGGGTATAACACTTTGTGACGGAAGTAATCTGTATTTTACTTGGATTGACAAAGACCACGCATTTAAAACCTCGGCAACTGCGCTTGAAGATACAACTGTAATGGATGTGCCGCCGACTATAATGAACGATTATACAATGGTACCGCTAAGAGCAATATCGAAATGTTCGGCGCAACGGTTAATTGGGACGGCGGTACATCAACCGTTACAATCGACTACACGAAGAAAATGTAGAAGAAGGACTTGCAAAGAAATTTGAAACATACGAAAAGGTTTTAAATCAAAATATGACGCATATAAAAATTATGCGGATGATACGGGAAATATCGTAAGAGCTGAAATTCAACTTGAGGACGGCGGTAATATTGAGCTTGAACTTTATCCGGATATTGCACTGAAAACAGTTGCAAATTTTGTTAAACTTGCAAATGAAAATTTTTATGACGGGCTTGTGTTCCACAGAGTTATAAAGACTTTATGATTCAGGGCGGCGGCTATGATACCGATATGACACAGCACGAAACGGATACAATAACAGGTGAATTTATCCAAAACGGATACTTTAATATGATACCACGAAAGAGGTGTTATATCAATGGCAAGAACGGCGATAAGTATGGACAGTGCGTCGAGTCAGTTCTTTATTATGCACCAAGACAGTCCGTCGCTTAACGGTCAGTATGCGTCATTCGGTAAGGTAACATCGGGTATGGAATATGTGGATAAAATCGCGGAAACAGAAACTCATTCACTAACTGATATGGGTATGGACGATGTACCTGTTCAAAATCAAATCATCAAGACAATAGTTATCAAATAGCTTTTGGCATATATTGTTCGTTGAATTAAATCACTCCCGTATGGTATAGTATCATACAGAAGGGAGTGATTTTGTTTACGTAAAAAGATAAAATCGGAATAATTGAAAAACTCGGACAGAAAATACCTGACCCTGTTATAATTTTATATTGCTTTATATATTGGTACTTGTTGTAACGGGGATATTCGGAGGAAATACATTCTCTATGACTTCGGCTGACGGTACAAGCGTGAGTTATGAGATTAAAATATGTTCACTGCCGAAAATATAAGGTGGATATTCTCAAATGCGATACTTGATAATTGGCTCGGATATGCCGGAGGTATAGTAGGTACTATATTAATAGTAATGTTTGGTATAGGCATAGCGGAAGAATCGGGACTTTGTCGGCACTTATAAGACGTATTGGTACAAATATATCGGATAAGCTGCTGCCGTTTGTGCTTGTATTTCTCGGAATAATGAGTAATATTGCGACAGATGCGGGATATTTGATTTTGATACCGCTTGCCGGACTTTTATATGTCGGTATAGGAAAAAATCCGCTTATAGGTATGGCGGCGGCATTTGCAGGCGTAAGTGCAGGATTCAGTGCGAATTTGATACCGGCAACGGTTGTTGACGTTATAATCGGTACAAATGCGGAGGCTTTTGCAAGCAGTCAGAATATACCGTTCGTTTCGTATCTCGGAAAGCGATAAATCCTATGACAATGCACTATTATTTTATGCTTGCGTCAACGGTAATGCTTGTAATAATAGGCGGATTTGTTACAATAAAGTTTGTAAAACCTAAATTTGAAAAACAGAAATATATAATTCCGTCAGATATAAATGTAAGTGAATTTGCTGTTTCGGATAAAGAAAAAGAGCACTGTGGTGGTCGGGTGCGGGACTTTGACAGCACTTGCAGCAGCGGCATTGCTTGGATTCGGACCGCTTTCGTCATACGTTGACGAAACAGGTAAAACCGTAACACCGTTTCTTGATAACATCATATTGATAATTACATTTATATTCTTTGTTCCGGAATGTTTTACGGATATGCTGTGGGTAAGTTCAGAAAACTCAGCGATATGGTCGGAGCTATGTCCAAGCAAATCGGTACAATGGGATATGCGATTGTTTGACGTTCTTCAGCTATAACTTCCTGTCACTTTTGACTTATACAAACTTGGGAACATATATAACGTATATCGGAGCAATGGGCTTGCAGACGGTCGGTGCGTCAAATTCGCCGATATTGCTTATAATCGGCTTTATATTGATAACAGGATTTATTAATCTGTTTGTCGGCGGATTGAGTTCAAAATGGATGTTGCTCGGACCGATTTTGTGCCGATGCTATACCATGTAAACAGCTCAATGGCCCGATGTTGTTGCGGCGGCATACAGAATTGCCGATTCGTCAACGAATATCATAACACCGCTTATGACGTATGCGGGAGTGGTGCTTATGTATATGCGAAAGTATAAACCGGAATTTACGGCTGGTAACTTAATATCAATGATGATTCCGTATTCGGTTATATTTATGGTATCGTGGACATTGCTGTTAATGGCATTTATTCTGTTCAAAATTCCGTTGGGATTTTAAAATAAAAGCGCGAATCTGTTTAGATTTGCGCTTTTGATTGAGAAGGTTATGTTTGAATAAATGAATAAAAATAACATAATATATAGGAAGGTTTGGAATTAAGACAATTAAACAAAAGTGAAAATATACTCATTGTTCTTTGTGCAAAGTGCAACAAAGAAAAGGATAAATTTGTGTATAAGTGAGAAAATAAAAGAATAAACGACAAATAACGATAAAATTGTTTAAAATATACGTTTGTCGGAAAACTAAGGGTTGAAAATAATAAGTATTATGGTAAAATAGATATAGTATCAAAAGAAAGAGGAAATATGTGTCAAAGACTTTACTTGTCGAAATAAGAAATATTGCAATAGGTGTAATCATACTCGGAGCGGTGCAAGTGCTTGTTACTTTGCCGACAAAGTTTTGGTTTATCTGCAATATTCGGAACACTTCTCGGATGTGCGGTGGCAATTTTAAACTTTGCACTTATGGGAATTATCCTTGAAAGATGTGTGTCAAAGCAAAAGGTGCGTCCGGACTTATGGAGTCGGTTATATAGGTAGGCTGGCACTTATTGCACTTGCGGTAATTTGGGCAACAAAGGTTGATTATCTAAACTATGTATGCGTTATAATTCCGCTTATATTCCCGCAGATTTCTATATTCATACTAAATCTTACGAGAAAAGGAAAGGGAAGTGTCAGAAGATGAACGGACCTAAAGTTTTATTTGAGATACCGCTTTTCGGTGGAATTAAAGTAACCGAAAGTATAGTCAATATGTGGATTATAATGGCGGCACTCGTGATAGTGTCTGTATGGCTGACACACGGTATGCGAGTAAGAAATCCGTCAAAACAACTTGTGGCAGAAAAACTCATTACAATGCTTTACAATCTTGTAAAGGATACAATGGGTGAAAAATATATGTCGTTCGCACCGTATATAGGAACGCTTTTATATTTTCGATAGTCGGAGTTTATCATCGCTTACGGGTTTAAGACCGATAACGGCTGATTTAAGCGTTATACTTTCGTGGTCGATAGTGACGTTCCTTATGATACAGGTGACGAACATCAAAATCACGGTGTTCTCGGTTGGCTTAAGTCGTTTACCGAACCTGTACCGGTTATAACGCCGCTCAACCTTATAAGTGAAATCGCAAATCCTGTTTCAATGACGTTCCGTCATTTCGGTATATTGCCGCAGGTCTTGTTATAACATCACTTGTATACGGCGGTTTGGCGAGTCTTAGCAGTGTTATACTTTCATGGATACCAAATGATTTCTTTGCAACAATACCGATTTTACAAGTCGGTATTCCGGCAATACTTTCGGTTTACTTTGACCTGTTCACAAGCTTTTGCAGGCATATATAATCTGTATGCTTACGATGGTGTTTGTTCAAGGTGCAGGCGACTAAAAACAACAATAAAAACAACAATAAATATAAAACAAAGGAGATTTAAAAATGGAAAGAGCAATTATATTAGCGGCGTCGGCAATAGGTGCGGACTTGCAATGATAGCAGGTGTCGGACCGGGTATAGACAAGGTTTTGCGGCAGGTAAGGCGGCAGAGGCAGTCGGCAGACAGCCTGAGGCAAAGGGCGCAATTACTCAACAATGTTGTTTGGTTGTGCGGTTGCGGAATCAACAGGTATTTACGGTCTTGTTGTCGCATTGATTTTATTGTTTGCAAATCCGCTTATAGGACTTCTTTAATCAAACAGCGAAAGGATGAGAGCAAATGAATGAATATTTGCCTTTGTATCCATAGACATCATGGACAATGATTTTACGTGGGCAAACCTGCTCATATTGTTTCTGCTTTTAAAGAAGTTTTGTTTAAACCTGTAACGAAGATACTTGATGAACGCGCAGAAGAAATCGAAAATTCGTATAAACAGGCAGAGGAAACCAACGATAAGGCGATAAGCCTTAAAAGTGAATACGAAGAAAACTTTGTCTGCAAAAATGAGGCTGACGGTATAATAAAATCGGCGGTTGAAACGGCGGACAGACGCTCTGAATCTATTGTAAATGAGGCAAATGAAAAAGTTCGGTATATAATGGAAAAGAGTCAAAAGCAGATTGAACAAGATAAGCAGAACGCAGTCACTGACGCAAAAGAGAGATTGCGTCTATGGCTGTCGATGCGGCAGAAAAATTATAGGCAAAAATTAACTGACAGTGATGATGAAGAACTAATTTCTGATATTATTGATAGAATGTAGGTGATTTATATGTCTGCACCACAGACTTACGGTGCCTCGCTTTACGACCTTGCAAAAGATGAGGGATGTCAAGAGATTTTGGTTGATCTTGAGGGATTGTTTCGTTATTTAACGAACACCCTGCATATGTTAAAATACTTGATGCACCTCAAATCGAACGTGATGACCTTATGGAGATACTCAACGAAGATTTCTTGGGCAAGGTGAACAGATATGTTTTGAATTTCTTAAAGTTACTTTCGGAAAAGCATAGTGTACATCACATCGGGAATGTTTTAAAACATATGAAAAGCTGTATAATAGGACAATAGTATAAAAATTGTTAATGTTACAACAGCAAAGCCTATAGGCAAGCATTTGGAAGAAAAACTATTGCAGAAACTTGAAAAGAAAACAGGCGGAAAAGTAGTTTTGAAATGCACGTTGATAAAAATGTATAGGCGGAAATTATAATCGAAACAGATGGTATACGGATTGATTCAAGTATAAAATCAGGACTTGAAGATTTAAAAAGCTTTGATATAGCATAGTTAGAAGATGCAGGATTTAAGCAAAGTTATAAAGGACAGAATTAAAATTACGATAATATAATACGCGAAACAGAAACGGGTTATGTTATAGAAGTCGGTGACGGAATTGCACGTATACACGGACTTGACGCGTGTATGGCGGGTGAGCTTATCGAACTTGACGGCGGAGTTATGTCTATGGCGCTGAACCTTGAAGAAGATAACGTCAGCGTTGTTATTCTCGGTGATGATACGGGAATAAAGAGGGCGTATCGCGAAACGTACCGGACGTGTTTAGACGTTCCAGTTGGTGATGCACTTTGGGTCGTGTTGTTGACGCCTCGGAAACCCTATTGACGGCAAGGGTGCGATAAACAACCGAAACACGACCTGTCGAATCTCCGGCGTCGGGGAATTATCGAACGTAAGTCTGTAAGCGTGCCTTTGCAGACAGGTAAAGGCGATTGACTCTAGCGATACCTATTGGCAGAGGACAGAGAACTTATAATCGGTGACCGTCAAACAGGTAAAACTGCAATTGCTATTGATACAATTTTAAACCAAAAGATACGGACGTACTTTGTATTTACGTTGCGATAGGTCAAAAGCGTTCAACGGTTGCGTCAATCGTTGATACGCTTGAAAAACCGGTGCGATGGATTATACGATTGTCGTTTCCTGGCGGCCTGAAATGCCGGCACTTCAATATATTGCACCATATGCTGGATGTGCAATGGGCGAATATTTTATGTATAAAAGGCAAGGACGTTTTGATTGTGTATGACGATTTGTCAAAACACGCAGCATACAGAGCGTTGTCGCTGCTTTTAAGACGTTCACCGGGACGTGAAGCTTATCCAGGGGATGTCTTCTATTTACATTCAAGATTGCTTCGAAAGAGCGGCGAGATTGTCGGACGATTTGGGCGGCGGCTCGCTTACGGCATTACCGATTATAGAAACACAGGCGGGCGATGTTTCGGCATATATACCGACAAACGTAATTTCAATTACGGACGGACAGATTCCTTGAAACGGAATTATTCCATTCGGGCATTATGCCGGCGGTTAATCCAGTATAAGCGTGTCGTGTAGGCGGTAACGCACAGATAAAGGCAATGAAAAGTTGCCGGAAGTCTGAAACTTTCGTATTCACAGTACAGAGAACTTCAAGCATTCGCAAGTTCGGCTCGGACTTGGATAAAGACACAAAATGCGTCTTGCAAAGGGTGAGAATAGTTGAAGTGCTAAAGCTGGAAGAAACACGCCGATAAGAGTATCATTGCAAGTGGTAATTATTTTATGCGGTTATAAACGATTTGCTTGAAGATATACCTGTTGAAAGAATACAGGAATTTGAAACATCATTATTTGAGTATATTGAAAATAATGCACATGATATAATAGATACGATTGAAAACACAGGTGAAATGAGTAAAGAATGTGAAGAAAAATCCGTTCATCTGTTGAAGATTGTAAGAAACGTTTTGTAAAGTAGGGGATGCTCTGATGTCTGCTTCATCAATGAAGACAATAAAACAGAATAAAAGTATAAGCTCGACTATGCAGATAACAAAGCCATGGAGCTTGTTGCCGCGTCAAAAATGCGTAAAGCGTCCGAGGGTATTGAGCGTTCAAAGCCGTATTTTAATATACTTCACGAAACGCTTGAAGATATAGCAAAGGATAATAATTTCAGTTCTGTATTTACGCGTGAGAGGGCAAAACGTGTCATATTGTTATAGCTGGTGACAGAGGTCTTGCAGGCGGATATAACAACAATTTGTTTAAATCTCTTGACATAAAAGACGGAGATATAATTTTCCGATAGGTAAAAGGTTGTGGAGCATTTCGGTGAAGATAATGTGTATACCGACATATGCCAAAGCAGGCGATATAAAAATCTCCGATTGTCACGCAATAGGAAGTTTATTGGCAAAGGCATATGAAAGGGCGAATACGCACCTTATTCTTTCGTATACAAGCTTTGTCAATATGCTTACGCAAGAGCCTAAGACGGAAAATGTTCTGCCGATAAGAGTTGAGCATACAAAGATGGTATGCGTAATATGAATTAACCTTATTGTGTATGAGCCTGACGCAGAGAAACTTTTGCACAGATAATACCTTATTATATTTCCGGAATGGTGTACGGTGCTGTGTCGGAATCGGTTGCGTCAGATTATCGGCAAGAAATGCGATGGAATCCGCAACGGACAATGCATCGGAAATGATTGAAAATCTGAGTCTTGAATATAACAGAGCAAGACGAAGCGTCAATCACGCAGGAACTTACAGAGATAATATCAGGTGCGAATAATATATAAAAGGATTTGAAAATATGAATAACGTTGGAAAAATAGTTCAAATAATAGGTCCTGTCCTTGATATAAGGTTTGAGGACTGTGAATTGCCTAATATTTTAAATGCCATTGAAATTGACAATAAAGGTCAAAGGCTTGTTGCGGAAGTTGCACAGCATATAGGCGACAATGTTGTCAGATGTATTTCGATGGGCTCGACGGACGGACTTGTCAGAGGTATGGGCGCCGTTGACACAGGTGAGGGAATTAAAGTGCCTGTCGGTGAAGAAACACTCGGAAGAATTTTTAACGTTTTGGGTGATGCGGTTGATAATATGCCTAATCCCGAAACAAAAGAAAAATGGTGTATACATCGTGAGCCGCCGACATACGAAGAACAAAATCCGACAACGGAAATACTTGAAACAGGTATTAAGGTTGTTGACCTTATTGCACCGTATGCAAAGGCGGTAAAATAAGGTCTTTTCGGCGGTGCCGGTGTCGGCAAGACTGTTCTTATAATGGAGCTTATCAATAATATCGCTAAGGAACACGGCGGTATCAGTGTTTTCGCCGGTGTCGGCGAGAGAACGAAGAGGGTAACGACCTTTATAATGAAATGAAAGAATCCGGCGTTATCAATAAGACTGCGCTTGTTTACGGTCAGATGAACGAGCCGCCGGGTGCAGAATGAGAGTTGCGCTTTCTGGACTTACAATGGCTGAATATTTCAGAGATAAAAACATCAGGACGTGCTTTGTTTATTGATAATATTTTCAGATTTACAAAGCCGGTTCGGAGGTTTCGGCACTTATCGGACGTATTCCGTCGGCGGTTGGTTATCAGCCTACACTTTCTACTGAAATGGGTGCTTTGCAGGAGAGAATTACATCTACAAAGAACGGTTCTATAACTTCGATACAAGCTGTCTATGTGCCTGCGGACGACCTTACAGACCCTGCTCCCGCAACGACATTTGCTCACCTTGACGCAACAACTGTTTTGTCAAGACAGATTTCTTCGTTGGGTATTTATCCGGCGGTTGACCCGCTTGAATCAACGTCAAAATTTTGACGCGAAGTTGTGGGTAAGGAACATTACAGAAACAGCAAGAGCGGTACAGCGTATAATTCAAAGATATACCGAATTGCAGGATATTATTGCGATTATGGGTATGGACGAACTTTCGGAAGAGGACAAGAATACCGTAAACAGAGCGAGAAAGGTTCAGAGATTTTTGTCACAGCCGTTCTCTGTTGCGGAACAGTTTACAGGTATGCAAAGGTAAATACGTTCGATTAAAGAAGCAATTCGCGGCTTTAAAAGAATTATCGAGGGTAAATGTGATGATATTCCCGAATCGTGTTTCCTTTTCGCGGGCGGTATTGACGAAGTTCGTGAAAAGCAAAGAAAATGGGTGAATGATTATGAATACATTTCATTTACAGATAGTAACGCCGACGGACTTATGTTTGACGGTGATGCGGAAAAATTACTTGTTCGTACTACTGAGGGTGATGTCGGTATTATGAGGCGGTCACTGCGATTATGTAACGCCTGTCGATACGGGTGTGGCAAAGTTACAACGAACGGCGATGTAAGAACGGCGGCGTGTTCGGGGACTTTGAATGTGAAAAAAGGAACGTCAGACTTGTTGCAAGTACATTTGAATGGTCCGAAGATATTGACGTTGAACGTGCGTTGAGGGCAAAAGAGGCGGCGGAAAAGAAATTAAAGAAGCTTGACACGAAGAAAGAGCCGCTGAAATAAAATTAAAAGAGCACTTACGAGAATACGTGTAGGTGAAGGAAAGTAAAAAGGGGACACTAAAATTAGTGTCCCCTCAGATTGTCAATAAATTGTCCGGAACGTGCAAAATATTATTCTTATAATTTAATAAAACAAAAGGCAAGCCTACCTTTAATATACGGCTTGCCTTTGCACTTCAGCGAAAATAAACTCTAACGTACCTGTGTACGCCGACAAGTTCATTTTCGCAGAATCCAAACTAATTTGACATCTGCCGATATGCAGATAAAAAAAATTTGCTAATCGTATTGACAAAATTAGCCGCTCGGATATACTAAAATATGAATAGGGAGGACAAGGTATGCAGATTGAAAAATACAATGATTTAAACACATTGCATATTAATACAGAAGAAAACAGAGCGTATTATATGCGTGTTCGGATATAGAAAATGCAAGAAAGGAAACGAATGACAGAAAGCAGGATTTAAACGGTGAGTGGAATTTATGTATTACACTTGCATTGATGATGTTCCGGAAGATTTTAAGGACGGAAATAGACGGCTTTGATAAAATTCCTGTACCATCATGTTGGCAAACTCAAGGTTATGACCGCCATCAATATACAAATACAAGATATCCGTTTCCGTATAATCCGCCGTATGTTCCAGTATGACAACTGTGCGTGCGTATGTAACTCATTTTGAATCGGATAATGATTATAGGAAGTATTTGAATTTTGAGGGTGTGGATTCTTGTTTTTGCGTGTGAACGGCGAATTTGTCGGTTACAGTCAAGTATCACATTCAACATCTGAATTTGATATTACAGATAAGGTTAAAAACGGCGATAATATACTTTGTGTGTTGGTTTTAAATGGTGTGACGGTGTTATCTTGAGGATCAGGATAAGTTCAGAATGAGTGGTATTTTCAGAGATGTGTACATTTTAAATCGTCCGCAGAAGCATATCCGCGACTATAAAATCGAAACAGATATTCAAGGAAAAATTAATATTGAATTGATTCGACACTGATGTGAGCTTTGTTCTTGAAAATGAAAAGGCGAGATATACAGTGGGGACAGTAAAACTATAACGGTTGAAAAACCGATACTTTGGAACGGAATATCCGTATTTATATACATTGTATCTTGTAACGGAAGATGAGGTTATACGCGAAAA